>Ga0181612_178748_pt1 | contig 11714 bp, 6 predicted proteins | sample HoacroProtozoa21_FD_119630 | JGI IMG/M metagenome (GOLD analysis project Ga0181612, IMG submission 119630) | Hoatzin crop microbial communities from Cojedes, Venezuel. Combined Assembly of Gp0051906, Gp0051904, Gp0051908 | reverse complement strand
TGGGCACCTGGCATTTATCCAGGCCAAATCAAAACAACTTGTCTCTGCATGTTCCCTGGTGAGCTTTGTAGGATGTGCTGCCTGTATTCTGTCTTCCTAAAGAAATAAAACAAAAAAGCACAAACAAAAATGGGAGGTTTAAGATAGCATAGACCTCTATAATATTTATGCCAGTTACTTGTAGTTTCATGACCTGACAAATCTCTTTTCCCAGGCTGGGAATCCTGACTGAATAAATGCTGTGACTGTGGTGATTTTGACTCTTGAAGAGCACTGGAGAACAAGTCTGACCCTTACACACACAGTGATATTTTCAGGAAATGCAGTGGCTTTGTCCATTATCAAAACTACAGAGCTTTGTTAAGCTTTAGCTGAATTTCTCTGCGTTTGGAAGGGAGTTGCATTTTCTGCAGTGGAGGTGACAAAGTTTGACCCAGCACTGCTATGTTGCCTTTGGTCAACTCTTGCATAAGACAAGCAAAATGCGTATCTCTGCAGGACTCTGCTGATGAAGGACCTACGTCCAGGAAATTAACAGTCACTTTAACGTAAACCCCTCATGGCTTGTCAGTGGTGTTAGGCAGGTAAGCAGAATGTCATGATCGATGATCACAACGCCTGGTGATAGGCTGGGGAGACCTCTCATTGACATCTGACATGAGGTCGTTATCCATCACGGTTCCGACTGCTGTCTTCTGATTACGAAGGGGCTGAATTATTGAGCAGGCCTAATTCATGGCAAGCTGCCACTTGCATTTCTGGGAAGAGCGAATGTTATAAGAAACAAATGCCTCAACTACAATTTTGTATTTTCTCCAAGTTTCTCTCATTGTGCTTCCCTGCTGTGTAAAAAAAGGCAAGGAGGGAGGTTTAATTTCATGCTGAATGGCTTTGCATGTCAATGGCAGGTATTCAGAGGCAGTAGGGTTGTCTGTCTCCAAAGAACCAGCACCAAAAAATGTTAAGCCAGCGGGAATGTTGCACCTTTGAAAAGGAGCAGGCTCACTTGAAGGTTTGGCAGGATCAAACCTTCTATTATAGTCCTCTCTTCACCCCCCAAAACTCTCAAACTAAGAACATAAACTTCTGAGACTACAACTGAATGTAAAACCATAAGCAAAATCATGCTCCAGTCATGTAATTTATCTGGATGTGCGCCAGTGTAGAAACTGGCACTTGCCCCATCTATGTTCATAGTCCAGCTTCTCTGCCATGGAAAGCCAGGACCTGTCATTTTCAGTCCAAGGGCATTTCTGACATGTCAACATTCATTTTCACCACAAAACCAAAAAGAAAAGTTCAGGCTTTCAAGGTCTCTCCCCTAGAGGAGCACAGCTTGGCGACAAGACGCGGTGGTGTTGGTGATGGAGTACGGAGCTGCCCATGGGACTTGGAGCAGCACTTGCCTCCAGCTTCAGGCCACACACCAGGCACTGCCACCATGCCAGGGACCCTGAGGCAGATGGGACTGCAGACTCAGTGCCAGGGAAGGACATGCCAGGAAAGCACAGCCCTGTTGCACCCTCCCACAGCCTGACCCCTGACTTTTTTGTGTCTTTCCTTGTTAAACAAGTCAAGTGAGATCAGGAGCAAATGTGATCAAACAACTGATTCATAAATGTTCACCTGATCTTTTAAGAAAGGGTGAAGGAAAACTCTGCCCATCAAGCTCGTGTAACTAAACTATCAATGAAGAAACATCATCCCTGAGTCAGCACCAAAGGAAATTATTGTCTCAACTATTTCTTCCTATAAAATTGACTCATTTCTGGTCCTTCTTTATGAAAATAGCTTACAAACTTGCTTTGCATAGGAAAGGAAGCAATAACAAAACCAGCTACACAGTATGAAGTAATATTTTGTACTAAAAGAAGTTCCTAATGGAAAATCTCGTTTCCTTCCATTCAGAGACATTTTCAATTATCTTCAAAAATGAGATCCCTGAATGGTGCACAGCTTTGCCCTCAGCGATGCTGATACAGTGCCATTAAAGTCAATGAGATTACACGTGTTTGAATGATGGCAGAATACAGCCCTGCATGTTTATTGCAAATGCCTTTGTCAAATGTATTCCAAAGGATAAGAAGTACATAAATAAATGCAGCCTCTGTAAATATCAGCATTTTCACTGAATGGATGTGTGTGTTTTTAAATAAATTCTTGCAAACAGAAGTGGATTTCTTGCTTTTTCCTTCACTTTGCAAATATGCCTGGCCGGGCTGTATCTCCCAGACCTCCACTTGTAACTTCAGCAAAATATGTGAAGAAAACTCCTGTAAAACTTCAGTAATACAGCCATCGTATTAACTGTGTATACATTTCTATTTTGAGAAGCAAAAGCTTTTTGTATTTTGATTAATTGTCTTTGACAGACTAATCTAGGAGCATGAATAGGTTGTGTTATAGACTATTAAATCCCTAGCAGTCCCAGTGTTGGGAGTGTTTGTAGAGAGGCAGGTCTCCTTTTGATCCTATCAGACCTTAATGATGCTGCTTGCATTAATATTAGCAGTGGCATTTTTTAAAGTTCAGTATTAATTGAGTCTTGATTTCTTCATTATTTTCTGCATGTTGTGCTTTTCCGTGAGAACCATGACTCATGACAACAAAAGCCTAGAGAAATATCTTTACCTTGTAAGCTACAAAATACTTTCTACCATCCAGTTAATTTATGGCAACAGTTTGGAAGTTTGCTGAGGCGGACACAGCTGGCTGCCAATAAGCCCATGGTTATTAAATATGAGCAACTTGTGACATTAATCTCAAATTAATTTTTGAGAGAAAATGCATGCAAATTGCAATAACCTCTAATAAAGAAGTAAAAGAAAATGGTGCAATACCTATTTTCAAAAGTTCATTTCTGTAGCAGATTTATACACATTAATTGGTTATTCCTAATTTTTTTCAGTGATTGATTGAAGCAGAGAAAAGACCATTAGTGAGGCCTGACTATTGGATGCACCAGGGCTGAAGTCCTTTTCTTGGCACTGACCAGGGGGGCTGGGTAACCATGATGACAATTGCGTTTAGCCAGCTGCAGAAACGCCTTCGAGGAGCTGAGACGGGTTGTTGAAGTTGCAGCTGTCATTTTGTGAAACTGCTGCTCACGTGAAAACCACAAGCTGTCAGGTCTGCGCCAGGACTTTACCTTGAATAATCTCATGTAAAGGCTGTGCCTCCGTGAAGTGCTGGCTGGGGTTTCCTAACACACTCTCCCGGATGGGGAATATAAACATCGCACCGTATCGGAAAGAAAGAGTTTCTGCAGAGGGGTTTGGCAATAAAATGAAGATTGTTTTAGCTAGCATTTTCCATAGGAATCGTTGCCTTTTCGTGAAAAACTCCGTACATTCAAAATGTTCAAAGCTATTGTTTTTTCAGCAGCTGGTAACCATTTTCCCTCACCAAAAACTGCTAAGAATTTGGGTGGTTTCTAGCATCGCTCTTTCAATGAAAAGGAACAACGTTCAAGGAAAAAGTGTATTTTTTTGAAAGATTTCATTTGAATAATGTTCCAGTTTATCTTCAAAAGAGAATGCTTTTGACGGAAATCTTTTGGCCTGCCCTTTTGCAGAGAATAAATCTTGCTGGAAGGTGGCAGAGTAAATCCCCCCAAGTCATTTAGATCGAAACCCTACAAAACATTATTAGGAAACGGAAAACCCATCAAAATCACTGCAAGTCAGCCTCTGAATATTTGTAAGGTTTTCTGTGTGTCATCCTTTTGAAAGCCCTACCTAGCACACTGCAAAGTTTTGATAAGAGCTTTATGTCTGACAGCCCAAGCCTGAACACTCAGAAACATCGAACCATGCCTTGAACCGGCCTGTGTGGGAAAATGTGGGGACAGGCTGTGAGGATTGCAGTTTTCTTTGATGCTGGCTGTAACAGAATGGGCTTTCTGCAAGGCAGGTGTTGTTTTTTAATTTACAGAAATCTATAGCACGTCCTAGGAGGAGAGGTGCATTTTCCTGTGAGTGCTGCCATGTCCAGTTACTGTAAATCACTGGTTTTCCGGCTGTTTCCCAGCACCTGCAATCCCCAGACTTTTGCCTGGACACAGTACCCTCCAAAGGCACTAAACACAGCCAGTGTGGGAGAGAAATTGCACATAAAATGCTACATATTCTGCAAACTCTGACTTCATGGATGCCTTTGTCCTGTGCTGCCATGGCAGCGGCGGACCCTGCCCGAGCAGGGGGACCATGAGGAGAGCAGCCTGGGTGCCTCGGCCAGTCAGGCTCAGGGACTTCCATATCCAGCTCATCCTCTTCAAATGTGGTTTTCTGCCTGTTTTTCAGGCTGCCTACCCCACAAGAATTTTGCAGTGGGCCTGCAAAGACAAATTGATGTCTGCTGTCACCATAGATTTGCTCCAAACCTGTGCCAGCATGTGCTTCTGCAGCCTGCCCTGTGTGACAGCTGGCTTCTTGCTTACCCTCAGCAGCTCTGGGCGGATGTGTCTGAGAAGGTGTAAAACTGTGATGGACAAAGACAAGGACAAGAGAACCCAGCTCACTCCCTCTGGCTGCTTGAGATAAACGCTGTGGTGCTTAAGATGTGCCAGCACATTGCTCTGCAGACAGAGACAACTTTGCTTATGGAATTGATGACAATAAATTATTTATTATTGCCACTATTTATTTACTAAATATAGCTTGACCGTCTCCATAGGCTGATCTTCAGCTCTGCAAAGCCTGCTGTGATCAGAGACGTGCATAGCTTGCATTGCCTGACGGTCACTTGGATACATTTTGCCTACGAGTTCCCTCCCTGACTCTTCATTCCTGATGATCCCTTGCTTTGCAAGGAGATAATTTCCTCCTAATCTGCATCCAACAGTCAGTGATGAATTTCTAACACAAAGCCTGGCTGCATTTGCTGGTGAGCTGGGAGAGCAACATCTTCCTGTGCTCCCCATCAGGCACGGTTCACAGAGCCTGTCCTGGTCCCTGCACAAGCCTCCTACGGAGAAATGTGATTTCTTTCTACTGGGCAGCAGATCTGGTGGCAATCTCAAGCTCAAAGAGGCACAGAGAGGACACAGAGAAGATAAATTTTACTCTGCAACAGGATCAGAAACCAGCCCATGCCTTCTGCTCTCAAATGCACGCTATCAACATGGGGACCGCGGGCTCCCTCCTGCCCAGGGATGGAGAATGGGGCTCTCCTCGAAGAGCCCCAAGTCCTCCCCAGTGTTGGCTTTATGCAGCACACAGAGCTAACAACACCCCATCAGGAACAGTTTAAGTCAGGAGAAAAAGGTACAGAACAAAGTGCAGATGTGGTATGTTCACAGGAAAGCCTCAGTTACAGAGTGCTCTATTTTTCTCATTTTTAAAATTGAACAGTGTTTTCCACCATTAAGCATGCTAGGCATAGGTCCTGCTCTACTCCCAGGTCCGCTTTCCCAGGGAAACAAAGCTTATGTCTATCCCGCTAGTCAGTGTGTTTCTTGCGGTTGGTCTCGCACTAATTTTAGCACTCATGGCTGATTTTATCCAGATTTGATGGAAGGGCAGAGCCTTCATGAAACACGGGGGCTTGGAAGAGAAGAGAAACTCTACTAGGCCCCACCAAAGAGGAGTTAGATACCAGGGAGAGCTGGACTGGCCAACAGGCTTCACTATAGTGCTGCTGATGAAACAGCCCTGGATATTTCTTATCCTGCATCCAGCTTACCTGGCAGGTACCTCATAGCTGAGCAGGCATTTTTCACAGTTCTCCCAGCCCAGCCTCGTGGCCACGAAGATGGACTGGTTAGAAGTGGAAAATTACTGAAGAGAAAAAATTCTCTGCTGAAAGATACAGGCAGAGGAAGGGTAGCCAGCCTGGGACTGTGAGCCTGGGGGTGGGGCTTGTGAGCCAGAAACATCCCTGAAAAGGGCAGCTGGGCTACCTAGAAACCAGAGGCATCCTGAGATACCACCAATATGTGCAAAAACAAGGGACTGTAATGGCAATTTATCGCCTGAGAAGGTGGAAAGCAGTCTGGGAAAATAAAATTGCTCTGAAAAAACAGAGAACATCATCATGTACTGGCTGTTACAGGTCAAAAATAGGAATTAACAGCATATATTGCCTGCTTGAAGTAGCATGTCCTACACCCTCTTATGACCCTGTGTTATAAAAAGGATTTAATTTTTATCCAAAATGGAGCCCCTCTCTGTCTAAGATCTTTCCAGTTGAATCCCACACAAACTTCCTACAGGATCTCGGACTCTCATGGGGCATGCCCGGCTGACCCTGGACTCCGTGAAGTGAGAATCTCTCTGTTACCTTGTTGGTTTGGCCTGTCCTCCCCTCTTTTGGGGATGGCTGGGTGTGTTGTCCCCACCCTGGATCAGTTTGTCCCCTCTCTTTTGGGAGGGTTTGGTTACTCCCGGAATCTGTCTAATTCACTTCATATTGATATTATAGGTATTCATATAAGTAATCTCTCATAAGTATGTCTTCTGTTACATTGTTAACAAGCTTGCTTTGCTGATGAGAAATTGTAGTAATCTGTAACAGTACATAACTACTTAGTTGTTGCTGTTATTTGTTGTACTACAATACTAACTGATTCTGTTATTGATTGATTCCAAACTATTGATTGACACCATAACATTGATGGCTGCTAGTAATTTGTAATATCTTGATAAATATCTGTTCATTCATATTCAATTTATTAATCACAGGCATATTTGCTAGTGGTGATTTTTGTGGGATTTGTGGTAATCTGTAATAGAGAGACGTAGACGACGAAGACTCCATGTCTGTGTGTATCACAGAATTTTACAAACCCGTGGTCACGATCTCTACACTAACCCCTCAGGTCGTGACACCCCATCAGGACCCCATGTTTCCTCGCAGCAGGGGATGTGCCGTGTGTGCACTGAGTGGGTGAAGTCTCAGCCCTTAGGCTCCCTGCGAGGCAGGGCTGGGGAGGCCCCTCCGCCCCCCTGGGTTTAGAGTTCCACAAAGGGAAGAAAGAGGAACACAATTCAGTGTTTTCAGATTTGCCCAAGAAGTGACTGCGCAGCAAGTGACTATTTTCTAAGGGTATGAACACACTTCACAGTGAGGCAGAGAGAAATTTCTATTTTTTTTTTCTTTTTCAATAGGTTCCTTTTTGAAGTGGTAGCAGTGGGGGCCACAGACGAAAGCAGACTCTGTGATACTCTGCAGATGATGCATCATCCTTTGATATACCCTTGCTTGGGATGAGCGCTGCTGGACATATGGCAATTTGATTCCCTTTCGGTGCTACAGAAATCTGTCTATTAATAGTAACAATTATTTTTCCCCTAGACTTTCATTGCAGTTTCTTGGCATTACGAGGGGCTGGGGAGCTTTGCCCCTGAAATCCCAAAGCAGAGGCAGTGGAACACTGCACACAGGAGATCATCACGCTCCATGCAGAAACATGGGTCAGCCAGGCTGTGCTCTCACCGCTCGTTTTCCAGATGACCACTTGCGATAGCCCCATGGAAGTGCCATAAGCCAGAGCAATCATTTGTGCATTTTCTTCTCTGTGCCAAGTCACCTGATGAGCCTCGCTACTTGGCAACTGTAGCATGTAAATGCCAAAGCCAACTACAATGCAAGCAGGTGGTGTTTTCCCCCAGTTTACTCTATTCATATGATTTTTTTCAGGAATTCAGAAATTTTCCTTGCATGAGCACTGGCTCAAAGAGAAAAATAGCTGTGTGCATAGGAGGGCAAAGCTGCTTGAAAGCAAAAATACTATTAATTCCTCTAGCCTGAGAGTCTGATACTAAGAAAGACAGGGCATCTGCATGTTCATAGCTACCGAACTCTGAGGCAACTGCCTGTGCTCAACAGCTCCGAAAACCAAAAGCTTCCCAAACCAAAAGCTCCCTACGGGAGTAAATTGCTGTTCTGAAAGAAGTCTTACTGAAAGACTCTAGACAAGTACATGGGTTAGTTACTTGCTGGACAAGCTGGGATAATTTTAAAAAGCTGCAAACATGTAACCTTCCAGCCAAGGGCGACAAATTTACTCTTGGATGAATAGTGGATAAATGAATCAGGCTTTCAAATGCCTGTCAGTGTGAGCTTGCTAGCCTGCATGCAACTGCCACAAATGGTCTGTAGTGGGCTAATCGAGGATAGATGCATCTCAATGCAAGACAGAGCGGTCTGGTGATCAGGTCGTGTGTTGTGGGAGGTCTTTTTGCCTTGGGCTACATGACGGGGACACAGTGGCAGTTGAAGTCTCTCTGCTCCCTGGGCTTGTGCCCAGAAGTGCAGCAGTGGCCTGGAAATGTGTCACTGTGGCAAGAGGGGACGAAAACCCAGTCCTGCAGCTCCAACATCCCTTTGAGGTGCCGCACTAAAGCTAACTCACTTTCACAGCACCTTAGGACACCGATCCGTCTCAGACATCCAAGGACACACCAAAGCACAATTGGTTGTGAGTGGGACAGAAGAGCAGCTTGGAGAGCTGGTGTCTGACATCGAGGTGGCTGCAGTGCAGGGGGCCTCAGGAACCTCCAACAGGGACATCAAATCTGACCAGAAAGATATAAATCAGTTCTTGAACAGAAAGAGGACGTGAGCGAGGAAGCACAGCGAGGAAAACAGCTTTGTGGCGTAATTTGCAGAGACTGAAGAGAAGCTATTGCCTGTGCTCTCTCCTGCCTCTTCACACCTTTTCGTCTCTCCTCCACCACACTTCCTGTTCTCTTTTCATCCCTGTGGTTTGAAATAGCAATAGTACTTTCTCTTGCTTTGTTTGATAGACTTTTATATATGTTTAAATCAATATAGATAAAACCTATCTCTATAAATCAGTGCATATTGATAATACAATAATGGCAATATATATACATACTATATATGATATGCATTATATTTGTAATACGTATGTTAATATATGTCAGTGTTACTAATTTAATATATTCTAGATGTGTATATACATGTGTGTGTATATTTACAGATATACTTCAATTTTTTGTAAGGCCACAGCTTTACTATCTTTGCTTCAAAAACCTAACAAAACAGTTCATCTTTTCTATCATTGATTTAACTAACAACAATTACTGCTGGTAAGTTAAATAAGAAGCTGAATTTACTATGACACAGATCCCATTAGCTTTTCACTTGCATTTTCTACCCTGTTAAGCATCACTGCTGCAGTTAAATCAATTGGCACCATCTGTCCAGATGCCTATTTTCAGTTGCCTATCGGCAGAACCTAATCTCAGTTAATGTTTCAGCTCACTCTCTAACCCGCCTGCCAGTGGCTGCATTCAGTATTTCCAATTCCTTTTCCAAAATGTCAGCATGAAACAAAAACTGGAAGGAGGTCCCTAGCAAGAGTATTTGTTTCCTTAAAGGAAGCAACAGCAGTGGAGCAGACCTGTGCCCTGTGAGATGCTCTGAATTCCTGCGGAGATGTGTGAAATGAGAGCTGCCCGTGTAACCCCAGAAGTAAGACAGCTCTTGTTTTGGGGTACAGCATTTGGTGCAGGTCAGTGTGGAAAGATGGAGAACAGGAGTGAAATTTTCCACGTGATGAAGTAAAGGCAGATTTTACGGTACCTGTGAGACAGCCAAAATATTATGCGTGATTTGTTTTTCCAGAGGTACCAAACACTATAGTCAGAGGATGTGAAGGCATGGAGAACCTCAGCAAATGAGGCCCAAAGAGCATCATTACAGAGAAAGCATCTGTGCACGCACTGAGCGTAGAGAGAAACTGTGGTAAGCTTAGGAGTTGCCACCTAGAGCTAACCATCTTCCAGTCCCGTGCAAAAGAGCCATCTGTGTCTACTCCAACACGCCTCAGGAGGCTTGCTTCCCATCCAGCCCAGATCAAGTGTGTCCACAGAACTCTCATGGTCTCACGTAAGCAGTGCTCGCTCATGTCCTCAGCCTCCTGCCTGCATGGAGACCTCACAGACATCTGTGGACCACCAGCAGGATACATCCCACCACAGTGTGCCTGCTCTACCACAGTGTGCTAACACGGCTTTAAATCCACAGCTGCCCCCAGCTTTGTGCATACTGCATGCTGTCAGGACAGCTTTCATTTACATCACATTTGAAGAACCATTTAAAGATTGAGACCACTCTTGAAGAAGTGTGGGGACCTTCTGCCACCTTGTACCTGTTCTTCTCACGGATCTTCTCTCCTGCAGACCCCCTCACGGCAGGACACAACCACTTCTTCTTCAGAAGAGGTTTAGACTGGATAGTAGGAAAAATTTCTTTACTGAAACAGTGGTCGGGCATTGGAACAGGCTGCCCAGGGAAGCGGTAGAGTCACCATCCCTGGAGGTGTTCAAAAAACGTGTAGATTTGGCACTTCAGGATATGGTTTAGTAGGCACGGTGGTGGTGGGTTGATGGTTGGACTTCATGATCTTAGAGGTCTTTTCCAACCTATGATTCTATGTTTCTATGCACTTAATACTTTACCTGAAGCCAATGCTGTGGAGTATGAAGGGTCCTCTCAGGTCCTGGGTGTCTCTATAGTACTTGAGTGAGTTAATTATTTAGCAGGTAAGGCCAATGTTACTCTTTTATGCTCACAACTTGTGCAAAACCCTTGACAATTCACAGCAAAGTTCTCTCAGAGCCTGTAGTGATCAGTAACACCTGGGTTCCAGCTCTTCATCCCTCTTGGACCAGGTGCTTTCTCCATCAGTGGTTATTTTTTGGTAGACTAGGGTGTAGTGGGCATTGAACAGCAGAAGGCCTGAGGTAGCAATCCTTCAGATCAACAGGAGCCTTACCTACTGACTTCCAAGGCCTGAGGTAATTCCACAAAGCTCAGCAAAGAGGATATAAGAAGTGATGGGCAGTCCTCCATGATTTGGGGGAAAGGAGCTTTCTTATAAGGTAAAAGCAACCAGCATCGAAAGCACCTTGTCTAGAGTCCCAGGTTTTGAAGTCTTCTTTTAAGCAGCCCCTCTTACGCAAAGTAAGTGAACATGAAAGTAGCAGCATCTGCCAAAGCTCTTAAGCCAGAGGGACCGTCTGTTCTGAATGCTGAGGCCTTCACTGAGGTCACTTTGATCCAACCAAGCCTCACGATCTTGGTTTTGAGAAGCATCTGACCAAAGGCAGCCCAAAAGTTGCAGAACTTGGATTGAGCTTGTGCCAGCTGTCATATAAACCAGAGAAAGCTGAGAGCCGCTGCCATTACTCACAGGGGACGCATCCTGCAGGAAAGTACTGCCTGTCAATAGCAGCTAGAATGAACCCTAGCTTTCTTCTGGCTGTATCAGCCTACCCCAAACTCTTTCTTTGTAGGGACTGACTGGAAATACCAAGGAAGATGGTGTTGGATTTGGAGGGTGGGCAGCATCCAGTCCAGGTGCTTCATGTTCCTTTTGTGCTCCTGCAGGCAAGAGAATCCATCCTTAACTTTTCCCTGAAATGAAGCTGAGTAATGGGGCCCTTTCTAGATTGACAAAGGGAAAGTAGGACCAGTCCTCCACATGCACCAGAGTGAACTTGAGGCAAACGGCAAGAATCAGCCATCTGAGCTCTTGCATGCCACTTCAAGGGTCCAAGACAGAACGAAATCAGCAAAATTAGGGAAGTTTCAAGGTTTTACTAACTCAATAGTGCAGTGACATCCACCCTAGAGTCTAACCTGCTAAGTGAGTGGTAGAGCTGGCAGGACAGATTTCACTCAGTCCCTCAACAACTGGAACTTCAAAGCCAATGAAAAATGTCACCTGCTCAGACTAGTTGCCT
>Ga0181612_148814_pt1 | contig 11714 bp, 6 predicted proteins | sample HoacroProtozoa21_FD_119630 | JGI IMG/M metagenome (GOLD analysis project Ga0181612, IMG submission 119630) | Hoatzin crop microbial communities from Cojedes, Venezuel. Combined Assembly of Gp0051906, Gp0051904, Gp0051908 | reverse complement strand
GTTGAATCTGATAAGTGGCTACACACTTAACCCTTTAGACATAAACTGTTGACCAAGTCGGGGACTAGGAGCGGATCCAGCCGCACCTAGACTCTCCTCTGAGAGAGCTCTGAACCTCGTGACTCAACAGGACAGCTCTCTTTTTGCCACTTGTCAGACTCCCTTACCCGTCTTAACGCGACACTGTTATCAGGGGCTCTATAAGAAATTTCCTTACAAAAATTAACTAAAACATTGATTCACTGAAAACTGTATCCATTCCCAACATCACTGAAATATAAATCAATCATCAGGTGCTAGAAAAGTTAACGCCAGTGCAGAGTTAAGGATTTCTCATGTTAATTGTCAGCTGGACTGACAGTGATCACAATTACTCCCAGCCAACTGTGTCATGCCCTTGCTAAGGTTCATTATCAGTTTGATCTGCTTTGAACCACTGATAAGAATAGAAACCTTAAATTGGAAAATAATGAAAAACCACAGAGCTGAAAAATCATTTTAATATATTCACTATTAATGGCTATTTTATGATATTTTTAATTTTCCATTAAGCACCTGAAATTCTGCTAATAAAGAAAATAGTTGACTACATGTTAACCCTGTTAGTGTTAATGAAAAAAATCTGAAGTACCAAGTCATTTTCAACAAGCAGGTGGTAAGTCTCTACTTGAGATGAAATCAAGTTATACCGACTGTAAACAGATGAAACTTTTAAAAATGACTGCTACAAAATTTTTATCCAGGCTAACGAGCATGATGCAGTGAGGTTCTTAGACCTGCCTAAAAACTAAGTTATGCAGAATTTAGGCTCCCAAGCATTAATTGAAAAGCTCAGTTTACTGTTATGTTTAGCGACATGAAAGAACACATTAGTGTCACAAAAGAAGTGCTTAAAGCTGCTATGTACTCTAATATTCAAGTTGCTGAACTTGGAGCTATGCTTGTGCTCATATTTAGCGAGATCTGTGCTTCAATATCAGAACTTCATACTGAGAAACTCAAGATATAAAAGAGGGGAGGCACTGAGCAGGTATTTAAATCCTGGTCTCCCTCCTTCTTTCTAAGTATTTTAACTGCTAAGACTACACAATAAACATCAGGGTCTCTGGATTCCAACTGAGATTTGTACTCTACACACGTGTAAAGGAACCCAGAAGTGGAGACATTGCAGAGTTCTGCACTTTACTCTGCAACCAGGTACATAAAACCTGGGCATTGCCATGATTTAACTTCCAGGCACCTAAAACGGCATCAAGACCCCATAACAAGATTAAGGGGTATTCTGGGCTCCCTAGAATAATTCAGTCTAGCATGAATTTAAGCAACTCTTTTTTTTTTAATAATGTATGAAGTTCTTATGCAATATTTGTAAATAAGAATTTATTTTCATTCTTCGGAAGCTTTCTGTGATTTTCAAATGAAGATTTAATATTCTACTTGCTTGCATAGCATTATAAAAAGATTCTCTGATATCTCTAGACTGCACTCAATTTTTTTTCCCCCAAGTAGAATGGTCCAGAACATTTTAAACACTAGTAAAACGGCTGTTAGCCATAAGATTGAGTTACTATGAATTCTTTCTATAAATTTTTCATAATAGTCATACCATGATGATGCAACTACTACTGCTTGCTGTAACTGCCAAACGTAGTTTTTCCATTGTCGAGGTATATTAACATGGTATTTTATAAATAGTGTGGAAGTTGCATTCATGTGAATATTTAAGAACATACACGGCATGCAAGAATGACACTTTATGGGTACATTTTAAAAATAAGTTATATTAGATCACTTAAGGATTATCTTCTCTGTTAGTAGAAAAAAGCAAACACAAACCAACAAAAGTATATGTCTAGTCTACAAGATGAATATGCAGGTTCCTTGACATGGTTTCCTAGAAATTGCACCACCTGAAGCTACAGTTAGTTGCTCAATTGGGAACTACATCCTACCTGTGTACAGCTCATGAACGTGAAGTATCTTGCATGTTTCATTTCTAGCTGGATGTCTTAACAGTGATTGACACAGAAAAGTCAGTATTTTTCAAGTATTATAGGACACTCAAGCATTTAGCTGCATCCCTAAACTACCAAAATATTCAAAATATACAAAAACAGCAACACTGCACTGCAAATATGTAACAGAAACACCTGTCTGTAAATTACAATTGCTAAATAAAAACATGAAAAGACTTCCTTCCTCTTTCTCCTACAAATTTATGGCTGCCTTGTATACATGGAAGGTCTGCTGCCTCCTGTTTGATCCAAACCTGATTCTTCTAAGTGGTAATTATGTGTATGATAGCAATGCCTGGTTTGGGTTCACCATCTGGGTGAGTAAAAAAAAAACAAACTACTTATTTTGGCAAGGTTTACTTCAGCTTCTTTAATAGTATTGTTTCATACCCTCAGCTCAAGGACTCAATTTCACTGAGCTACAGCACGTTAAAAGATAAATAAAACAAAGAACTTTGATTGTTGATTTTTTCATAGATGGTATTCAGTAACAGCTTCTTTTTCTACTCTAATACAAAAAGTTCTCAGACTGACATTTTTGACCTCTCTGACATTAAAACTGACAAAGTATGCTAATGATAACTTGGAATTATATGACAATGACAAAGTGTGTTCACTGCACAGTAGTATGGGGGCATTATAGTATTTCCATTATTACTACTGGAAAGCTCTCTATTAAACCAGTAACTGATTACACATATACCAGCAGATCTGCCATACTACAACAAACAGGGGCAGGGGGGGAGACAATTTTAACATGCAGAAATGGGATAACAACAACGCAGAAGTGAGTATAAAATTGCAACTATTATTCAGTTGCCAGTGGGCAATAAGAATCTGATCCTTAAATTCTTGCATGTACAGTTCACTAGCTCAGTACAAGCCACACCGATCATTATTATATTGCATTTGCTCATCAGCACCATAGAATATTCTTAGTAGAGGATGTAAATGTGGCATCCTTAGGTTTCTTAGTGATAACTGTTTTCATATGTCCGAGGGCACAGGGTCTGGCATTCAACCCTTTCATAATTTATAATCTATAATAGCCATTGCCATAATAATCTGTCCTATTGATGACTGCCTCGATACTGGTAATGGTACAGTTTGACTTAATCTTCCCGTTTATTACAAAAAAAAGTTAAGAACTCTGAGGGGGTATAAGCTGTTTTATTTCTACTGTGATTTTATAGCTCTAGTTTGTATTCCTCATTTCCTGACATTTTGCATGTCATGTGGTGTGTTTCCTCAGGGAAAGTAAATCAGCTTCTCTCCTGGAGTGCACGCTTCCTAATATACAAAAAAACTGCTTTGTCTGAGAGCAAAAGTACTGTACAGTTGTTATGGTAACTGGATTTTAAAAGGAAGTGCATAGTTTAGTGGGGCATCTGCTTAATTCCCAAACAAATTCTTCACCCCAGCTGCCCTCCAAGGAATGATTTTAAATCAGTCTCTTGCAACATGCAAAGAGTGACTTCCAGCTGAGAAGCTTAGCACAGCTCCCACTGGCTCAATGAAAAGGAAGATCCCTTTATTTCAGCTGGAAGAGTCGCTGTTTATGAGCCACAAGAGTCCTCGCTTCTGTCTCAAGTTCTGTTAACGTAAAGCGTGAATATATTGCAAGTCCAGCTGAGGCAGTACTCAGTGATTGTATGGTGCTAGAAAATTTAATTCTACTTGGCATAACCAGAGTATCCTCTCTTCTTCGGGGACATACATAGAAGAACAAGTTCCAAAGCAGGTATAAGGTCCTGTACAAATAAGGAAAAAGCATAAATGGAAATCCATTGGCATGTGTGTGTAACAGGGGCTGGAAATGGCAATGCTGATCATGGTTGCCACTGTGCTGTAAGAATCTGTGAAAGAAGTTTTAATATGAAGTTGTGAACTAGGAATTTAAGTTGATTCATATTTGTAGGAAGGCTGGTAATACTTGAATCATCCTTAATTGACAACATTGACTTACAGTGGTCTTTACTGTATGGAGGTTTATGCATTTTCAACAGCAAAATCACACAGATGCAGATTTGGGGGGCTGGGGGTAGTGTCTGAAACATGCAGCACTTGCATATGCAAAATATATATGCATACAAAATTACAAATGAAGAATATTCATACTAGTGAAAAACTATACCAGGACTAAGGGCTTTGTATGGAAAAAATGTGATCAGCCAAGCAACAAAAAGATTGTCCAATAACTCAGAATCACAGCTGAAGGGTCAGGTAAGATATCTAATGTCACAAGTGATACACAGATGTAATAAGTAGCTCTTTCAAAGGAATATTTACCATCAAGCACAGACCAGAGTAAAGTAAAACATACAAAGCAACTGAACATGCCAAGAGTCATGCATTACATTAACTTCAACAATAATTAACTATCTTCTGAAAGCTAAGTAACTCTTTTATTGAATGAGATCAAAAAATAAAAAGTTTCCTGTAGCTTGATGAAATACGATTGGCTTGAGAAAGTTTAAAATATTATATAACAGCAATAAATTTGAGCAATCAGAAGTAGAAAAACTGAATCTGGATCCAACTAAAGCAAGGAGTTCAAAATATGAGACCTTTAATGATATACTACGTTGTAGCTGCTAAAAATACACACGCTTCTCACCTGAAACTGTAAGTGCAACATGTTTGGTTTGCATTCAAAAATCTCAAAGTCTTAACAAATGCACAAGTATTTAATGACAGCAAAGCATCGGTATTATTTTGTGCTGATAAAAATAATAGAGAATCAACATGTATGAAAAAGCCCAGTAGAAGGCATTACTTCTCTGGCTGCTCCATGCCCTTTTCCTTTTTACTTATTTTTAATAGTGTCTTTCTGCTTTCAAGGCTGCTTTGAAAGATGGGCATCAGATGGCTGTTTATATGCATAAACAATGTGCATCTTTAAAACCTCTAAATTATATGTAGTTTGTAAATACTGCCAACTTTCTACACCTGCACTGAATCAAGCTAGATTTTATATAAGGAGGAATTGTGTGTTCACAGATGCATCTTAACATTAAAGTCCATTTCATTTACTTGACCCTGGAGCCTTGTCCAAACAAGCTCACTTGAGCTTTACCCAGATGGTGGCCATTTGCTTGGGCCTCATTTATTAATATTCCCTTAAGTTAAAGCAGGCAGCCAGCTGGCAGAGAATCACAGACTTTTGGTGTAGAGATTACATGTCTTCATCCCTGTGTGGTAAGTAAAGGAATGACAGTTATAAACGTGCTAATGATTGCATCATTTTCGTGCTTAACCTACTGTGTACAAGCTTGTTTTGTGCCTGGAAATAATATATACATACATTAAAAGACACAGTCATGAAAGAATTGATGAAAGGAGCTGCCCTGAATTAACAGGTTGCTAGCGTTGCTATCTAAAATGAAACTCCAAAACTCAAAAAGAAACTAGGGCAGGATAAAAATCAAAATATCAAAGACAGGGATGTTATGAAGAAATAAACAAGTTTTTCAGCAAATTCTTCTTCTAACTACTTAAGCAGATTAACATGAAGCTTTTTCATTTTAAAGTATTCTACTGTGGTAGCTTTAGTAAGCAGATAAATGAAATCTACTAGCAAGAGTTTTTCTTTTAAATTTCACAGGTTTATTATTCTGTATCTCAGTGTATATGCAAGAAACACAGGTAGAGCTGCCTGCATGAAGCTGATGCATGTTAATCTGGAAATTTTTACCGGTGTGTAGTTGTGACTGTTTATTTCACCTTCTGTGAAAATAAAATACTACCTACATCCCTAAAAAATTTATATGTAAGATATCAGATTCATTAAGTGTTAGTAGTATGAGTTCACTATCATCACACAATCTTATTATAATCATGGCATTTTCCTTACGATAGCACTTGTTATCATAGGCAACCCACTGAGCTATGTCTATGTTTAAAACAAAAACAGCAATAAAAAATAAAACTCCTCCTTCAAAACCCAGCTAAAGAAATGTGAATATTATACAAGGTATACACTAGCAGACACAACATATGGCTGGCAGCTTGTAACTCCTTTATGTGAGCAGCATCAAGTTCACCACTGCTGCTCTACTCTGCGAAAATACTAAGCGACTAGTTTACAACTCTAAACAATGTAGAATAAATTTGTATTACACAGGCAGAAGCTAATGCCTGTTGAAGTATCCATCATTAAAACAAATATAACCTCCTATATTCCATTGGCATTAACAATATCAGTGCCTAAAACATTTAACATGTTCCCAAATTATTAATTTTTGGGAAGCTAATGAATGGACAACCAAACCATTAAATTACACTAGTTTTTTTCAGAGCTTTAGTAGAGAACAACTTACTTTAGGACAGCTTCCAAGCTTTTAAAAGTGTATCATTTCATACTCAAGGAGAGCAAGTCCACAACAGGTTTAAAATTTCATGTGAATGTCCAACTTTTATAGCTAAAAAGTTTGATTTTCAGATCTTTCTCATCTTTTTCCAGCAAGCAAACTCTGTCTACGACACATCTACATCCAGCTTGTTACGATACACAAAAGAGCCGAGTGAAGGAGGTTTCCAATCGCTTCCACATACCAATTACACACCAAATCGGAGCCCTGACTGTAAATGTCAACAAGCAGTTAGAAAAGAGGCACCTACCTCCGATGAGGCCGCAACACAAGGCGCGGGTGTGTGGAAGGTGCCCCACACCCCCACCACACAGCACCTGGGGCACCTGGCAGCATCTTCTCCTCAGCACAGCGGTAACCGGGAGCAGTTTCTCTCAGAAAGTCAGGAACTCCCCTCAGAGTACCACCAGCGCCGCGCTTCCCCCGCGCCAGCAAAGCCCCAGCACGTACCGTCGCTCCGTGGCAGCGCCTGCACGATGCCTGTGAAGGTGCGAGGTAACGCGGCTTCCCTTCGTGGTTACTATTGCCGACGGCTTAGGAAGCCGGGAGCAAACGCACGCGCTTCCCGCGCCCTGCAGCGGGGGCGCGCCCCGCGCGCAGTGACCTCAGCGTACTCCGCCCGGAAGCTTTGAGACGGCGCGGGGCGCGCGGCGCCTTCCCTCAGCATCGCGCTTCCAGGCGCTGGGCGCGGCGGCGGTGTTTGTGAGGGCTGTGGGGGAGGCCGGCACGGCTGCAGCCTGGGAAGCCATGGGAAGTAAGTGCTGCCTTGCTTTGCTTCTTCGTTACCAAGGGTATGACAACTAGGCTTGGGTTTTTGGTGAGGTGCGGTGTCGGTTTTGGTTAATTCCCCCGGGAAGTCCTGATGGACTGCCCGTGCTGTCTGAAAGGCCTGCTATGCCTCAGCCCCTGCCCTGGTAACGCCGCGTTCTTTGGCCGTTCGTGCCCGCTGGCTGCTGCGGAGCCAAGTGGGCCTTCCGCCTGGAGCGCCTGTGGGAGCATGGCTGAGGGCTCTCCCCCTTGGAAAGGCTGTGCTTGGACATGATCTTGTGCAGACGTTTAGGTGTGTGTATGGATACGCTTTTCAGAGGTAGTTTCTGCTGTGTTTTTTTAGTTGATTGCAGATTTTCAAGCTGACTTTATTAGATATTTCTATGCTGAAATTAGCTGTGTGTCTATATGCTTTGGACAGGTGTTAAAATTCAGTCTTGTCTGTGCTGAAATTGGCATTTGTTGCAGATAAAGCTACTGGTTTGTTTCTGTCAGGGAATTTGTTTTTAGTTTTTGTTATCTACTGAAGTCACGTTGATTTCTGTCAAGTTCAAGGACTGCAGAAGTCAAGCATATGTTTAAGTTCTTTACTGAACTCAAGCTCTAGTTAATGGCTTTACTGAATTGGTGATATCTTTTTCAGCAGCTTTTCACTTAGTCCAGGTGTCATCAATGTGAACACTTAATACTTCTTGTCCTGCTTTTGGATCAAAAACAGAGACTGCTGTAAAATAATTGTCACAGTTACTGAAAATATACAAATCACGTGCTCTCTTTTTGGTCTCTACAACTGTGCATTCAGAACATATTAAATTGGTCAGCTGCAGGCCTCCTCTTCCCCATTGACCCCACAGTTGTTGGCAAGTGTTGCTTTCCTCATAATGTTGCTTTTCTTACACCTGTTTAGAAACTTTAGATTCTTCTCTCCTTTAAGCTACCATTTACTCAATGTGTGGGTTCTTGTAACTAATGAGTTTCAGAGCAATAAACATGTTCAGTATCTCAAACAGTCCCTGTTTTCACAAACTACAAATTGATTTTCCTTTCCTCATTTTTTTTTTTGCTGAGTTATCTTGACCCCACCTGTCCCACAAGTGAAGCTTGTTGATAAGAACAAGGGCTTGATAGGCTTCTAATCTAATCTTTGCTGTTAATTCCTTTAGTACTAGTGGGTTGGTTTTTTTCTTCTTTGCTTTGCTGAGCTTCTGTTGCATGGAAAAATCTAATGGTCTTTGTGGGTTTATTTCTGGGCTTTTCTGCCCCACTATCCCCCAGCTTAGTACATGTAGGGAGGCTGATTTGTAAACACAGCATCATGCCAAGATTTCCCCTTTGAAGAATGCCCTGGTCTTCAGTCTCTGTATGGTTACAAAGCCCATTCATAGTTTCGTGTTTGTTTGGACCTTCTGATAAATAAAGCCAAAGTTTTCCTTGACAGTATTGCTCAGTTGTGTGTATGACAGTTTTACAGCCTTGTTTACATGCACAAAATAAGAATGTGTAAAGCTGCAGCTTTTTGATTTCTCACAGGCATTCATTACTTGCACATCTAGATTAAAATTTTGCTTAAACTTATTTCAGGGGTCTTCCATATTTCCGGTGATTTTTCCATTGAGAGATGTTTAATTACCGGTTACTAAGACTATTTTTCTTTATTTTCTCTTACTGCTTTTATAGTCTAGTACGTGATAAGTATTATCTTTTCAAGGTGCTTGGAGCTGTTACAGTTCAGTCACACCATAACAGTCATTTCTCTGTAGCTCCATGTGGGCTTCCATAGGTGTCTCTTGGATGACTTGTTTCCAAGGCCAAACTATTTAATGTTGCAGTTTGCAATATGGAGTCTTACAGTCTAATGTCCTTGCATAATATTGAAAAAAGAAACTTAATGTTAGAGTTTCAAGTAAATTCTAAGCAATTGAAAAACTGAATTGAAACGAGCAATAAACTTTGAGAGTGGACACCTTCTAATTAAAGTAAAATTATAATAGCAAAATGTGAATAGCGTCTGAGGTGTTAATGCATCGCCACATAAGGTGCTGATTATAACTTCTTAATAGGTCACTTCTGACCAGTGTTAGTTTCTGAACAAAAAATAACTGTTTAACATGCAAACATTCCACCGTGTATAGAAAATAACATTTTTTTAGTTATATGAATGGTTATCTGAATCTAGATACTCGCAACAAATTCTGAAATTGGTACATGGCTAATAATGTTTTACAATCACAGGAACTAAGTCACACAGTTTCAAAGTGAATATATACAAGTTTTATTTTTAAATAGCAGAGTGGCTGTCTGGAAATATCTATGGGACAGGAGAAGTCAAAAGGAAGTTCTGTCAATGGACATTTCTTTTTGATAGTACACAATTTCTTCATTTGCTGTGTATGCATGCTATAACTTTCCTATTGCTTTTGATTACTGGAGCGTTGCCCTTACTGTTCAAGCTCAGCACTGGTTTGTGTTTGTTGCCTGTTGTGAGCTTTCCGAAACTTTTCCAGACAGTCTTCTAGGTCATAGATCGTGGACCCTCAGCGCCAGGTCTGTGATCCTGTCAATCTTGTACAATCTACAAAAGCAGTCCTTGGAGAATCCATTGAAAGGGATTTTCGTAATAGAAAAATTGAGCCCATGAAGTAAATGCAAAGAGAAAAGTGTGAAGCTGTTTGTTTTGTTTTAGTTGTTTTTTTTTTAAAAAAAAAAACCGAACAAAAAGCCTCTCAGTTTATAATAGTAATTATAATTCTTAGTTCATGTTAGTTTATATATAGCTGGTGAAAGCTGATTGGATTTTTTTATTGTAGCTTAACAAATTGCACAAGGATTGATAATTAGTTTGTGACCTCGGATTACAAATTCAGTACATTTTTCCCATGAACATTATTTTTTTATGAATTAGGACTACACAATGTACATTTTTTTAACAGGCACTTGTCAAGCAGTTGAAGTAAATCATGACAAACCCACCAAAAATTACTTATTTTGACTCCTAACCATTCATTACTTTTCTTGAGACTTTATGAATATTAATTAAAGTATTTCTTGCTACTTAAGTAACTTAAAGACAAAGTTTATTGTAAGTACAATTCACAAAGGGCCAGTACCTTCATTATTGTTTTAAGGATGAGGAGCAGTTTTAGGCATTCTTTTTCTCTGTGCCTCCTGATATCTTGTTGGGAAGAAGGTGGGTGTTTATTTGTTGTTTTTTAGTAGTATTTGTATGTATGAACATGTTTCAGTGAAGCTGAAACAAGCATACAAGTCTCTTGAAAATTTCTGTTTTCCTTGAGCACTTTAACCTGTTTTGTTTAGCTTGAGAATTTCATTTTTATTGCCAAATTTCTCGAGTTTTACTTATGAAACTTGTGTAAGCATTTTTAGAACATTAATGGCAATGTCTCATATATTTCCTCTGACATGGTAACAGCCCCAGAGGAGCTATTACTATCATATTCCAGGCACTGGAGCTGTTACAGTGTCAATGAAGTGTTTCTCATACTTCCTTCGATGTGGTAACAGCCCCAGAGGAGTTGTTACAATGTCAGTGCAAGCGTCTGAGTGCTTGTGGTGTCAGTGGAAGTGCCATTTTAATGCCAGTGTAGAATGGCTGTGCAAGATACCATAACTGTGATGAAATAAGGGAATTTTAATACACTATTTTGGCTACTCAGTATAAGGTTTGATAATAAGCTTCAAAAGGGGAGGTATCCTCTACAGCCTCTTAGATATGTGCTTTGGCATGCTGAGAAAGACAAAAATTACTTACAAATTTGCAACTTCTACTATATTACATAGTACCAACATACTGTAGAGGTGCATCACAGCACAGCTGATAAAATAGAGCAGTAACTGTTCTCCTTACTGAACTAAACAAATCATGAAATCATCAGTCATGACATGAATCGATGCTGGAAACACAAGAAAATTGTGTTTCATTCTTCAGCCTGTCTGGCATAGGTATAGCAAGTTCTGTTCAGTTCACGTTCTGGTGATTTCATGGATGAGATCCTAGAATACGAGCTTTATGCTGCATTTAAAGAACTCATAGGACTGACTGTTTTAATGTTGTTAGCTAGTCAGGTGAACAAGCCAAATTAAACATTTGTTGCTTTGCCAGATCTGTCCCTCTAACCAGACATTTTGAAGTAACTGCATTGTTTTGGATTTACATCAGAAACTAAGTGATAGGAGTAATATCTTTAAAACTGAAAAATCAAAATGCTTGTTTTAATAAAAGCAGAAGTCATAGAAGAAACATAAGAAGAGTAGCTCTGGGCTATCTGTGTGTATAACTTCTAGTAATATTAACCATTTTGATTTGTTGTGCTAAAATGCATTTTGTTGAAGGTTGCCTCAAGTTAAAGGAATTCCAGAGAACCATGCATCTGTATGTCACCCAGACTTTTTATGTTCCATTTTCTTTATAGGAATGTTGTGAAGGACTTGGTTAGGACAGCTACCATGAGATCACATTTCCCCCCCCCCCCCCCCTTTCAATTTTTTTTTTTAATCTTATTCTAACGGTTGTTTTTTTATAAAAAACACCCCCCGCACGTTT
>Ga0181612_129523_pt1 | contig 11714 bp, 3 predicted proteins | sample HoacroProtozoa21_FD_119630 | JGI IMG/M metagenome (GOLD analysis project Ga0181612, IMG submission 119630) | Hoatzin crop microbial communities from Cojedes, Venezuel. Combined Assembly of Gp0051906, Gp0051904, Gp0051908 | reverse complement strand
TCCTTGTCTCAAGCTTCATGACTGGTAGAGCATCCCACGTGTTTCCCTGAGCCACTACGAGGTGGGATCAAAGTCCTGCAACCTATTTGTTGGTTTCCCACATGAAAAGGCAGGATCTTGAAAACAGCTACTAGGAAGTATGGAAACCTCAGAGTTGGATTGGCCTCAGAGTTTCCTTTGAACACTTTGCAGGCAAGAGGACCAGCTTATCAAAACAAAAGTCACGTGAAATATGATGTTCCACCCTGACAGTGCTAAATGACAACACTTGTGTGTGATAGCTCTCTTCCATTCTGCTAATTGAAATAGTAGCAGCAGGTACATATATGCCCACTAATATAATCCTTTCTCCTGTTAGCAAGGCAAAAGGTCTCACACAGCATACTGCCTTGCACGCTTAATCTTCACTGCACCCTGAGCTATAGGAAGGTACAGATCTCCCTTGCTCCAAAGCAAGCAGTGGTGTCCCAAAGAAGCAAAAAGATATGGCCAAGGTAACCAAGGCTGTCAGTGACAGAACAGACATTTGAATAAAAATTTCTGGTGAGCTCTTTAACTTCTGGGCTGTCCTTTTCTGCTCATAACAGAAGTAAGTGACAGAAGGAGCCCAGCAACGTCCACCAGCTTAATAACAATCATTATTATGTTAGGAGACTGGATGGATAATGCAGTCCCAAAGCATGGACATGAACTAATGTCATCGGCATCAGTATAAATAGGGTGTCTGCATTTAATTAATAAATAATAGGCTGCAATGCTAATCTCCTTCTGCTAACTCTTTTCTAAAGGTGCAATCTATTAATCACATGTCACTGCCAGCCTGGTCACTTCTTTTTTTGGATTCAAGAGAGAAAAGAAATAGCTAGAAATAAATGGATCCTAAATACAGCAGGGCAATTGAATAGCACAGCCAGCATTATGATCCACTGCTGATTTCAATCCTTAGCTACAAGTTTTTCCCCTGTAAGCATGGATATAATACTTTAAAGATAGAGTGAAGGCTTGCAATGTTGTTAAAGGTCAGCATGTTACTTGTGTCTACAAAATGGCGGGCTTTTTCCCTGATTATTTGCCCATGGAAATTCTATTGCTCTCGACATGCAGTAAGACTTATTTCTGTGGACACTGGCTAAGGCAGGTGAGATATTGCTGTTGATATGGGGACAGCATAACTTTCTGAAAAGCACTGGAAATATCTCACCTGTTTGGCATGTGGTGAGACTAGAAAGCTAGCAACTCAAGGAAAAGAAGCATTTGTGTTGGTATGGAATTGTTATATAGGGGAAATGACAGCATTGCTCATCCGGGACTGTACAGAAGGAGTCACGCAAATTGCTTCCTTTGCATGTGAATATCCACTTTCCAGGAAGCTTCCCTCTCAGCGCTCTGAATGAACTCCATTGTGTTCACAGACACAATGAACATTTTCACCTGTTCAGCTTTAAGATTATCACCCTGCTGTGCCTTGTCTAGGGTCTCTTTAGGAAACCTGGAAAACTTTGCCCCAGGAAAACATTGCCCTCATGGTTTCATGTGCAGGAGGCGGGGAGAGGGATATGTATTTAGGTCAAAAAGAGTTTCCATTCAAATTATTTTTACTGGAAAGTATATCCTACTATCTCTAGTTGTTACACATAAATGATTGCAAAAAACGACTGCTCAGTAATTGAACAGATTTTCAAAATGATTAAAAGCTTTCCAGAAAGTTCATCTCTGCAGTTCCAACCTGTCTGATATCAAAGTTGTACTGAAGCCTCAAAAGAGTCATTCTCTGGCTAAATTTCTTTATTCTTCTGTGAAATGCAAGTCAGAAGTCTTAGCATAGAATGTCTGGGTGAAATTTTACTGTCAGTTTACGCAAGAGGTTAAATGAGATCTAACGCTTCCTTCTAGATCTAAAACCTATTCATTTCCTTTTAATCTAGCCAGAAACACCAGAAGAATGGCTAGTGCTCCAGTGTTTCGGCCTTTCCTCTCAAAGTCCAAACATCAGTAAGGGAACATTACAGGCTCTAATAAAAACCACATTGCCTGTAATAGCAGCGAAGAGTGCTGGATCACACACTGAGATCAAGGAGACACAGGGATAAATTCAGCTCATTGCAAACACAGGAGAATATACTTGCATCAGTACATCAGGATTTGAATTTCTGTTGTGAGACTTGATGTTTAACCCCTGTTTTATTCTAGATGGCTCTGGTGCCTTTGAAGAGTTCGCTGTAAAGAGACAGCTGTTCTTCAGCAACAGCTATATCCTAGTTTCCTTCTGCACCCTTGTTTCTCCCACAGTACCCACAGACCTTCCTCCCCTGTGAGTAGTGGCACAGTGGCATAACGGGCTCAGTCAGTGCAGTGTGTCCCTCAGGCAACTGTTGAACCTCAGCTTTTCTGCTACAAACTTTTATGCCAAAGAGACCTGCTTGGCCTTAGCTGTGACCAAATACACCAAGCAGGACCATGTAGTATGAGAGTGCAGAAGGAGGTCCTTGTGAAGAAGGTGGCCATGTTATTAGCTTGAGGTCTTGTGTGTGTTATTCAGGATGGCATCTGCTTTTTCTCAGAGGATGTGTTCCCAAAAGGAGCTCTGCTTGAAGGCCATCCTTAATGCTTTCTTTCCCCAGGTAGACCCTAACCCCACAGCCTCTGTCCTGATGTATTAGTTTCACTCCCAGTTGTGCAACCCAGCACTGTGCTTCTCCTCACATCTGGGAAGACACTATAAGACAGGTCTGAATCCAGACACTGTATCAGGTCTTATCTTTAGAGAATACGCTCTTAAGGAAAAGAAGGCCTCCATCTATTCTGTATTCTACAATGAACCTGGTGTCATGGTTCATAACTGGTCTCCTAGGCACCGCCTCAAGATAGATAGTAAATAATTAGATTTTTGATCTAGGGACTGGAGAGACTGCTTTGGTTCAGTCCAATCTCTAAAGTCATTAAACTCATACTATCTTCATTTCCCCTTGCCTGAGGTTCTGGCCCATTCTCACACATCTCTTCTTCATTAGCTATGCATAATAATAATAGTCATAGTCATTTTGGAAAAAAAACCAGTAAGACATCCAAGAAATCAACTCATCTAATGTACCATACATTGTGGTAACATAATTTCATGTTAATTAGATGGCTGCTTGGAAGTGTTGGTATTTTGTGGTTTATAATCAATATGTATAGCCATTCATCAGTGACTCAAGAGATGGATGAAATAAAAATTTGGGGGAATTAATTACCATTCATACGGCAGCTCATGGGCAGGCAGTATTTTACTAGCTATGAATTCCTGGATACTAGTTTTGGTGCTATAAGAAAGCATCCATCCACTAAGGCCAATCCTGATATACTTGACTTACTTATCCCTTACTTTTAACACTCTTCTAGTCCCATTCATTGGGCAATCTCAACTACTGTTATGAAACAAACCTGCCCTGGCATGGTGCTTGTTCTGCTGCAGATCTCAAGAGCATGAGCAGGCAGCATCTCCTACAGGAACAAGTCTAACTTGACTGCACTGCAAAAGTTAGAGGGATCAGCCCCATAAAGCTGGCTGCAACTGTATGGAAGATCATCATTGTTTGGGGAGATTTTTAAGGGGAAGATTTAGATGCCCAAGGCCCAGTGACTTAATGTGAGATTTGAGCAGTGAAACATATTTGACACTTTTGAATATCTCTATTTATCTAACAAAGTTACTTCTGTGGAACTCATGTTTAAAGATTCTGAGCACCTAATAATCCCAATGCATGTATCTTTGAAGCACCAATGCTATATTATAGAAGGAAACTGGAACCAGAGGAAGGTGTTGTGCCTGTCTTATGTATATATTCAGACACTCAAAGATAATACTAGTCAACAGATAGAAATGGAGTGAGAACAATAGCCTGACCCCAACTAACCTATTCAAGGTCAAGAAGAAAATCTGTGGCAAGTCATAAAGCTAAGCCTCGGTCTTCCATGCTATTGCCCTGTATAGAGCTTTCTCTTCCTCTGTGCAGGATCAGGCTGTAAGACTGCCCTTAATATTGAAAAGAAAGGAAACAGTCCCTCACTAATTGAAGCCAACTGTTTATCCTCCCTGGGGTAAAATATTTCAGTGCAGTGTTGCCTTGAAAATTACCTCTCTATAAATGATATTACAAGGGGCCTTATACATTTTCCATCACAGATTCCAAAACAAGCTGGTTTTAAAGATAAAAATATTTTTCTTAATTATGAAAACACATTTTTAAGACACTGATGTTATGCACTGCTTTTAATATGAAGTCTTTTTTTTTCCTGAGTTCACTCTCTGGCATGAGAATGGAAGTGGTAGAAAACCCAAATATGAAAATGAAAATGGAAATTGACTTTAAAGAGGAATTAAAATTGATCAGATTATCTTTATTGCTCAGGCTGATTGGGATGCAACCCCTCTTATTCTTGTCCTGACATTAAGAAGGAAACACATTAATGGAGAAAGATGTCTTTCCTTTTTATGACAAAACTTCAGCATGTCCTACAATCCATAGGTTTTGTATAGCAATTTTATTCATAGATCTTAACTAGGGTTTCAGAAAAGTCAAGTATCATCATTTATACAATGCGGATGGAGAACTGTGGCATGCAAAGGTGAAAGTTGTGATTCATCTTAACTCTCTTCAGGTGTCTAAAAGTGAGACATCTAGATCTGAGTTAATTGGCATAGGTTCATTCCAGATTCACTGGAGAGAGAGAGAAGGGAATCTTCTGAGCACCGTTTATTCCATCTGTTTTAGGATGCGGTTAATCACAGTTTGGAAGTGCCTCTCTCCCTCCACTGTCCATAGGAAGAGTCTAGATGACTAACTTAGACTATATGCCTCGTATTTAGGCACTAAAGCTAGGCAAAGTGAATCCTGCCTGAAAAAACATTTTAAGGACAGTGGCACAGAAGCCCTATTTAAAATTTCTTTTGTCCCTAAGTCTAAGGCTCCTAAGAGGCCCTATTTCTGGGTAAAAGCACTAGGTACATTTTGCTCCGAGGGCTAAGTTATCCACATAGCAATTTTCTACCTCCCAAACCAACTTCATGTACATACTGTAAAATATATATAGCAGTTGGAAAATACTGTGTATGCCATGGAGAAAAGTTTTCTTGACCCCTAGTATCTCCTGAGTCTAAAAACTTCTTGCAAGCTGTGATATTATAATCTGGGATCTCAGCAGGCAAGGGGCAAAACCCTTCTCACTGAAATTCCCACTCAGAGAAGAGAGAGTTCAGTCTGCATCGAAACTGCAGGACTGAGCCAGTCTTATGTTAAATTGCTCATTTGTAACCTCTGTGTGCCAACAGCTGAGGGTACTGACTATAGTCCAGACATTTCCTAACTCCTAGATCATGCTAAAGCTCTCTTTCCAGAAAGTCCCTGGATTACTCTAGAGTCAAAGGTCTTCACAAGCATGCAAGAAACAGGTGACTGTCATGAGGAACAGGCACACAGCATCACGTACTGAACACTGGACTGTTTATACCCTGGCAATACTCGAGGCAGTAGTGTAACTGTACGAGTGGTACTAGATCTGGAAACAACTAACTTATTTATCTAGATCCAGGGTTTTAAAGTGTTTAGGTACAGTGTTAAGACATTAAGTACAGTTGAGGTGAGATGAATAAACTAATACATATTTATTACACGTGTATGTCAGATGCATACAACTGTAATTTGCCAGGAAGGACAGAAATTCAGACCTGGAGTAATGATGGCAGGTAGGGGAATAACTTCGGACAACTCATAGCATTTTTTGTTGTTAACTGTAAAACATACCTCTTTTTACCCCAATTTTAAGTGACCTGCAATCAATGAGTTTTCTGCCAGATGTCTCAGTTTGCTTTGTACTAATTCTCCTCTTTGTCATTCCTCCTTACACCACATTTTGCACCAGACCTCTTCTAAGAGGTCTGCCTTCCTGGTACAGCAATATCAGCAATGATGGCATTTTGGCATGGGGAGAGAGATTGGGTGTTATGCATTATAGGTCTTGCCCAGGGATTGCTTGTGCATTTTCGTTTAAGTATGACTTGGTAAAATAGAGAAGAAGAACCCACACGACAGGAGTAAGGGCAACATCAAGCCCCTCATACCTGACTCGTTGCTGACTGTATAGGGGATGTTGGTGCATGACCGCTCCTGGAGATGGGCTTGGACTCAGTGTGGGAACATTTTAATCCTTTGTGAATGTCAGACCGAATGCACAAGGAAGCAGCTTGGAAAATCTCAACAAGTAAATGAAATCTATAAAGTGCAAGCATCAGTCACCATTACTTTATTCAACAAGCAGAAAACTGGCCTGTATGTTCCCTTTCCCCAAATGCTTATCTGAAAGAACAGCAAAACATGCCTTCCATTTTTTAAAGAAATGCCCATGTAACCATAACTACAAGTTCATCAATAAAAAAATATCTTATAAATGGCTTGTTATTTCAAATCTTTTGTGAGACGGTTCATTAGAATCTTCATTTGTCTACATGGATTGCATTTATTCAGCTATATTCTAATAAAATGCACATTGCTTCCAATAAAGGGAATGCGTTTGCTATTGATGTGCTATAAACTACTATACAGAGAGGTGTTATTATATCCCTGTGTAATAACAAGCCAATTATAATGATCAGCAAAACCTTTACAATAAAGTCAATGCACAAGGAGTGATTATCATAATGCATTCTAACTATTCAGTGCCATAAATGCTTTGCAATTAGTTGTGGAGCGTATCTATAAATGTATTATTAATGCTGTATAAAAACCCATTGACAAGCAACCTTTACATTAAAAAAAGCTACTACGATTGTAATGTGTCCCTGAGTTCACCTAGGAGGTTGAGCTGTATTTACAAAGATGGAATTTTTTATAGGATTACATTTTTTATTTCTTCCACTCTACTCCTCCCACCACTTCTTCCATTCTTGCCCTGCTGCTGAAAAACCTCCAAATATCACTCTGCAGCGTGAGGACCCTTGATCATCCACCACACTAGATTTTTGGTCCTGTACATATCATTTTGGGCACAGCCACAAGCTTTCACTGGTGTCTTAACACTATGACGCCGACAGCGAAGCATGCATGAATGCCAATGACACTAGCTGCAAGAAATAAACAAATAAAAGCATATCACAATCTAAGCAGGCAATGTAAGAAGGGTGAAATGGAGAAGGGAATTGAAGTCACATAATTGATCAAAAGTCCTGTGGTAGCAGAGGAAAGAATCGACGTCAAAATCTCAAAGCAATGAGCTCCCCAGTCTCTCCCCAGGCTCTGTTCTAGACTCTCCTCCTTGTCGGTAAACTATTAGATTACAGATGCTGTATGAAAAATGTGCAGTATGTTGGGTTTTTTCCCTTTTATTCTCTTAATACTTGATTTTAAAAGGTTGTTCTTAGGACACGTGCTAGGACACAATGTCCTGTGGATCTTTTCCAGTTCCTATTGATGGGCACTCTTCCATCGATTTCAATCACGATGGAAAGGGCAGATGTGAACAAAAGTTTGATGTCCCTTATATTCTTTCAGCAGGTGAGCGTGGAATGGAGCACATCAGCTTTCAGCAGAGGCATTGAATATAAACCACTATACAAGAGGATCTGCCAGAGCATTTTTTCTCCCCCTGAACCACACAGTGGAGAGCACAAATGAGGTTATCCAGGTCTGCTCTGAATTTACAGATCCATTTGCATGCAGGTACATTCTGCCTGCGTGAATATACTGCCCTGTGAGGACAACAGGGTGTCAGCTGTCAGCAGATTCATGCAATCCTGAATTCCCACAATAAACCAGGAGATTTTCATTTCCCATTGACTCTAATCAGTCCCACAACAAAGCACAGCTAGAAAGAGAAGATTTCCACAAGTACTAAAATGCTCTTTCTAGATCAGGTTTATCTTGGAGCTAAAGGAAAAACACTACGGGTTTTAACAGATATTCAGACATGGAATAAAATTTAGTGCACGGGTTGCCTTTGAACCCAGTGGCTTTGAGCATTACTGTAGAAGGCTCCGTCACACACAACGGGGTTTAAAGCTTGACTCTGCCATCCAAAGACTGTGACTTCACCTGAACTGGGAGAAAGGAATAATGTGCAAATATGGGTGAGTTTCTTGATTCTGCCCTGGTCTCAATGTGTCCCTGTTCATATGGGGACAAAATCAGGACACATAAGCCAGAAGGGGTCAGAGTGATGCTCAAGACTGTGGGATATCTAAGGTCGCCTTCATGGTCTTAGGTCAGCTCCTTTCCCAGCCCTTGACTAGGTAGGCAGAGAGACGAATGCACTTCAAGGCATGGACATCTCTCCTTCCCAATACTACAGCATCTCAGAGAGCCATTCCTCAGGAGACCACCCTGTCAATGACACCAAGGTTTTCTGTTGGTCCTGACACTTTCTCAGCCTCTGAGACAAGAAAGCTGCCTCCCAGTTTGATCTCAAGATCTATTCGTTAGGTTCTTGATTTTTCTTTTTGCCATTGACTCATGAGCTCATCTCTTCTCCCAATGGATTTTTGAACAGAATATTAGATTATTTTTAAACAGTCATTCCTTCTCTTTACCCTTCACACAGAGATACTGCAACTCAGCACCAGTGTGCTGTTTAATATAGGGTGTGTAATTAGCAGAGAAAAGATATTTAGATTTGGGTGTGTTTTGTTTTATTTTTTGGTTCCTCCTGCAAGATAAATCAAAACTAGCTTATTAATCACGTCTGAGGCAAATCTTGGAAGAAGAGATGTATGAGACTTAGGAGGAGGATTTGGCATGGAGCTGGAGATCTTTCAAACTGCAAGGGAAGATAAAGTCAGAGAGAGATGTTGTTTGAACTGTTGTGAGCACTGAGGCAAAGAAAGGAGAATATGAGGCCTTGGGTATGGTGAATGATTTGTCTGGAGGTCTTTAGTCCAGATCTCATAACATGTGAAGACAGGAACTCTTACTGTCCAACTAGTAGTCTCAGCCTTGCAAGTGCAGTGGTCACAGGAAAGGCTGGCATGTGTGTGTTACATGACCTTTGCAAGTCCCTCTCTGTGCCTTGCTCTGCCTGAGCTATAAAAAATTAGGGTGACTCATACTGGGCTCACGGCGGTGTTGAAAGTGTTAATGGGAATGTGTTCATGGAGAAGTAAGCTTGGATCTTTTCCCTCAACTGTGAGAAGGGAGAGCATTATCTGTCTCCCTGCAGTGTTTGCCAGTGCCATCTGCCTGCTCCTGCTGAATAGGTGTGGGGACCCTAAAAGAAAAAGAGATGAGCAGTTGAAGAAAAAGCTGTGGCAGGCCACTTTAAAGTAGGTTGTATGGGTTACCACCCGGAAACCGGACATTCCCTTAGCCTACTCTCCAGCTTCTGGAGTGGGAAGTCTTCTCAAGCTTATCACACAGAACTGCTGGTAAAGTGGCTTCGATAGAGCTTGACGTGCCAGGCAACACTGTGGCTCAGAGATAAGGAAGAGATGAGAAATACAAAAGTACAACTCTGACGTGTGCATAGTCCCAAACTTGAGGAATTCTTCCATGCAGGTGTAGCCTAACATTCAGCAGCACAGGAAAGGAGACGCTGAGCTCTGCTAAGATTGCCGTCTCTGTATTTACCTTCAGCTCTCCTCCTCAGAACTTTCTGGTGGGCAACCAAACCTTCTCTTTCTAAAACGCTTCAAAGGCAGAAGGAATTAATTCTCCACCAGTGTGAAGCCAAATTAAGCCGAACACAGATTAGTCTTGCTTGATTTTGACACCTAAACAGGCCTGGATCTGGCTAGTATCTGTATGGGAAGCTTCCTGATAGGTTTTGACCATCAGCAGGAGCCACAGGATTCTGGTCAGTTAAAGGGAAAACAGCTAGATGCCAGATAGTTAGAGGGATCTGAGGCTGTGTTTGTCACAGATAAACCCTGCCAGCTGCAGCAGAGGGCTAGTGAGAGTTAGAAATGGTCTGTATGAAATAAGAGAGAGATCCAGACTTCTGTCCTGAGGGAAAATAGAGCTTAGAAACGACGGACAGGCTATTCTGGTCCCATCATCATTGCTGAGCTGATGGAAGGGAATAGAAAGAAACAGATCATAGTGCAGGAGCAAGGCACTACTGTTTTGCTGTTTACTGTAAATGAGTGCTTGGATATTTTGCTCTGAAGCTGGGATAATCCATAACCAAGCAGATAATTTCAGAGCCTGCACATTGAGTAACGTGCAGGTCAGTTGGAATATGAAATCCAAACCTTCCAGCTGCTGCTGTCACGTCCCCCAAACTGCAGACAAAAAAAGGACACACTGCACATGCCTCCTCCAAACATACACAAACAAATTTACTTTGAAGAACAAACACAGGCAGAAGCTTTAGTAGATTTGCGAATTCTTGCATGTAGAAAACACTGCAGTGTGTCGAATTGCAGACTCTCCTGCAAATCTCTCAATACCCTCTCTGCAGGACATTGCACACTTTCAACTCTAAACCACTTTGGACTTTGCCTGTTTATTTTCTGTAGTTCAGGAACCTTCTGTATCTCTTCCATAGAATATAGGGGGACCCCAAAATCGCCCTGAAGTTTTTCTTGGTAGAGACATTAACACTGGGTGTTGATAGCACATAGTGTGCATCTTTGCATGCCTTCCTTTATGGACCTTCCTCTGTCCTTTGAGAGGAATGTGGAAGCAATGGACCATCTAAGCATCACTAACGGAGTGCAACTAGAGTAGCAGGAGAGTCCTTTGCTTTTAAAAAATGTTACTCCCTGTACAGCCTAGTGGGACTTTGGGGCTGCATTTATCATAGTTTAACCCTGCCAGCTGCAGCAAGAGATGTCTAGCGAGAGCTAGAGATATAGTGGATAAAATAAGAAATGGCTCCAAACTTTTGCCCCAAACCACAAAACAGGCTTGAAATCTTTCCCTAATTTTGCAAAACTTTAAGTCACTGATATCTACAGATTATTTTTAGAACTGAATATGAGTCAAGGCACCAAGAAAAATCAACTGGATGAAAATAGTAGAAAATTCTATCAATTTCATTAGGATTTGTCATGTTCAGACTTTAACATGGAGTTACAATTTATATCTCTAAAAGCATATTGTACTACCTAATCTATGGTAAAGTAGTTTCTGTACCAAGCTAAAATCTGGACAACACAAAGGCCAAGAAGATTCATTAAGATACCATTAACAGAGCTAGAGTTACACCCTGATTCTTCAGAATGAAACACAAAATTGTAGTTTTTCTATCAATTACATTCTATCAGTTCCATCACTGTTAAAGTCTCTATAAAATGTCCAAGGACTCTGACCTTCTGATCAGGTATTTGAAGCTTTGTGAAACATTTTGTAGAAGGAATACCTCTACATAACATTTTGCAGCTTGGCTATACACATAGAATCATATACACATAGAATCATAAAATCAATAAGGCTGGAAAAGACCTCTAAGATCATCAAGTCCAACTGTCAACCAAACACCACGATGCCTGCTAAACCATGTTCCAAGTGCCACACCTACATGGTTTGCGAACACCTCCAGGGATGATAATTCCACCACTTCACTGGGCAGCCTGGTCCAATGCCTGACCACTCTTTCACGAAAGTTATTTTTTCCTAATATCCAATCCAAACCTCCCCTGACACAGCTCGAGGCCATTGTGTCTCATCCTATCGCGAGTTACTTGGGAGGAGAGACCAATACTCACCTCACTACCATCTCCTTTGAGGTAGTTGTAGAGAGCGATA
>Ga0181612_181852_pt1 | contig 11715 bp, 4 predicted proteins | sample HoacroProtozoa21_FD_119630 | JGI IMG/M metagenome (GOLD analysis project Ga0181612, IMG submission 119630) | Hoatzin crop microbial communities from Cojedes, Venezuel. Combined Assembly of Gp0051906, Gp0051904, Gp0051908 | reverse complement strand
TGCGCCCGCTCACCGGCGCGGCGCCCGCTGGCCGCGCATGCGCAGAAGGTTCCTCGCAGGCGTTGGCGGCCATGACAGGTCCCTGTGAGGGAAGGGGCCTTGAGGAGGCTGCCGCCCTCCCTCCTCCGCACCGGGAGCCAGGCCCCGCTTCCCCTCCCTTGGTAGCTCGTCTTCCCCTTGTGCTGAGCTGCCGAGCCGCCTGCGGTGTGCCCAGCTCAGCTTCTGTAGGCGCTCGCATGAGGCTTGCGGGCGTAGCAGGAGGGAGGGCCGTCCTCAGGAGAGCACAAGAGGTGTGAGGGCACTGTCAGCTCCTCTCCTGGGAGGGCAGAGGAGCAGAGCACAGCGGCTGGCAATGCGTTTTGCTTCTTCAGCAAGATGGCTGTGCACCACAGCAGCGAGTCGCCCAGCTACAGGAACGGTTCCCATCAGAGCCCAGCCTACAGGTGAGGGAGCCCACAGCAAAGTGATACGAAATGGCCATGTGTGTCACGCAGGCCTGGCAATTCAGACCAGTCTGGAGCTGGATTCTGGGGGGTTTTAACCCAGGAATGTGCCTCTGTGTGGCTCAGGAAGGGCCTCAACTTCACACATCAGCAGCGGTGCCTGCACCATCTGCAGCCCAAATCGACAAGAGTTTCAAACGGCACTCTTGAAACTGTCTTAACACACAAACAGCTTGAGTAATTTTGCTGTCAGTCACACTAACACTGACTACACAGACTGTGAGACTGATAACTTCTTAGGTGATCTCCACTGCCAGGTGGAGACACGGCACAAGAAGAGTGCTGGTTTTCTCTTTGATTATTTTTTCTACAAAAATGTTCTTACTGGTACTTCAACTCCTGAGATCAAACAATGCAGTGCATTGGTGTAGAATATGTAAATTACTTAGGGCTTCCTTTTCCAGTTGTTAAGGCTTTGCAATACATACATAAAAACACAACAACAAAAGGCAATGTGCTGGGTATTGCATCTAACAAAAGTAATTTTAGTTCAGCATAGATTCAAACCAAAATATTGACAAGATTATTCAATTGAACTAAGTTGGTTTTTTAAATTGTAACCATAAGGTTACCAGTTATTGATGCAAGTACCTCGTTAACATGCATTTGTCTTTCAAATAGGGAGAGCTGTGTTGGCACCAAAGAACACAGACCTTTACAGTCAACTGAGCCAAACTGAGTCAACAGGCAAAGGAAAGATGACACAGAAATCAAGGACAGATAGCTTGAAAATACCAATCCGTAATGCTTTTTATAATTACAATCTGATTAGTTGTTCTAGAGATGCTTAAAGAGTAGCATGTACCTACTTTGAGGATCTTTTTGGTAGGACCCAAACACAAGTAAAAGATTGAAACCGGCAGAAGGTCACCATTGCAAACTGTGTCGGTGACATTGCGAGGGTGTTTGTGGACCAGAACAGGTTGCCCAGGGAGGTCGTGGAGTCCAACCTGCCTGGACGGTGCCCCGGCAACCTGCTCTCCTCGGTCCTGCTCTGAGCAGAGGCGTTGCACTAGCTGAAATCCAGATGTGCCTTCCAGCCATAGCTGGGCTGTGATCTGCAAATGTTTCTTAGAGAAGGACAGCAGTATTGCTTTTTCCCTGAACATTGACTCGAAAGCTATAGACTCTTGTCTCTGGATTTATACTATAGGATTTGGTTAAAAGGAATATTTTTTAAGGCAATTGCCTCTAACCAATTCTAATTTCCTATCTATCTCTTCTGCATAGGATGTTGTGGTATGATTCCACAGTTACATTTGTCCAATTTGTATGCAATTCATCTGGAAACAAACCAACCCAGTATGGCTAAAATAGCATGTCTGGGTCGAAGAAATTTTTTTTAGCACATAAAATTGCATCTTCTAAATACTTCTGCTCAACAGTATGGCTAATGTCTTCCTTAATCCCAACCTTCAAAAAAGTATTCTAGCTTTCAAAGCTCGCCCCTGTCAAGTCCCACACATCCTGAAATCCACTTGGGTGACCTCCATCTCACATTCACTCCGCAACTCATGCACTGAAAACTCCACACCCTGTAGCTCATCCTGCGTTACCGTCAAATGTGTGATGTAGCTAACAGGAGCCTGAGAAAGGCTGGAGTGTTACCAGACACGAGTGTGTGTTATTTAATAGACATATGCTCACAGAAACCCTGCTAGAAAAGGGTTTGCAGCTAGCCCAAACCTAGCCCAGCGCTGAAGCAGCTCTCACCATGTATCGCCCCAGTAAAGCGCTTGGGCAGCCCATTGTAGAGCCCAGCATCTGCCCCGAGGATCAGGGCAACTGAGGACGCTGCGTTGCTGCAGGGAGATCCCTTCAATCCAGCGTACAAACCACCAGCTCAAACCCAAAATGACAAGGACTCCCATTACCTTTATTTTTAAGCTCATGAAACCTCATCATGTGAAAAGCGTGAGACGGCGTGATGTTACCTAATGAAATGAACAGTACAAACTGTGACTTACCTTAAAAAAAAAAATCAAAATATTTTAATATTTTATGCTTGCACATTTGTCTCGTCTCCATTGAAATTTTTAGCACCTGGTAAGTTTAAACATCTCATAAATTTTTTTTTATCTTCTTGAAATACACACAGTTCAGCTGTCACTCAGCGACAGTTGCTTGACAGTTCAAAGATGTTATTACAGTCAGTTGTGGGGAAAAATTATCTTTTACTGACAACTGGTATTTTTAAGACATTTGAAATGAGAAAAGAATTAATTTTTTAGTCTCCAAGTTGGCACAATCAATTTACCAGATCTCATGTTGTGGCAAAAATTATGGGTATTTTATCTCTGATGTATTATATTGCAGTGTATAAATAGCTTAGTGAAAAGTAGCTATCAAAATTGAAATTCAGTGTTTCGCCGTAATTGAAAAATCAGCATATTCTCAGTACGCGCAAGTGAGCTCCTACCTTTTACTCCTCCCTCAGACACAACTAAACCAAGTGCAGAAATTCAGCTGCTGTTTGGAAAGATGAATGAGTTTTTCCACTTGCTGCTACATAAGGTAGAAATATAAATCATCAAAATACCCTTAATAACCAAAGATCTTATTGGCCAAAATTAACAAGTTAATAAAAAAGGCTTCTGTTTAACTGGAATTTTCTTTCACATGTTTATGTGGAGCAGCAATTAGAATCCAAGATAAAACAGGTAAGCCAAGGTGCCCATGCTCGAGCTCAGGCGTTCTTCGAAGAAACTTGTTTTTTTTCTTCCTTCCTGCCTGCCGTGGTGAAGCGAGTGATTCCAATGCAACCCGAGATGTCTGCCACATACTCAGTGGCTTTTGAATGGCATAATTTTTTTTACGTTTCAGTGCACAAGTTTTTGTGTTGCATGGCTGAACTCCTCTGTTATTCTAAAACACAGCTAATTGGTTATAGGTGAAACTAATTCCAGTGTCCTGAGACTGCCAAATCCTTAAAAGCATATAGTTGAGTTTTCACTCTTTGATTATTAGCAATTCAGTGCAAAATACAGAGTTTTAAGGTGGTTCCAGGTTTGCAAGTATGTTGGAAGGCAAAATCAGAATTAAAAACCACCTTCAGAATGCAGATGAGTGTTACGAAATAAGTAGAATACAATTTCAGTAAGACCAACTGGAAAGCACTACAGTTTTGTAGAAAAAGCCAACTGCATAAATACAAGATTGGAAGTAGCCAAAGAGCAATTTTGTAGCTTGGCTTCATAGCCAAGCACAGACTGAGCGCATCAACACCACTGTGCTGTTGCAAAAAAACCCAAGACCCAGAGCTTGTGTTGGGGTAGACAAGAGTGTGTTACCTAGGGCTCGCAAGGTAATACTCTCCCCTCGAAGGCCTGGTCCAGCAGCAGCCACCACGAGGTGAATATGAATCAGAATGGAACAAATCCAGAGGGCAGCAGTATAAGTTTAGAAAAACTTGAAAATCTATGAGAAAAGTCTTAGAAAATCTAAACTTGGTTCATCCCGGGGTGAGAACACTGCAGTGACAAGGCAGTTGCTGCAGAAATGAACTGTTTTCACTGCCTGTGAGAACAGGACAAGCAGCAATGGACTCAAGTAGCAGCAAGGAAAGTTGGGTTTTTTTAGACATGAAGTAGGCTCTAGCAGTCCGAAAAGCTTCTATAATGAAGTAGGTGGCATAGGGAGGTTGTGGAATCTCCATCATACAATGCTATAAAAAAACAATGTAAGGAAATCAGTTAGGAATGGTTCAGCTGGAGCTGAGCCTACCTGGGGTAAGGGGTGAAGCAGCTGATTTTCCCCAGTCCCTTCCGACAGTATTCCACCAACTCCCACAGCAAATCTCCATTGCCAGGAGCCTACACCACAGGCTTGGGAGCTGACCTGACACCAACAGCGCCTTGACAGGGATCTTGTACTTTTGACCAGAACAAAGCACAGCGCTCTCAGATACCTACTCCAGATTGTATCTTGCTGTTTGAGGCGTTAGTATGGCAAAGATAACATGTTTTGCTGTTTGTTGCTACTGCCATAGCAATCAGTAAATTGATTCTAGCAAAATGTATGTTCCCATGCGGTTACATTCTACGCTCTCGAATTTTATGATGTGTGTTTGTCCTTGATCAGCATTTAAGCCATCCAGAGCTACATGGCAAGGAAGATTCCCCACCACCACCCACCCCCTTGAAACCAGAAATCTTAATGCTCTGGCTTCGCACGTGCAACCAACTTCCGTGTAGTTTCATAAAATAGGTACGGGTCACTTAACTATTACTCTACATAGAATGTAAAGCTCATTTTTCCTTCTAAAAATTTGTATTCTGCAGCAAGATTTTGACTATTTCCATCAAGTGGCATACAAGGTGTTAGTAAATTAAAATTAATTAAAGAAAAAAAAAAAAAGAGGTGTATGTGGCCAGGTAAAATAAAATACTGCTTTTTTTGAGCAGTACAACTCATTGACAAAAAAAAAATATTTGTATGGTGGAAGTGCCAAGTATCTTGTGAAGCCTTTGAAGACACAAAAATAGAGCACTTTTCACAAGCTGAATAAACAAAAAGCTGTCTGTAGTCAAAAATACTCTGGAAATTAATAAGAGTAGTTACTTACAAATTTAATGAAGTGTCAGTTCTGGCTTGGTTTTAAACCATACCTTGCCTCAATTTTGCAAAAGGTTTTTGCAGATTACAGCGCTAACCACTCTACAGACTGCATGCTGTAGAAAAAGCAGGTCCAAAAAGTAAACCACAGTGTAAGTTTGTTGACAAATGAATTTGTAAAAAGATCAGTTTACACCAGAAGGATCAAAGTCAGAGCCTTTATTAAATGTTCCTTCTTTAAACAGACTGCATTTAATCCCCCTTTCGCACCTGTGATTTCTAAGGCTATTTTAAATACTTGGATTTACAGGGATTTTCAGTCTTTAGAACCGTCACAAGCAGCAAGTTAGCAGTACACAAAAACAATACGCTTTAACTTTCACTGAGTTCTATTCCTGCTTCACAGGGTCCGTGGAAAAGACCGACAGTACTTCCAGTAGCGGAGTTTTTGCACAGACCCTGGAAAGGAAATAGGTGTCACCAGAGTTTAAGCCTGATGTGCTCTAGCCACATCTCACAATTGGCCACAATTTACCGGTATTGATTAGTATATCTGTTTCTTGCGCATTACCTGTTTCAAAAAGGGGACCAAATTTTCAATTTTCAGCTAATGTGGGTCTAATTAAGGCTATTCTGGTATATTTGATACTAAAATACTCTCTGGGAGTCCTTTTCATGAAATCCCATCAGAATTAACATTTTCAAAAATGAAAACATTTAAGATAGGTGTTTGAGTTGCAATGCTGATGCAGCGGTTGGTTCAGTGTTTTCCTGTCGTCTGGAGCTTTATTATCACGTCAGTATAGTGTCATCTATCTGTTCCTCAGAGTCAGCCTGGCCAGCCAGCTTCTTCAGTGATCTCCTGCAGCTTTCGTTGAGAAGCTCCAAGCTGGCAGCATCTAGAATCTTGGAAACTGACTGTGGAAGGAAGACAACACCAATTACCAGCTCCTTATGACATAACCATTCAAAATAAGAATAAATGTGAGAGCCTTACAAGCTGTATTTATCTAAAATCTTTCAAACATACCAAAATCCTTCATCTGGTTTTACGATTCTAGACACAGGAACCATCCAAAAGCAGCTAAGAGGTCTGGAAATGGATGTACGAAGTAGTCCATCCTAAAATATTCTCTCTAGCACCACTAATGCCGCCGTAGGATCGTGCAAGCGACAAGAGCAAGAAACTCACAGTCCTAGCTAAGGTGACTGCAGGACAGTGAGGGCTAACGGCATCCTGAAAGCAAGGCTACCACGTTAAGACACGGGAGGTATGTGACGTGCCTCAATTTTATTCATACTGCACTGTAAGGTTGTACAGTGTCAGTACTGCTTATTTCTTCCAGGATTAGCATGAGAATACTGATGAAGGCTTAAATGCAAACGGGAATGGCCCCCTCCATCTATTTCGTAAGAGACTGCCAGCCCATTCTGAGGCTCCGGGCACACCACTTAACCCCACGCAGAGCAACGTGACAGAGCCTCGTAACAATGATGACATTTTCTTCTGTCTCATACCTCAAGCACTTCTTCACCCGCTCTCATCTTCAGAAGATTGACAATAGCTTGGTCGCTGTACGCTCTTACACTGGTGTTTTTGTCCTTTGTGTTGTCCAGAAGGGCTTTGAGAATTGGTTTAATTGTCTGAGGATCCAGTGAGGGAAGATGGTTTTTATTTGCCCACCAGATCATCTTTTCTGCAACCAACTTTATGTCGCTGGATGAATTCTGGAGACACTGAAGCAGACAAAGACGGACTTAAATTCAGATATACCAAGGACAGGTATTTAAAGCACTAGTTTGTCTTTTTTCCTAATTTTTTTAAACTGTAACAAGAAAAGCAAACAGTTTTCAACTCACAGGTACACAAGAGACAAACATGTTACCAACAGGTTTGACTAAACTGTGTAACAGTAAGAGAAGATCGAGCCCTGAAAATAAGATACCTTTTCAAAAGAAAACTTCTAAAAATGCGGTTGACGACAGGGTCACACGCTTCTCTCTACTGTCAGGAAATGACAATGATCACTAAGTGCAGGAAAAGCTGACAGTGTCAGCACCTCTGTAATATACTCTCCATCAGCAGCACCAGCCAAGTCGAGCTCTGGTTGGAGTGTAAGGTGCATTTCAACAGTGGATTACATTTTAAAATTCAAAAAAAAAGTAGGGCTTTCAATTTTTAATTTAATCTCAACACATTTAAAGCAGGAAAGCTGACAGCTGAATGTGAACTGCATTATTAATACTGTGATTGATAAAGGTATTGTGACAATTACGATATTTCATCATTTAATACAATACTGTGATATAAATTAATATATGAATGAAGGATTTAAAAAAAAGTCTGCTTTGAAGAATGGTGGCCTGCATCATGTGAACTTGCACGTTTGATAGTTTTTCACATAAATTGAAATGTAGAACCTGAAAATGTAACGCATTTTTATTTACAATAAAGTTGATGGCCAGAATAAAAAGCAGCTCTCTTGCTCCAGCACTACCCCTCACTCTGCCTTCCCCTGTCCTTTCCCAGACGTTAAAAACATTCTGAGGCTCTAATGCTCAACATTCAGATCCTGTCTACCTGGCAGGATATTGGCGGGGGGGGGGGAAGAGAACAGAACAAAACAAGAAAACAAAACCCAAAACAGCCAAGAAAGGAAGGAATTCTGAGGTAGAATATGTAAATAGATATGAATTGAAGAAAGCATTAACTTCAATACTCTCTTTTATCTCAGTGTTTTGGAGCTACTCCCTTCCACAGCAGCGAAGTCAAAAAGTACTGCAGCAAAACCAGCTAAGGTGAGAGCTGGTATTTGATGCACTTCTAACAACGGCCCTTTGACCTCTAGTGACCTTAAAAAACCTGACCACTCCCCCCCACGCTTCTCTGCTGCCCGTTTGTTACTGCAAAGGAAAAAATTAATTCCTAAGAATCAAAACTGAAGTTTACACAGACAGATCAAAAGCCTCATTTCTGTACTGCAGCAGGGATAGCGGTATTGTATTCACAAGTGCAAAGCAGGCTGATGAAGTGATTCTGTCTGTAACGCTTTGCCACAAAAAGAAATACTTAGATTTTCAGGGATCGGAGGATTTAGAGCTTCCCACGATAAGGTGACCGAGCTTTCTGTTCCTATGCTGGGCTACCAGACAGAAATTTGACAGAGAAAGGCACCCATGAAAGGCTCAGACAAAGCTTCAGATCCCATGAGAACAACGCCAGGTAGTTATCATAAAGAGTTGTACCTTAATAAAGAGGTTGGACAGTTTTGGAGGCAGGGTCCCTCCTCCTTCCATGTGGTATTTCATAAGAAAGCCCATCCCTCTGATGCCACTGACTGCAATGGGAATCTTCAACATAAAGACAAAAATTGGTGTTATTACAGCAGAGTTCCGCAGCTGTTACAAGTAGGCTCACGGTCACATGGACTGGTGAGCTTTTGTGGAAGGCTAAACAGGTCTTTAAAAAAACCTGTAGCAGACAAAGGAAGAAAACATTGGGTTAATGTTACTGGGTAATACCGTGAAAAAATCATAACGCGACTCTGAGCCACGTGGAACAAGGCAGCAGGCCCCACAGAGCTCCCAAGTTCCCTACGCCAAACTACTCATCCAACCCTACATTCAAAATCTTCCTCCTAAAATGTAATATTTGCACTTCTTGTAAACCTGGCCTGTGACTGAGAACTTTAATAGGGAAATAAGCATCATTTACTCCCAACGAAAGCTACTCTGCAGCTGAAGATTATTTAATCTTCGTCTCCACAGAGATCAGAATTCAAAGAATCAGGGCAGTTATGTAATTTCACTATAAAACCTGCACTTCGCCAAGGGAGACTCTTCAGATTGCACCTGGGGATTCTGGTTGTTTGGTAACGCAGAGAAGTGCTTGCAACAGGACTCCCCCCAGCTCGTGCAGCGCTCACCCTGTCAGCAGTGGCGTTGCTGAGGATCATCTCCTGGACGCTGTTGTAGTATTTGGGGGAACACAGCCTGCTAGGAGCAACGCTGACAGCCACAGAGAGCGCCAGGCTCCGTCCGTGTCTCACCATCCAGTCAATGCCAGAGACATCTGCTGCAAATGAAAGGAAAGAACAGTAGCAGGGTTCCCCCCATCCACTGCTCTTCATCCAAGAAAGCACTGGTCAGTTGTCAATTCACTTCCATAAGATGAAATCATAAGCAGCATCTAAAGCAATGCCTTGCTTCCTCCGCTCCGCCCAGCGAGCCGTACCAAGAGTGCTAAAACGCAGCACCCCTGCTGGAAGGGAACACCTTCTGGGCAGGGACGGAAACCAGATGCAAACAAGTGACTCTGTGCTATTCAACCCATTGCAATTACACAAGCTTTGACACTCTAATAAAATTGTAAAAGTCATCTCTAATTTGAAACCAGCTAACATTCCCTTTTAACTTCCACAGACGTGAATAATCCCATAGCACTCCCAACCACTATGAGTGCCTGCAAAATTCATGTTTTTATCTACTTTAGAGACAAATCAGTTAATTCTCCAAAAGCATCTGAAGCCATCAGATGTGATCTGCAATTAGCATAAGCCAATCTAAGATCACAGCATCATCAAAAAAGGTGGAGCGGCCCTCTCGTCCGCCCTGTCACCTCCCCTCCTCACTGGGTCAGCACTAGCCATCACTCAGCCTTGCTGGTACTTTCATCAACTCGTCTGAAAACAAATCCAGGGGAAAAAAAGTATGGGTAACCCTAAATTACAACCACCGCCCTGTGCTCAACTCCGTATCAGGGCGTTCTAATGAACAGCCACGAGCAAAGGAAAGTAGAAGAAAATCTAGAGCAGAGATTCAGGTTTGAGATAAAGAGGAGGAACCTAAATAATTAGTCACAAAGTTTCCCCGAACCAATGGCTAAGGAGGTATCTTCCCCTGCTTTTCAGATGCAGCTCCAGTCACCGCAAACAGCTTCACCTACCCAGTAAGTGCTGGTGCAGAACAGTACTGAGCTCCTCTTCTGACAGGAACGCGCACAGTTCTGCCAAGCAGCCAGCTGAGGCCATGCGGGTGGCATCCTGACGAGGACAGGAAGAAAAGAGTAACACCGGTTGAGCTCGACAGATAAGCAGCAAGAAGAGCAAGGGACAGAAGATGATACGAAATAAAAAGAGGAGGAGGAAAAAAAAAATTGTGGTAGTAGTATTTCACTCCTACTACCTGTGGATTTCTGTCAGTTCACATGGTTTCTTGTACATCCACGGTCAAAAAAGCCAGCAGAGACTCTTATATAAATTCTGATTTGTTAAATGGAAATGTCATAAAGATGGAAGTGAATGTTTTAAAAGACGTGTTCACAAGAGTTCAGATTCACAGCCTAGAAAGTAAGCGTGACTTCTAGCCATAGGTGAGCTTATCTCTGTGATAAACTCACCCCGCTTTTAATTGAAAACTCGCAGGCTTTTGTTGTTTTGCCTTGCTTACGTGCCCATCCCAACACCACTCCTCTCCACCCGGGAACTTACAACCCAGTGGTAACTGGTCAATTTTTCTATTTCTAGCATGGCAGCAGCTGCAGCTCTACACTGCACAGATTAAGACAGAAGGAAGAAATTACTGGAGGATTACTTTTAATCTCACTGTTGCTATCTGCCACATGCACAAGACCCCATATTAAACTTGGAGAGCTCTTTGCTCATTGGAGAAAAATCTGCCATTTTCTGCAAAATTTCTCACACTAAATGCTAAACCCCACCTGAGAGCTACAAACACACATGTGTGCATACGGTGGAGGTATTGCAGGTTTTCTCCACGATAAAAAGCAAATCCCGACTTCAGAGCTGCCTCAAACACGTTGGTGAGGAGCTGCAGGTCAAACCCACACAGACGGTTGCTAAGGAAACGTTCAGCTCACACATTTTCAGAGTTACCAGCGATGGGCTAGGCATCTCCAGTTCTTGCACCTGACTCTCAGCTAACACACTGCAAGGCGCCAAGATCAGTGTTACAGACCATGTCCAGCTGAGTCAGTAATGCCCAACCACATGCTTTAATACCCAACTACATCCTTCTTTATGTAAATTTCTTTCCACTCTATCATTAGTAATTTCCCTCGGAAGTTATTTTAGAAAATAATTCTGTTCAAAAGTCCAGGTTTTAAATTTCAGAGTAAGACTGTCTACAGCAGGTATCCTTTGCGGCTGGCTGAAGCAGTACCTCGTCATGTCCCAGCATCCCCAGAAGCACCATGCTGATATTCTTCCTAATCGCAGCATCTACTTTTGCACCAGCTCCTCGTGTTACAAACCGCAGCGCTTGCAGCATTGTGTCCCTAGAAGTGATCACAACGTACGGTCAGACACTGCCTCTGCCCCCACCCTAAAGACGAAACTGGGCTCCAGATACCGCGACAGTTTCTTAGGCAGCAATTACCATGCTATGCCTGGCTGTTCAGGACTCTGCAGTGCTGGAAACTCCATGCTAGGGAATATTTCCACATTTGTGTATTTCTGTCTGTCTCTTACATTGTAAATATTTTCTGACTCTTCAAACGTTTAAAAAATTCTCAAATCAGGAAGCTCGTTTCTTTGGGATCTGTGCACTTAGGATACCAGGACAGCTCCGTTCCTCAGGTCAGACTGACGACACAGCCTTGCATCTGAACATGGGCTGCCGTGGGTTGCTGGGGGGGGGG
>Ga0181612_164871_pt1 | contig 11715 bp, 6 predicted proteins | sample HoacroProtozoa21_FD_119630 | JGI IMG/M metagenome (GOLD analysis project Ga0181612, IMG submission 119630) | Hoatzin crop microbial communities from Cojedes, Venezuel. Combined Assembly of Gp0051906, Gp0051904, Gp0051908 | reverse complement strand
CTCCCACAAGGTTGGTACAGAATATCCAGCATTTAATTTTAGATAGGACCTCAATCATTTGAAGAAACATTGCATACTAAGAAGGAAATTATCTGAAATGGTTTGGGTGTGACATATAACCAGATATAAGCAGATGCCATCACAATGACTATAAACTGGCTTTATCAAAGTGGGCTCACACCTACGGTGAAGCTGCATGCTTTATTTGCCAACATGAAAGGGCAGAGACTTCATTTATGATACTGATGATGTCTTTGCAACTTGATCAGTTGCTGCTGTGCTTTGACACCAGTTTTTACTGATAGACCTGATGCCAGAGCTATCAGCAGCATGACCAATTGAAGAACAATTAGGTTTTCTCCTGTGCTCTGCACTCTGTGTCCTCATATTAGAGATGGGACACAAGTACGTAGCAAGATTTACTTGCATTGCCCTTATCCAAGCCAGGGTCTTTCCTTAGTGTGTTGTGAAAAGAAAATCCCCTTTTCTCAGACTGAAGTGGCTGGATTTAAATACAAAAATACCAGAAAAAGGGGGACGGGAAGAAAAGGAGCTTCTGTTTTTCAGACCAGCCATTCGCTGACAGCAATCTTACCAGGTCAGGACAATGTAGAGAAAGCAGATTAAAGGACAGTTCTGGATTCCATGGATTCAGAATTTGGGAAGGTTTGACATTTACTATTTCAAGCATTATATTTACAGCTTTAGTAACTCGCACATAGTTTCTCTGGCTTCTGCACAGGCCACCAAGTTTCCTTCACTTTGAAGTTCCGTTACCCAAATTCCCACATTGTACAGGCTATTGCGTCAGGACGAGGAGTTTTCCTGGTGAGTCTCCTACAAAATTTCTTCTGCAATGGGATTCTCAGTGCAGAATTCTATGTACTTTCATCAAATCTTTTGCCTTACTAGAGTTTGTGACCTACCAGTGATGTATGCTTTTCTTCCATTTCTCTGCAACCATAATGCACAGGCTTATTATTGTTAAAAGAATAAGTCCTGTACAGGGGCCCTCACTTTTGCTTCAGTTCTCTATAACCTTTGTGTTAAAGCATTTGTTTGAAAGCTGAACATTCTTGGCCACCATGTCTGTAGATGTACATGAATTTTTTGTTGTTGTTGTTTTCGTTTTTCCTTAAAGTATCGCATTTAACCTACACAGTTCTTTGGAAGGGTAATGTTGGCTTAAGAGGCATATAATTAATCTGGGAATTCACTAAATTTATTCTTATTATAGACACACAGTAGATCAAATGCTGATAAGTTTATTCATAATAAACAACAATTGGCTATGTTGCAAGAGCCACTATGTCAGGGGGACCACTTGCAGCATATGGTATTACTCAAAAGTTATCAGCGTCATTTATCACACAGTGTATGCTAGTATGACTGGTAATAATATATCAATAACTACAACTATTATAATAATAGTGTTGTAATGAGTGGTTGGTCTCATGCAGCTTGAAAATGTTTCAGAAGGTGTAAAATCACAGGCAATACCCAGAACTGACAATATGCAACAAAAATACCTAATAACAGCCAGCCTATCCTTGCAATACTTGTGTCTCGTTTTGAAAAGAGCTGTTTGAGAAAGCAGTCAGATAAGGTGACATGCCAACAGTGACATGGAAGTGTAGTGGCAGAGGTAAAAATAAAATCTAGATTTAGTTTTCTTGATTGTCTCTGCATTGGGCCGTATCACCTTTTCTGAGGTGTCTCTGATCCGTGAAATGTTTTCTTTTCCTAAGCTTTAGTTACATTACTTTCTCCTAGCTTTGCAAAAATAAAGATATTGATTTGTCTGAAAACAGTTCAAAATAATTTTCAAGCCTCTTTGATTCCTATCCCAGTGTAACACCAGATCCTAAGCTGTCCCCCCCTCAATGAAGTCGGGGGGGGAGAGAATTGTTGAATAGAATATTTTTCTAAAATCATGTAGTTAATAGAGCTTGTATATTAAAAATTCAGCCAGGCTTACACTCCACAATCACATCAGTTAATGTAGTTTATGTATCTCCATTAGCATGCTTGCTATCTCAGCATCCTTCTATCATATTTCACTTAGTATTGAGTATATTGCTAACCTTTGCCAGGATACTACTGAATTAAGGTTATTAGCTGCCCTTGCTGTTATTCCTAAAGTTCTTTGGCTTTAGAAACTCCTAATCAAATGCTTAAAAGTTATTTCATGGCAGTCTTCTGTGATGATATTATCTTCTTCTAAATACACTTTTTCTTTCCTGAATAGTCAGCACATTTCCAACTCATGGCAATATCTACTCCAAAGAGTGCTAGTGGCCAAACTTTGCAACACTTTTGAGGGCTCCACAAGACGATAAATTGAATATAACAGAGTATGTGAACTCCTGCAACTCCTGGTTATATATATTATAATGAAGTGGGAGATGTGCTGATTATCACATAACACAGATGCATTATGTGCAAAATAGGCACCAAGAGGAATGAATGTGCTTTGGTTTTATCACTCACTATTATGAGAACTAAAGGACCCAGGTACGCATAATCATAAACTACAAATGTCATGCCTCCTCCCCCTCCTTCCATTACCCCAAGGACATTAAGAAAAGAAGCAATACCCCAAGTCTTGCTTCTTAGCCACACAAAATCAGAGAACAAAAGCTCATAACTACTGTCTGCAGTAAAAGAGCTTTTATATCTCAGAGGCTGAAAAATTGAGAAACATAATTAATCTCATAAAGGATGAATATCCAGTAGTGGTCAACAGCAGCTGCTTCCAAAAGAAATGCATGCAAAGCGAAGTTTAGTGGACTGAATCAAGCAAAGTATCTTTCTTGACACTGATAAGAATTCCTCAGTTTTCAATCAAATCACCTCTAACTAGCCCCAAAATCTATCAGCTCACAGGTTTTCTATCCCATTTCTGTTTCCTTCCTTTAGCATGTATTTCTACGTCTGTAAAAATCAAGAAGCGGTGATTTCCAGAGATGATGATCATTCAGAGCCTTCACTGACTTAGTCTGAAAAAAACCTCCAAACAGTGCACCCTGAGCTTGCTTTCCACCCTTGAATGCAATCTTTTACAGACAAGATCCTTATAAGGTGTGTCCTTTTCTTATTCTACTGCTCTAATTATTTCATTTTGTTTCCAAAAGCAGGTAGAAATCCAATGTCTGCACAGCTGTGTTGATGATAATCTCTTAGTAAAGATTGCAGCCATTCACACTGCCATGCTTTGTTTTCTCCTTTAATTTCTTTTTTTTTGTATTTTTGTCTTTTAACTTTTTTAAGGAACCTCTTATGTTTAACTTAATGTTCTTCAGCAGTACTGCTTCATTATTCCCATTTGTACTTTCAATGCCTTCCTTATATTCCATCTGTTTCTTCACATAAAACTCTAACAATACTGCAGATCTTTTATTTCCTGTAATTTTTAAAGCTCAGTTTTGCTTTCATTTAACTTAAAAAATATATCAGTCATCCACACTTAAATTTAATCCTTGGTTTTACATAATGGCATATTCTCCTTCTAAGTTTGCTCTACCACCTCCTACACCTTTAGTTCATTTTGTCAATATCTCTTTCTAATAGAGACTGCCTGTTTATATCACTTATTACATGGTTAACGGCAATCAAAGTGACTGTTTAAAAGTTAATTAACCTGACTTCCTATTCAAAATGCCATCCAACAAGTGAAATTTGAAACTGCATTTAATAATAATAATAAGAGTAATAAAAATAATAATACTTTAAATAGTCTCTAAGAGTCAGTCCCTTTATCACAGCCTGTTCATTTGACTTTACAGATGTTATCCACTTTTTGGTATGTCTTGAACATAGCGGGTTTCCTCCTTTTATACCTTGATCCTCAGATGTAACAATTTATTTGCAGTAAATTTAAGTCCTCAGTTGTTACTGTGATCTTAGATCTTTGAGAACATCTTGCTACCTTGGATTAAAGCATGATGAATATTTCCTGTAATGTTAGTCAATATCCGATAAATCAGCCCAAACTCTCTCTTTAAAGTCTCTAACAGAGCTGCAGAAACTATGCTTCACTTGCCTTTGCCTTTCCTTCTCCCTGTTGCCCTAGAGAATGTAAGGAAAATTGAACGTTGATTAAAGGTACAACAAATCCAACAAAACAGGTATTTCTGACAGAAATTATCAAAGATCTCAGATCTCAACAGGCAAAAATCAGCATAATTTCACAGAAGCAGTATTGGTAAATAGATTTACACTGGCTGAGGATGCGCTTCCAAGTTTGTAGTGTGGTTTGTAAGCAACGAAAAACATTGCATTGCAGCCATGCATTTCTGGGTTTTTAGCTCATTTCTTCAGTAACTTTTGAATCAGTTGACCAAATCCACCCAAATGTAATAGACAGGGTAGGGTTTGCAAATAAAATGACATATTATAAATTCTTTCTTTTTTTTTTTTTTTTTTAGTAGAACTCCTCTACTGATTCCTCCTGTAAGAATGACGTTGAACTCAATCCTTATTAGACAAAACGCATGTATTTTCATGTGTAATATTACACCCAGCAAAAGGAAGCTTTAGCAGGAATTTGAAGCTTACTGGGCAGCACAGACACAAAGCAATATGAAACTAGGCTTTATTAGTCCCACACTCTGGATAAAATTCACCTAATTTAAGTGTCATGTAATTGTAGTATCCTCTGTCTTTGGGTATGCAATGACTAAAATTCTTAAATGTATATTTCCTGGGCTTCACACAGCTACAGCTGCCAATGAATCTGTGAGTGCTCAGGTTCACTGAATTCAGGCCCCAAGGATCCTGAACTGCGTGCTCACAAAAAGAACATCAACAATTATAAGGTATATTTCTGTCCGATTTTGACTGGAAAATTATTTGCATATTTCACAACAAATTTTCAACCAAGCTCTTCTGTAGCAATGTAGAAAATTATTTTTCCATGCTTAGAGCATTTACAGTACTAATAAAGAAGAAAATATATTTGATGAGAGTGCTTTGCAAAGAGTCATTGAGCACTCATCTCCAATTTGTGTTTTTGATGCTTTCCCACTCTGTTAGCAGAGATCCTTGACCAAGCTCAGACGAAACAGATTATTATAGCTTCATTTTACTGAAACTACGACAGTTCAAACAAGATCCCTTCTGCGCAGTGCACTCGCTGCTGAAAGAAGAACAGGAACAGAATCGGAGCTCTAAAAGAACACCAGAAGAGGTGAATTGCTAAATACATTGCAAATGTGGTGGTTTTTTTCAAGAGGCATTAATTAAACTTGTAAAACTTAAACTTTCATGTCAAGGGAAATGTTGTTGTGTGGAAAATCTCTTTTCTAAATTGGGATTAAATGTTTTGTAGGACTTCTGCTTATCTTATACTATTTATTGGGATACAGATCTAATCATGGATGCTTTGCTATGATGTATCATGTCAAGGTATTTTGCAGCAGTATGACACCACGCTAGGGTATTTTAATTGTGTAGCATTGGCTCCAAGCTAAAATTGTGATAGTTTTCCTCTCAGTAATACACTCTGAATTCAACGGATTTAAGGAGTTTGTTAAGGGAGGAGGGGCTGGTCTTCATAAAGCTATGGCAGAGAGAGGACAAGGAAAACGAGTATTTGTCCTGACTACAGGGTGTCCAATGTCGTGTGTGAGTAATTAATCTGTGATAATAAACACAACAATGACAGCAATGGCAAGAGAAAGCAGGAGGATGCAGATGGTACCATTTTACAATGCTTTGAGTCCAGAGTCTTTACAATACTGTGTGGTAGTTCCCCTTACTCACCTTAAAGGTTCTGTGAAACTATGTGAAGTGAAACAAAAAATCATAAACAGACCTTTTTCAATAATTAGATCAAGACTAGCAACTACATTAAGACTAGCAAACGAGGATAGGTATATAAATATTCTCTCAGAAGTATTTAGTTCAATTCAGCACAGACGTTTGTTGTCCTGCTAGTACTTCCACTTTTGGTGGTAAATTACCATTTTCAGTAGTAAAATGCTGCTTAGCACAAGAGGAGATGTTTTCCATCTTTTCCAGCCATCCAACAGCTTGTGTCAGATTTTTGGGAAGATGCTTCCCACAAGCATTCAAATTTAGCACCTGAAAAATCTGATATCAGACCTGCTTATATTGGATAAACCCAATATAATTGCAGGATTCTAGGCTCATCAATACAGACAATAGGAGGTAATGCAGTTGTACAGATGAGGGACCAGACTGTCGTACCAGAATTAGCTCTTTTGTATTAGCACAGGTGGTAGAAAAAGGTTCCAGACTTTGCTGTTTCATTGCTAGCTAGCTGATAATTCCAAATTTACTTTCTTCCATATCCTACGCAGTGCACAAAACAGTACAGAGCGTACCTAGAGATTGCCTTAGTTACATGTCATCATGCATTCAGTGCAACTGCTTGCACCAGTACTGAGTAGCTAAACTTCTTGTAACTCCCTACTTAAGGGTGCCGGGGAGGGAGAAAAGAAAAACAAAGCATTACAGCTCACTGTATTTTCAGGTTTAATGGTGCTTGAAAAAATACCTTGAATTCTTGTGGGGTTTTTGGTATTACATTCTGCATGTTTCATTTGTATCTTGCATAGTAAATAGAATTATTATTATATAAGTGCAAGGTATTATTACTACTCATGCAGCAGCCTGCACTCAGTGTGTTGGAGTCATTAAAATTCAGGCCTAGATTGCTGCTGAGTGTTGGAAAGTACATTACCAATATAACTGAATTGATTTTATTGAACCCATCGAAGGTGAAAGCACTGGGCATAATTTGTCTAGATTTGAGAAAAAAACCTTTTGATACTTTACCACACAACAGATCCATTTATAAAGCCAGACAGCATATTACATACAGAGTAAACAATGTCCTGAAAAACAGACACAAAGGTCAGTTGAAGGAAAACATGCAGAACAAAATCTGATTACATGCCAGTTCCTACAAAATGCAGTGTTAAATTCATTCCTAGTTTTGTCTTTTTAAGGACTGTTCCAAAGATTATTAATCTCAGTGTGTCATGCTTAGTTGTCCACACTTTACTAAAGATCAGATGCTGGATGCATGCACTAACCTTTCAAGGTTGGTTTTGGGAGTGTGCTTCCTAGAAAACTGAAAGTTACATTATTCTGACCCACTATGTACATCCATCAGGACTACCAGAACACAATTTATTCCATCTTGTCATTACTTGGCACAGAGAAAAGAGAACAGATCATATAAAATCTTTCCCCAAAATTTATCAGAATCACTTAGTAAATCGGTATCTGTTCATGAGGTGCAAACTCCATGGCGTAACTATCTGCTCAACAGATACCCATGAAACACATCTCTGCACATTTTTGGATCAGCTGCAAGCAGAACTTCTTGAGGTACAGCTGACTAGTTGGGATATGTCCTGCCTAGTTTCATGACTATGTAGAGTACGCTGTGAACACACTAATGGTGTCTTATTTAGACAGATTGTTGGAGACAAAACATATGTTAACTATTTAAAAAAATTAATATCTTTGGGAGTAGGTAAAAAAATGTTATTTCATATTTTTGGGTTGTGAACTGTGAATGAAGATCAGCCATCCTTGACCTGCACGGCTGATGAAAAACTAAGTGGGAGGATGAATTCTGATAGAGAGATAAGGTGCTGAGAAAAGAAAGGAGTAGATTGAATAATGTGTCTGGGATTGTAACTAATTCAGAAATAAGTCATGGACTGAAGTGTTACCAAGGACTAGAATATAAATAGTGTGAGCAGAACACTGGGTGTCTTGAGTGAAAACAAAGTGACAGGGTCAGTAACGGAAGGAAATGCAAATGAACTCTGCAGCAGGATAAATGGATGGATAAGAGGTAATTTCAGGGGTATTATAGGTCTGTGGAAATATAATAATCAGAAACGCAGCATAACAACCAAATGTTTTGGCCAACATTTTGTTTCAACCAGAAGTTAATTTTAAGTCAGATTTTCATCCATCCCCATGAGATCTTATGGACACCTTGAGTCCCTTATGGCAAGGGATCGTATTCATCATTTGTTTCATCTCTATACATCATCTATATTTCATCTTCCTGTGACTTTCTTGTTTTGCAGACTTTGAAATGCCAGACCATTGTGACACATCTCAAAGAGACTTCTGGTCCTGCTGTTCACATAGAACAACTTGGACTTCAGGTGGTGTGGCAGAAAGTTCTGGAGACATGATCTAGAAGTCTTCATCATGATGTGGAGGTTAGGAGCATACTTAGATGAGCATATCTTTAGTCAGCCCAGCAACATTTTTCCAATGTGTTTTTAAAAACTTCCAAACCACCTGTGAAGACACTATAAAGTACATCAGTGGGTGTATGTCTGTCAGATAATGCTCTGACACACCCTGATGATATCAGGACTGAGGTCTGTATTTCAGCTGCTTGTACCTCCAGTAAAAACCCAGACAATGATGTGTTCTCATTCTGTTGGAATAGTTTTCTGGCAAATGTAGGAAACTGAGGCACAAAAGGTCAAAATCATTTATTCTGTGTTATTCAGGAACTTTGTATTAGGAGCTGGATCCAGAATGCATGGCCCTTGGATCTCAGCCAAGTGCGGAATACCTTCAGGGAAAAAGCGCTGTGAAATCTTCCATGTCCTACAATTAACATTAAAAATCTCCCTTCATTATGCAGAAAGATTCAATGAACTTTACTATCAAATGTATAATTTAACTTTAGAAAATGAAATAAAGTTCATAATTTAAATAAAGTTCAGAATAAAATTAGGAGCAGCACTAGTAAGATTTTTTGTCTACTTGAGATCTGCTCTCACCAAATTTTGGCTACCTTCCTATTCCCTAAATCCTGACAGGTTCGAGGTCTTGAAGAAAATATAACAAGCTGCTGTATTTTCAAGTTTACATATGTCTTGTACAGAAAATCACATTCTTCCTCAAAGAATAAAGACATAAGGATAAATCTTCCCCCATGAGTGCCAGCAGTGTCTTCTCCTCTAGTTTTGTAACATTTACGAAGAACTTTGGAAGTTCACTCCACATTATAAACAGTGTGTCCATATCACATGTGCTAACCACACACTGTGATATATCCATACCACAACAAAGCACCTGCCCTCAGTCACAGGGTAGAAAGTCAGGTAAACTTTCACTTTTGGAATGCTTTAAAAGCATCAAGCTTAAGAGTGGAGAGGAATGGTGTGGCTCACAGTGTGGTTCAGAGCATCATGATTTTTACTGGTCAAGCTCCACAACAGTTTGCAGTTTCCCTTGAACAAAACCTTCAAGTTCAGAATGGGATGATGAGCAGTAAAGGGGGCTGGAAAGATGCCATGCATTGTAATGCTTGCATCATGACACACTGGGAAAAGACAGAGAAAATAAAAGATCTTGCTTCTCCTCGGAGTGGTAGGAGACTGGAGATGCTATGAAATTAAGTTAACATAATGGAACCAGCTATGATGGGCAAAAAGTAGTCAAGGGTTGCAGGAATACATACAAAGCAGACAGAGTTGCCAGAATTTGGAACATTACTGCACTCTCCCTTACCCCTCCAGGTTTTTGTTACTCTGCCTGATGTTTCAGCCTTCACAGAGAAGCTGTTTTAACAAGATGCGGGCATTTGTCATCTGTTTTAGTGAAGACCGATGACTTAGTTTTAACAGCCAGTGAAGGTGAGTTTAAGCTAAACTGCTTGACTTGGCGCTGAATCACACATGCAGGCTGCTCTGTCATCTCTGCTGGGAGGCACCAGCCTGCAGCAGGGGAGAGGAGCTGACAGCCAGCGAAGCCAAGATTTTCAGAGGCTCCAGGCAGACCTCTCAGAGCTTCCCTGATCGTACTCCTTCCCAGTTCAGGGAACACAACTGAAAAAAGGATCAAGAGTGAAACAGGGAAAAAACAGTAAGTTTGATAAGGTTTGTTCCCATTGTATAGACTGCTCATAAACCATAGATCTAGCACATCAAATCTGGAGTGGATTTGTGTTTGTAAATCTGCTAAGAAAATTAATTATAATTTACAAAAAATATATAGCCTTTTGAAAATTTTCTCTTAACATGGAATAGACTTTTAAGACTCAAGTAGCAAGCACAACACCTTACAAAAATATACAAGAAGCCTCACATAACAGATCTACACAGAAGATTTACATTGTTGTAAAGCTATCTTCTGTGGAGCCCATGGACAATATTGCCCACCAAGTATTACCGTCTTTTTTCAGAACCTTCCAGAAATTCATCAAGCATGGGAAATTGTGGCTTTTCTGACCAATAATCCCTTGGCAACATGACTTAGAGTGGAGGTTTTTCACTGTGTGAAAGTTGGTCCCGAGGCTTTTTGAGTGCTTATTTGAACAAGCATAGAAACAGAATGAAGAAATTACTGGAATTGTATCTTAATTCTTCTTCCCTACCTTCCTCATTTTCTAGGACTGTATAGATATAGCACCTTCCACCTTCCACACACATTAAAAAGAAAGATTCAGTTTGCAGTCAAGATGTGTGAATAAATAAAAATGCTTATTACTGTGATCAGACAGGTGTTCAAGAGATTTCACAAAAAATACCCAAGAGATAATCAGGAGACTAAAGCCCAGTTCCTGAACCACAGAAGCATTTCTGTAACCGTCCTTCCTTAAACTTCCTATGTGCTTGTCTCAATGTTTTACCTTGTAGCAGGGATTTTTATTGCAGAATTAGCATGATTTTAATTAATTTTTGCAGCCATATGCAAACTCTCAATTAAAGGCATTACGTCCTATACATATGCTTGTAGTTTTTCTTATTATGTTTGTTTTGCGCATTGCCAAGAGAGGAGGATAAGTATGCTCTGGGAAGGAGCAAGTGCAGTCAACTTTCTGTTAGCCAGGGGTGGGTTATCCAGCTGGCAATAGCAAAACACTGCAAACACATGGAAGCCAGCTTAAATCTGGCAAAGCTTGTTAGCTCAGACATAGACATGGCTTTACTGGTTCCAGACCTAACTTGAATGTGTCTACGCCATGCTCTCAGGAACGGAAGGGATTTGCTAACCCCATCTAAAGCTGATCCTGGCAGACCTGAGCTGGCTTTGCACAGCTCCGTGAGGTTTCTTCTTCATACTGAATACCCCAGCTCTTGATACTCCAAAGATTTATTACTGTTGCATTGATGCGACTGAGCTATTTCTTGACCTGAGCTGTCACCATGAGTTATGGGACCCAAGCGGCAGAAGATTTATTCCATGTGTTTTATTGGATGTTTGATGTTTTGGAAAGGGAGGATGTCCATTGCCCGACTCTGAAAGGACTTTATGTTTACTTGCCTGGAGCCAACTGTTGTAATTTGATGTAGTTTCACTGAAACCAGTGGAGTTATGTCAGGAAACCAGGTTACAAGTGAGAAGATTAAATGCCAGATACTTATTTCATATTACCCTTCATCTTTCGTTAACATCTTATGTCATTTCTACATTTGCTTTTCTAAGAAGACGTATTCCAACCTTTTCCTTGGAACAGAAAATGAAGAAGAGAGTGACTCACAGAATCACAGAATGTTAGGGGTTGGAAGGGACCTCTGTGGGTCATCTAGTCCAACCGTCCTGCCGAAGAAGGGTCACCTACAGCAGGCTACACAGGATCTTGTCCAGGCAGGTCTTGAATATCTCCAGAGAAGGAGACTCCACAATCTCCTTGGGCAACCTGTTCCAGGACTCTGTCACCCTCAGAGGGAAGAAGTTCTTCCTCATGTTCAGACAGAACTT
>Ga0181612_144969_pt1 | contig 11716 bp, 11 predicted proteins | sample HoacroProtozoa21_FD_119630 | JGI IMG/M metagenome (GOLD analysis project Ga0181612, IMG submission 119630) | Hoatzin crop microbial communities from Cojedes, Venezuel. Combined Assembly of Gp0051906, Gp0051904, Gp0051908 | reverse complement strand
CCCCGCCTGGGCAAGGTCCTGTGCAGCCTTCTGTAGGTGACCCTGCTTCAGCAGGAGGGTTGGACTAGATGACCCACAGTGGTCCCTTCCAACCCCTACTATTCTGTGATTCTGTGATTCTGTGACTCGTAACAAAATGTGCTGCTACCTGGCATTGGTAAAGCATTTTGAGATCTGGTCTCTGTGGAGGTAGTCAGGTTTTTAGCCGTGCTGAAGTGGTGAGTTTGGGGCAACACGAGAGGTGGTTGAACTGCACAAAACTTCTCAGACTTGAGAAATTTGTGCCAAATTAGCATTCAGGTGCTCTTGCCTTTGTTTAACAGCACAGTATTCCAACTATCATTTCAATCAGTTTTTTTATTTTAACTTGTACTAATTTCATTTGTTTTGTAGCGCGTTTAAAATCTTGTTTTCAAAATGTGGTTTGTCTTTTTAATGCTTTTGGCTCTGCTTGTTTGTACGTTTTAATTTTTGTTTTCCTTTTTTGGCATTTGTTTTATTTTACATCACCCTCCGGGATCCCCCAATATTGACCCTGTGACCTGTGACTTTTCAACCTACATCCCTACAATGATTTCCTCCCTTCCTGTGACCTCTTTTGGGGCTTGGTGCTTCTCCACCTAGTAGTTTAAGACTAGCCAAAAATGCAAAGCAAGGCTTGAATAACTCTCCTCCAGTGAAAGAGCTGAAAGAATCCTCTGCAGTTGATGCCTTCCGATCCCGCAGCATCAGTGTGTCTGAACATGTGGTCCGCAGGTAGAGGCACTTTAAATGGGGAGAATCCAAGAGCAACTCAGCACTTGGAAACTTTACTGCAAGGGTGGGTGGAAGCAGGGGGGATTTGCATGTGGGGTGCTTGCATGACTTCGTTACTCAATGACGAACTGGCCTGAGCCACAGTCAGAAGGTTTGGGGAAAGCATCGTGGGTATCCCGTGGCTTCCCAACGCCGGCGGTTGGGTTGTCACATCACACCCTACGCTGTGTACGGTTACTTTGCCCTATTCTCTGATGCGTTAGCAACAAAAATTTCTGTTTTGAAAGTGAAGGTGGTGAAGGGGGGGAAATCAAAAAAACAAAAAACCTCAAAAAAAAAAAAAGAAAAAGGTTGCATTCTGTGCAAGTGAGAGTCCTGGTTAAAACTCGCTAAAACTTCAGCCTTCGAAGCAGTGACTTGCCCCAGGAGAGGCTTTTGATGCTCTGCAAGCTTCTGTGCAGGCCCTCCTCCCAAACTGTGAGGAATAGTTCTGGCCTCAGTTGAGGGTTTGTTCTTCGAGGCAAAGGGAGCTGGTGGAAGTATTCTGGTCTAAAGTATGATACTGTGAAGACCTTCATTTGTCTTCCATAGGGCAGTGAAATGTTTGCTCAGCCCATGTGAAGCTGTTGCTTTCACGACTAAAGAAAACAGGTTTCGACTGCAGACGTTGATTTCCTCACGTGAAAGATGAAACAATTTGTTCTAGTTTTTAAAATGTATTTCTGGATCACTTCGCTTGAGTGTTAAACTGCTCTCTGCAACATGTTGGTTTAAAAGCTGAACCTGAGGGTTTGTGCCTGAATCTGTAAGGATTGCTGTCAGCAGAACTTTGTTTTCTGTGGTTTTATTTTTAACTATAACTGTATGGTCTTTAGGGTACAGACAGTGAAGTGACTGAATTGTGAATACAATTCTGTCACATCATTCTCTGATATCCCCGTTAATCTATTAGGTGTTTTGCTTCTCTTGTATTTATACGTAAATGGTGGCAACTAAAAGTTCAGATAATGACCCTTAATGATGCCAAAGAAGTTGCCACATCATAAACAATTCGGCTGTACCTCAGCTTAGTTTGCATTACGATGGCATGAGGAATTGTCTTTATATAACTTTGCAATTTAGCCTATTATTGCAATTGGTTTAAATTGCATTGCTGACTTGGGTGATTTGAAGGCGGAGTTGCTCTCTATTCTTGTGCCAGTTTCCTGTTCAGAGTGCAATTTTTTTCTGTTTCAAGCTAAATTAGCTTTTATGTAGCTATTGAATTTGGAGGAAAAAAAAATCAATATATGAAAGGGATGCAACAGAGAAAAAAGCAAACGACAGGATGGTGAAGTGAAGCCTAGAGTGCCCCGGTTTATGGCTCATGGGCAACATGTTGCCTGGGAAACTGTGCAGGTCACGGGACGCTTGCCCTCGCTGTAGCTGAGCCAACTCCAAGCATGGTGCTGCCACTCTCTGTTTGCTTGGTGCACTTGCCCATGGGCCACCAACGTCAGCGAGCACTGGCCTGGCCCACTCGGCTGGCGGACACTGAAACATTTCCCAGTCTTTCCAGATAAAAGACACTTTCTGCATTGACAATCTGCAAAGCACAACAGGAGGCTGATCCAAAAATATTTCTGTTGTGTCCTGGGCTTAATGTCTGGCCACCTCTCTGATCTGGCACGTGCATGTATCGCCGGTTGCTCTGCATCACGCTGTCTTTCGGGTGACAGGGACAAGCGTTTTCCAATGTGATGTGTGAGCTGGAAACATTCTCTTCTAGTCGGATACAAACATCCATCACTAGTTCGAGCCTGGGCTCTGCAGATGAGAATTCAATGGCTCAGGCTGATGACAACTTAAAAAATCTCCACCTGGAACTCACGGAGACCTGTCTGGATATGATGGCTCGATACGTCTTTTCAAACTTCACTGCGGTGCCTAAGAGGTAGGGGTCAGTCGGTGACCATGGGAGAGGTATTTTTGTTTGAGGTTCATATTTCACTTTATTAGTGGAAAATCACCGTGACACATTCGAGATTCTGGCAGGCCCGGGCTCTGAAGCTGCTCCTCGCAGATAAAATCTGGCTTGGCTGAATACGAGGTTAGATGAGAGGTGTCCGTTGGAGCCCGCCAGCCGTTGAACTGCCCGGAAGGAGATGCCTGAAGGCGTGCTGTCTGTGAGCAGTGCTTTGCTCCGGGTCCTTGCTGGACAATCGCAGCCTTCGCGGCAGAACGGAGGGTCGTGCCAGCTGGCTTCAAATGGAGGGCATTTCCTTTTCTTGCTGGCCTTTCCCGGCAGGAGACACATAGCTCCTTTCTGCTCTGTGATGTGTGTCCAGCACTGAACTGGACTGCTCTGTCCTGTGTGTCCAGTAGTACTACCATCAATTGATACTAAATTCAGCCCATCCCTTGTCCTGATGGATAACGTGTATGTTAACGACCAGGGGGTATGTTAAAAATGCTGTATAAAGAAGGAAAGCGGGCAGTACCTCCTGCGTAGCTATGTGAATTAAACCACCTGTGTAGGCTCTGTGCTCGGCAGCCCTAGAGCTGCGTTCATCACAAATGTGTTTCCAGGTCTCCCGTGGGTGAGTTTCTCTTGGCTGGAGGAAGGACAAAGACGTGGCTTGTTGGTAACAAGCTGGTGACCATCACAACAAGCGTTGGAACAGGGACAAGGTCCCTGCTTGGCCTAGACTCTGGAGAGCTCCAAAGCAGCACAGAATCAAGGTAAATTTTGCTCTTGTTTCTACAGATTTCCACCTAACAGACACTTAAACCACTGTTATAGTACATCTGCTTAGGTTTTCCACTTACCCGAAGAGGAATGTCTTGTTTGTCCAGCGTGCTTGATTCCTCTCTCAGTATCATCAATGTATTTTCTTTTTTTCCCCCACAGCTCAGACCCTGTTTTGCAAGTGAGACAAACTAAAGAAGCTCCAGCAAAACTGGAATCTCAAGCTGGGCAGCAGGTCTGCAGAAGCTCTCGCAGCAGAGTCCGATCCATGTCTGGTAAATGCCTGTCCTGGAGTCTCACTGCCATTTCTGGGTCCCTGTCGCAGGCTGAAGTGTCCAAGTGCCTGCTGGAGAGACCTGTGTCTAAACTGATTGAGAACCTGGACCTGTCTTGTGTTTAATAGTGGGCAGGTAGCAGCAGCTGCTGGCCTCGGGAGTGGTGGTGCTCCTCCTGCTTGGCTCTCCTTGAAGGAAAGCTTTGGAGGTTGGTTAAGTGGTGAGCACTTGCCATGAGAATTACCTGTGTTTGTCTGACCTCGTGGCTCATAAGAAACGCATTCAAGGTAAAGTTCTCTTAGGTTCCCAATATTGTGAGTGCAGCTGCTAGGGGAGCTTAAAAGACTTCTTACTTCTGAGATAGTTTTAGTGCTAACTAAGCATGGCTCTGCCTTCTGTTTGTGTCTGTCTTGCTAGGTGGTCATGCCTTACGCGTCGGTGCCTTAGACAGCTCAGCCTCCCATTTCCCCAGCGGCTCGGCTTCCCAAGGGACACAGAGTCCTCCTGCCCCTGCCTCTCGAGCGGAGAAGACTAATCCTGCTCCACAGCCACCTCTGCAGAAAGAAAAAGCAAACTTGGCTGCGTATGTCCCGCTGCTGACACAGGGATGGGCAGAAATCCTAGTGCGCAGACCCACAGGTATCTTTATCTGAGTGTGGAGTGAGGTCTTTTGACTTGCTAAGAAACCGGAGCCTGGATGAAAAAGAAAAATCCATATTTAGTTGCAAATGGATCTCTGTATTGCTTACTGCCTCTTCAAACTAATACATCTGATGCTTGATTGTTTGAAATCCCTCTTTAGTGTTTTAAATCTACAAAAGACATGTGACAAGATTGAAGCAAGGACTTCAATTTGTATATTAAATATTGTTACAGAAATAGAGCCAGATGATGTCAACCTGACTTTGCATTTCCCATTTTCACGCTGCTCTGTGGTCTTTCATGAAAATCTGTCTGTGCAGCGTTTTAGTTTCCCGTGCTGGGTTTGCGATGAGTGGGGCTTATGGCTAGAGCAGCTGCATGGCTGTGTCAGCTGCTAGGGATGGAGCACTGACATGGTCAAGGTCAAAATTCTTGAACAGTGGTACAATACACAACATCAACAGGGAATTGTCCATTTCAGCTGAAAGCTGGGAAAATAACTTCATGGGAAAATAACTGACCTGGTGTCATTAATTAAAACACCTGAGAGTTTTGGATGTCTTTTGGGAATCTGCTGTAGTAATGAGCTACCAGGGACCTCTAGGGGTCCCTTCCAACCCAAAACTTTCTATGATTCAATGTTTTTTGAAGAGCTTGGGGTGAAGTACAGAGCACTGGGAGCTGCTTACTGAAAATAGAAAATCAATCAAGTGATTCTGCCAAATGTCAGGAGAACTGAGAACTTGATCCCTTTTAATTTGTACTTGCAAAATCCAAAACAATTTGTGCTTTTTTTGCTGTGAGTTGTAAACTTTCTGGAGCTGGGTGTACTTAATACTCTTCCCTGATTTTCTCTCACCAGGTAACACAAGCTGGCTAATGAGCCTGGAGAACCCGCTCAGCCCATTTTCTTCAGATATTAACAACATGCCCCTGCAAGAGCTTTCTAATGCGCTCATGGCTGCAGAGCGTTTTAAAGAACACCGAGAAACGGCTCTGTACAAATCCCTCTCTGTCCCCTCCTCCAGCCTGGCCACCGGGACAGCGAAACCATCGCTTCTCCAGCGCTCCAACACAGGTGAGAGATGTCAAGCCAGCAGCGTGTCCAGTGTAGCTGTCACTACTAGCCTGTTTAAAGTCTGTTGAAGTTCCTTCAAGTCTTCTAGAACAGTACAGTTGGTAGCATGAGGAATAACATAGCAGTGAGAAGGGGAAGCAGTTCTTGTCCCTAGAAATTTTCAGTGAAAAATTCCCTTCCTCCTTGCTTCTGATGTTCTGTCGGAGAAGTACTTCTCTTTCTTAAAGAGAAGGAGGAGAGGAGTAGTGGAGCTTCTCTGGCGGAGCAACGTTTCATGCTAACTGTTTCCCAAAGAAAATGAACAAAGTCGTGGGATCTGTTCCCTCTTCCACTTGTTTGGGGCTGATCTGAGCATCCCACACGTGGATGGATCTTCCATGCAGCGTTTCCATTTCCATTTGTCTTCCGTGTGGGAGTTTGTGTTGGGCGCTGGGTTCCTGGGAGAAGGGCCTCTCGCAAACCTTGCCAGCCAGGGTCAGGTCGTTGTCACTGCCTTTTCCAGCGTCAGACAGCAGAGTGCAAATCCTGTTGGCTGCGGATTTATTCACCTCTTAAAAGGACTGTTTGCCCTTCAGGCTGGTGCCGCTGAATCACTTGAGGTTCTTTTGATGGCTTGATTTTAACATAGAGGCCAGGGCTTTTCACCCCGTTTGCTTTGGTGCTAGTTCACCTCCGAAAGAGCTGTTGATGTTGGGAGGTTAGCGTGCCCAGCAGCTGAAATTTGTAAAGCTTTGTGTAATCCCTGCTCGGAGCTCTGACCAACAGCGGCACTGCTAGCACTAGTGAAGCTGAGCAGTGGAACCCACAGACAAGGCTTCTCTGGGGAGGTGGCATCAGGGGTATGGATTGTTTGGAAACCTGGTAAAAATGCTGGTTTTCAGATCTGTTTTAAACAGGGCGGGATATGATTTTAGGATTTCGGAATGAGTAAACACAAAATTAGAGTCAAAATCAAATTATCACCTTTAAAAAAAGGAAAAATTAAATTCTTGTCCGCGAAGACTTTTATTAACTCCCACGAATTTGTGGTATGTGGGTGCTAACTGGTCAGGTGAAGGAAGCACCCACTGGAATGCCACTGCTGTGGCAGTCTGAGAAAACAGTTCTTGTTAACACAACTTCCACGGTGGGCTTGCCGGAGCTGGCTGGCGAGTGAGTGTTTTGCTGTCAGGCTGTCGTATGCATGTTGTTTGTCCCCTTTAGAGGTTAAAACTGCGTGAATCTTTATCCCTATTTCTACCCTTCAGACTTTTCTGTGGGTTTAAAACTGATCTTTTGCCAACAGTGTGTAGCTCAGGAACAGCTCAGACTGGTTTCCCTCGTGTGCTAGGATATGGCTAAGGAATTTCTGTTTCTAAATCTCACAGAGGTGCATTTTTCAAAGAGAGCAGTTCGAGTCTGCATTGTTTGCATGTGTTTATACCTCCTTACTCATGTTGAGACCTTGTACCTTGAAAGTATCCCTTTGGCATCTAGTGAGCTTATCCCAGCTTGTTCTTTCCTTTGGTTTTATTTATTTATTTATTTATTTATTTTAAAATAGGCTCTTGGTTACATTTTAAACTCTGTGCTTTTTAATTTATTTTTTTTTTCATATAGTCTCTCCTTCCTTTTGATGTAGCTGCTCACTTGATTTCCCTTTGCAGTGGCCTCTTTCTCTTCCATGTACCAGTCCAGTTGTCAAGGGAAGTTGCACAGGAGCATATCCTGGGCAGGTATATTTATATATCTTTAAGGAAAAAAAAAAAAAGTATTGCAATAGAAAAACACCTCTGATTCATAGAAAATGTATCCCTCATACTTCATTTTCCCCCTCCATGTCTCCTGTCTGTACCCAGTCTCATTACTCTCAACAAATGGGATCTTGACTAGCATGAAGAAGTCCAAGCCAGATCCAACATTTGCAAGTGCAGACAATTTCTTAAAGCAACTTTTCTTTTAGCTGGGGTGGATTGTGAGTCACGAGGCACAGTGTTAAATGGCCTGTCAAAAGGTCTGAGTGGCTTGATTCGCCGAGTTATTTATTTTCAGCTTATTTTACAATTGGCTTTGTGTTCTGCTCAATGTAAAAGCTCCCACTTCTGAGAACAGCGGAATATGCGACAGGACAAGCTGCCCTGAAATGGAGTCCCACGCTGCTCTGCCGACAGGAATCTGTCGGGACGGGACACAGCAAAGGTGAAAGAAGCTGATATATATATCTGAGACAGAGAGAGAGATTGATATCACAATGGATGCTGGTTAAAAGTTTTTTAAATAAAAAAAGAAGAAATATATTTCAGGGGAAAACCTGCTAAATTCTAGCTTTCTGGAGGCTCTGCGGTAGCATAAAATCTTTCTCCGCTTCAGTAAAATTGACTTCATGATTAAATGAAGTGGAGATCAAATTGCATACCTGATGAGCAGAACACCTGCGTTGCTTTGGTAATCTGCAGTGCTTTGTGGTTTTAATTAGAGGGTTGAAATGTCTTGCTGCCTGCTTTCCTTCGCTGGAAAATTCTCTGCAGAGCAGCAGGGTGTTCTGAACTGCTGGCTGTTGCTGACACAGGCCTCTCCAAGCAACGCAAAGATGCTGCAGTGAAAGATTTTTCTGGACTTCTCCTCTCTGCTTACGTTATTCTCTTCCCACCTAAGGAATAGTTATGAGTGCTCACTTTATTTAAAGCCACCAGCAATGCTGGCAGTAGCGCACGAGCTAGGGAAGCTTGGAAACACTGGATGTGTGCAGGTGGGTTCTGGCTTGGACAGCTAACCAGATCAGCACGTTGTTTTGGTTTGTTTTGTTCTGGTTTTTTTTCTGTTTGTTTGTTTTTTGTTGGGTTTTTTTTTAAGGTATGTGTGTGTAATGCTAACTCTTAATTGCTTCTTTGAAATAACTTTGCTCCTGCGAGCTGAAATCAATCCAGGAAAAGCTGCTTTAGTGATTTTTTTTTTTTTTTTTTTTTTTTAAATTTTTCTGTTTTTTTTTTTTTTTTTTGTGTGCTAAATTTTTTTTTTTTTTTTTTTTTACATTGGAAAACAAATCTTGGCCTTTCAGATTGGTCTTCCAGTCCCTTGTGTGCGTAATGGGAAGCCTCCTGTTCTCCAGCCTTTTCCTCAGGACAAAAAAAGCAAGGCCGAGAGGAGCCTTTGGTCAGACTCATCCCTGTGGCCAGGGTCACTGCCTGGAGCAGACACAAGGTCAAATGCTGCGATAGCCTCCTGCCCCTGGACAGGGCTTCCGAGGAGCTTTCTTGTCAGCGTGGTTTCGTTAACCATTCGTCTGACCAGATGCCCCGTGCAGGTTTCCCAGTATTGCTGCAGTGCGTGTATTACTCGTGCTCTCTTCTCCTCCGACACGTCTGGGGCTGAATTGTTTGGCTTCCTCTGGTCCATGCTAGGAAAGCTGCCAGACTGCGAGGAAATGGCTCCTCGTACAATTTCTTACCTCCTTCTAGGCCACTGCAAGGCACAGGAGCATTGCATTTCAGTACAAGAAAAGCTTACTTTTTTGCACACTTGCATAGAACCGATGTCTTCGTTGCCTGGATAATGACGAACTTTTAATGCTAGTCTTGTACTTTCCTACATCTCTGTAGTTCCTGTCTGTCCTGATAGCCGAGCATTGGTGTACCAGGTCCCATTTCCTCGTTCTGTCCCCTGCCCGTCCATCAGCAGCAATTGGAAAGAGCTGCACTCATTCTGACCAAAGCAGACGCAGCCCTGGGCTGTGAGGGTGAGGCGATGGGGTATTCTGTACAAAAGGGGAACCAGGAGCAAGTCTGACATGCCAAGAAATCAAAGAACCAGAGCACTCATTCGATGTGGCCTTCCGTTGAAATCCCGTAGGGAAAAGGCTGGTACTTCAGAGGAGAGGACGGGGGCCTGCCGGTCTGCAGCTCTCCACAGCCTTCAGGTCTGCTGCCTCCTGTCTCCGTAGAGTCCGCGGTGGTGCTGGAGGAAGGGAGCCCCTTGGAAACGGAGCTCAGGGAAACCGAGTCCCCAGCTGAGTCTCCAGAGAGCGAGGACGTTGAGACATCGTGTTCCGAACAGCTCCTGAGCGAGGAGAGGTTTGGTAAACCCCAGGAGTCTTACAGCAGGGTAAGAAGAAACGGGTTAACCGGTTGGGTCCTGTACGACAGCCCCGTCTTTAGACACACGGGAGATTGTCCGTGCTCAGATGAGTCCCTCTCGGCACCCTCTGAAAGAACTCACTAATGATTTGAAAATGCACGTGCATTTCATCATGATTGAGAGTTGGGGTGGCTGGTGAGGGACTGGAAGCAGGGCAGCAGCAGTAAATACCTGTTTTGGGCAGGGTCCTCCGTCTGCATCGCTTTGTCCTTGGCACCTTTCTGCTCCTCTTTCACTGGAGGTGTCGGGGAGCGCCTCGAGCATTACTGTTGTCAGCTTTTATTCTGCATAGCAGCAAAACTGTTCGTCTTTGTTTCTCCCTCTTTAAGTCCTCCTCAACCTCCAGCCAAGAAGAAAAATCTCTGAAGTCGGAAGACCTGGTGGAGGGTGGAATTCCCATCGGGAGAGTCCTGCCGTCAGAGGACGGCCGAACGCTGGAGGAGCTTTCCTTCCAGCCATCCCAGCCGCTCAGCAAGTCGAGTTCTTCCCCCGAGCTACAGACGCTGCAGGAGGTCCTCAAGGATGCAAATGGCAGAGAAGTAACGAGGAGGCTGAGCACAGAAGTGAAGTCAAAATCCCAGTCTGGGAACCTGGAAGGGGAAGGGCTGGGCAGTTGGCTGGGCAAGGGGGAGGACGCCAGCGTGACCGGGTCAGGCGCGCTGGATGGCACCGCTCCTGTCACCTCGCCTCGCTCCCCCTCGGGGCACCGGCCCCGAGGATACACCATCTCTGACTCGGCCCCATCGAGGAGGGGAAAAAGGATCGAGAGAGATGCCTTCAAGAGCAGAACAGCAGCCTCCAACGCGGAGAAAGTACCCGGAATAAACCCAAGGTGGGTGGAGGGGCTTATCTGAAGCTGGAAACGGGGAGCTCCAAATTGCTGCAGCCGCGGCTGGATGCGTTCAGAGTGGTCTGCTGGTTCTGTGGGATCTACAGAACAGTAGCTGATAAAAAAGAAAGACAAATTACCTGTTTTTTCAGGAGCTAATACAGGCGTGTTGAACCTGCTACCACCAAATTAACCTTGCGATTTAGGAAAGAAGTCTCTTCAATGGTGAAAGAAATAATTAGTTTCCTCATGTTCATCTATCCCAGTTTGGGGTCCAAATGCACGTGTGGCTTGGCTGCAGGTCAGCTAGCGTTGATTTTGCTGTGAACAGGCCAAATTGCTAGTCTTGCAGTTCAAGAAATATAATGTGCAAAATACTAAGAAGAAGGAAAGGAAGGGGTTACAAGAGTTGCTTTTTGAACTTTAGATACTGGTAGGTGTGAGAGATTGCATTATGAGACAATCTTCCTCTTATTGAGGGCAGGTAAATGGTGACTGTGTCTAAAATGATTTCTCTGCCAGCCCAGAGAGCCGGCCCGCGTCCTGCGCAGGGGCTGCCCTGCGAAGGGGGCATCGGGGCAGCTGCCGCGGCTGGGCGGACCCGCTGGTTTCTGTGGCAGGGGTCCGTCACAGACTGCAGGTAGTCCAGGCACCCAGAGTGTCTCTAGGAGATGAGTAACACCCTGTTAACGTTCTGATTGCTCCTCTGTTTCCTCTGTACGTAACGTTCTTACATACAACAGAGCAAAATTGACTGAATTTTTCTGGTAATGGGACTTTTTCCCCCCCTCTCTCCCGTAGCTTTGTGTTTTTGCAGTTGTACCACTCCCCGTTCTTTGGAGATGAAAACAACAAGCCCCTTTTGTTGCCAAATGAGGTAGGCAAGGATTTTTTATACAATTCTTGTAGTTAATTTTTCTAACCTGGTTATTTTTTGTGAACATAAATGGTAGTACTGAATGTCCAGCCCAGATGGTGCGATCTAAAGGTGCTTCCTACCAACAGTGCTACAGGTGGGAGATTTTCTGTACCCTGGTCCTTGGTGGCTCCCACTTTGTGGCTGTGGATTGAATTTGAGGTACTGGGAGATTTAGATTTAGAGACAGCAGTGACAGGACGAGGGGTAATGGTTTTAAACTAAAACAGGGTAGGTTTAGGCTGGATATAAGGAAGAAATTCTTTACAGTGAGGATGGTGAAACACTGGAATGGGTTGCCCAGAGAGGTAGTGGAGGCCCCATCCCTGGAAACATTCAAGACCAGGTTGGACAGGGCTCTGAGCACCCTGATCTCGTT
>Ga0181612_183488_pt1 | contig 11718 bp, 3 predicted proteins | sample HoacroProtozoa21_FD_119630 | JGI IMG/M metagenome (GOLD analysis project Ga0181612, IMG submission 119630) | Hoatzin crop microbial communities from Cojedes, Venezuel. Combined Assembly of Gp0051906, Gp0051904, Gp0051908 | reverse complement strand
GTAAATGAGAAAGTACAAATCTATTACAAATTAAGCCTGTAAAAACGGGCGTCTTTCTGTTGCTACCTTCTATTTAAGCCAGTGCCCTTGCAGGGGTCTAATCATCTAGAGAGAAAGGTCTGCTGCTGGAAAGCCTCTAAAGTTACGGGTATTACTACTCTTCCGAATAGCCAGCTTTATTTATCCTAACCCTTAAACGGGTAGCTTGGCAGTCTGCACTGGAGCGGCTCCTGACACTTCTTTACTTAAGTAGGGGGGTTTTTACCTTATCTGCATAGGCCGATTTTGGAACATATAAACACTCAGTTGCATGGCACTTACAGTGATGTTTCAGTAGCAAATTTGTTCCAAATTCTGATTATGCTTCCGTCTTTTACACATCTCCCTACACCTTCAGATGGTCCAGACCCCATAAAATGACAGGAACTGTGTCCCAGGAGACACCCAGTCCATCCTCCCACTTGGAGCAGAACTATTCCCAACACTAGATTGAATTAAACAGGGCTTTGTCTGGTTGAGTTGTGAAAAGCTCTGAAGATGGACAGTCAACTGCTGCTCCATCCTCCTGGGTGGAAAAGATTCTTCTAGTCTCCAGCTTGAACCTCACAAGACACAAGCTGTGGCCTCTTTCACACTTATTGGCAGTTTGAAGAAGAAGAGTCTGACTCCATCATCTTTATACTTGCTCTTCAAGTAGCTCCAGGGTTCTGGTTAAACCACCCTTAACCTCTTCTTCAGTACACTAAACAAGCCCAATTTCTTCGCTGTCTCCTCCTAGGTCTAGTGCTTTAAGCCGCAACTTCTTCAGGTCCTATGCTTACAATGGCTTTCTTGTGTACGATCACAGCGGTACTTTGACACACTGAGAAGACTGTAGTAGTCATAGTACCAGCTACCAGTTTATTGATAGTAAAAGACTGATCTTCATTACCTCTAGCAGTGACAAAAACTCCTTTCTCCGTATCATTTTACTCCTAAAAAAATTGCAATTGGTACCAGATACTGCAAGAAAGCACAAGTCACCCAAGGAGTATCACTGCGCTTGCACTGGAGAAGCTGAGGTCTTCAACTGGCAAGGTATCACACTGGAGGTGAATTTTAGGGGCAGAATCATCCTTTAGCAGTCTAAAGTGGAAGAGCGTGTGTTGGGCAGACTAGTGAGCTGCCCGCCTCACAAGGTAGCATGTGTGGGAAGGACATATTCTTCCCTGAGGAGAACAAGGATCAGGACCACCCACAAATCTTGGTGGCCAACAAAGCACAGAGGCAGTAGTGACCCCTGCTCAACCACAATGAGACCCAGCTCCTAATGCATTGCCCCTCCACATCCCGCAGGCATTGCGAAACTCTCTAGCCAGCCGTGAGATGAGTGTACATCTACTGCCATGGAACTCTCCCCCCGCCTACATGCTCCCTGAATATTCCTCCTGACAAAAGGAACTCATTCTGAGTCTCCTGCTTCCCTGGGGCTATTTTCACTGTTTTTCAATATTTTCTTTTTTTCTAACATTTTGCATACTTAAAATATTCACAGCCAATTACACTCAGTTGATCTATTCCTGCATTATAAATTTCTAAATGGGCCCTGTTCATTCTTTCAGTTTTGTTAACAAATCATTTTGGTTGCATGCAGATGCCTGCCAAAATAAAGAAGATTCATGAGACTGTTACAAGCATTTATTAATTAGAGAGATCCAGGTGTCACAAGAACAAAATATCCATCCCAAACAGAGCTGTCAAATTGTCACTGTAGTGCACCATTACAGGAATGGGACAGACAGAAGAAAGCAGCATATGTAACTTTCCTGCTCTGCACACCCCCATTATAACATTAAATTTCCAATCTTTGAGCATGAGACTCTGGGCAATGCTGCCAGGTGGGGGAATACAAACCACATGTTATTTCTCTCTTCTCTTGAGCCAGTCCATCTACGCCCATCCCACTTTCACATTATTTGTACTGGACCTTGAATGCAGCACTACCTTGAAAATATCGGATTATCATGCAAAATATTCCCATGTAGAAATATTCCCCAGAGCCTTGTAGGAAGCAGCACAGACATCCATCCCTGCTGGCAGCACGGTACTTCCACCATCTTGTACAAGTACCACTTTGTTTTCAGCCTGGATGCCAGCCCCATTTTGCAGGTAGTAAGCACGTAAGTGAACAACCTGCTTTCCAGGCCCTCTGATACAAGTGCACTATTTCATTATTTGTGGCAGGCAAAAGCAAAAGCGAGTTTCCACCATGACACTGGGCATTAATAACCCATAAACAAATTGTCACATTGAGAGCAGGAACAGCTTGTTAGGTGGATACATTTTTTCTCCCCTAGTAAGAACAGATGGAGTGGAAGGACACACTACCTGCACTAGCAGGCTGAATCTGTCTCTGAGCAGACTGCGGACATTTCCCAAGACCTACCAAATTCACGGAGCACAACCCCTCTGTGAGCTGCTAATACCCCTAGATTCACTGCTAGCCACAGACACAACTAAAACAGTCATAGGCTAGCACAGTCCTGCATGCATGATAAGCCAAGAAACACATTGTCCCTACAATGCAGAACTGCTCCTAAAGATTATTTTCCAAGCTCTTTCCCACTCCTTAGAGGCATCAGTCTGCTTGGAAGTTTCTTTTAAGAAGTGGTGACAAGAAATTTATTCTGATCTAAACTTTTCATTCTCGTATACTCTATATACCTTCAGCTCCTGTTCACTTAAGTAGTATTTTATGTTTATATCCTCATAATTCACTTTGCTTTTCTAGTGCACAGAAGCCAGCAAGACATGCAAATGTATTTAATGAAGCAATTCTCTGGTATCCACCTCTTGTTTTCTATCAGCCTCACTGCCTCCAGAAAATGCCAGGTAGTAGATATCGTGGCTAGGGACTTCAAATAGTCAATACAGCTGAATTTCCACTCTCGCACTTCCCCCTGCAACCTCTAGCACTTCTTTTAAACCTTTCTGCCCTGGATGACAAACTACTGACAATGGTGCAAGGCGGGATACAACCACCTAAGTGGAGATGTGACAAAGTCATCAGCAGCTCAAAGAAGGCATTTTGTTTGCTCCATTTCAGCCTGCCACCGCATCTTGTTTAGACTGGCTCATTAAAAAGCCATAAAGGTTGCTCAGTCCTGCTCAGACTACAAATTTGCATAGTCATATTGTTTCTAAATAATTAAATAACCATTTTGCAGAGACAGCTGCATGGTTTCCCAGGTGCTTACCTCCACAATAAGAGTTTACTACCAAGCAGCCAACTTCTGAATCTGAATTTTAGGTGTCAAACTGCCTACAGGACAGGGAATGTGTGAGTGGGTGTTTAGATCTTGCACATTAATGGAATAGAGGTTAGTACAGTCAAGACCTGCCAAGATAATAGAGAAGGATTTCATACGTTTACAAGTCAAAAGTTAAATTTTTATGCGCAATTTTGAATCTGGCCTGTTGCTGCCACTCTCCCTTCACTTCTTCACCAACAATCCCTCACTCTGCGTACCTGTTCACAACCATTTCTCCTTATATACGGTCTCCTATATGAACTTCAAATCTCTGCCTGCCCCTGCATCATACAACGATATCAAAGAAATCAACCGGTTCTGCATCAGTATTAGATCTACAAGCAGTTACTGCTAATTATGGAAATAACAACAACCACCAAATCACAAACCCAACCTTGTCACGCCCAAGTATTAATCCACCACAATCAACGTGAGCTGAGCTGGTTTCAACGATTTCTATAAAAAGCCTTGACCAACTTCGCTTATTTTACCTAAAGTGGGTATCGCACCCTTTTTTGGCGCAAATACTGTCAGGCAGGTGGAGAACACAAACCTGTGCATGTCGCACCGCTACAGCCAGACAGGGACATACAGGCTCTCCCCATTGTCCCTCCAGTGTCCGCACTCAGCTGGAACCATTTTCTTCCGCCACCATCAAGGCTATTTCTCCTATAGTGAGTGTGGGCAAACACTGCTAGCATTTAATGATTTGGGATGCAACAATGCAGCATGGGCTGCCTCATTGCTTTTTTTCAAGGGCTGTTCCATAAAAAGCAAGAATTGCTTCTTTTTATGTCCTACCAATTTTAAAGCTCTTAACTTCTCACCAGCCACTCAGGTACTGTCTGTAATGTAGAATCCCTGCTCTCCGGGCTTATAATTTCAATATATGATTAGGATGCTCAACCCTTCTTCTAATAATCAGTGATAAATAATCCCAATTAGATACTTAATATCAGGGTATTTGCCCTTCACCTATAATTGCCCTTTTCTACTCATAAAGGGAGAGGTTTTAGTATCACCTATATATTTACTAACAATTTTTTCTCCTGTGTTAACATTTCCAGTGCTATTTGACATTTCACTCTCAGGATTTTCTCTTCCAATTATTTTTTATTGGCTGTGATTTTGTGTCTTTTATTAAAGGTGCAGAGGGATATCCACCAGAAATTCAACCCCTACTGCAGAAGCCTTGTGTCAACATCTCCATCAGACAACAGGCTTGCAACTAAAAAATAAAATAGACCTAAAAAAAACCCAAAACCCTAACCTATGCTTCTCCCTCCTTGGCCTGTCCTTGATGCCACAGCAGCATGACACCATCAAACACTACTCCAATGGACATGTGTGAACTCCAGAAGGACCAGGGAGATTTCCATCAAGTTTTGAATACTTCTGGTTTTATTCTCATTCTCTCATCCCTATAAGAAAATCGTGTCTTTAATTTTAACTAACCTAAATTTTAAAATTGTAGAATATTTTTCAAGTATTTTGCTCATCCACCGTTTAGTGGATAAATATTCCCAGGGAGACGTTGCAGAACTTTTGGGGGTTTTATCCTATTTCCTTTTTTATTTTTAGCAGCGTAATTGCAGCAGAATTATCTTCCTTTATCACTATTGCTTTAAAAACTAAACTATTTTATTGCTCATCTCTTTCAGGATCATTTCGTTTACTGACAGCAAAGATACTGCACTCTGCCGAAGTGCCACTGTATTCCTCACCAGCAACACACCAGCTGCAGTCATCCAACCTGGCTATTGCAGAGCAATTAATCAGACTGTTGAAGGCCTGACCTAGCTGTTGAAGACACTCTGCCCTGCAGAAGTGAGTGGCTTCGGGAAAGACCTCAAGACACGACAGAGCAGCAGCGATGCAGAAATCACACGTGTGGGCATAACCCTGGAGCAACTTGACTTCTCTCTCATTATCATCAAACTTCTAAAGTTTCCTCTTAAAATACTGCAGCCATTAGCCCTCTGACATGGAAATAAATGTTCGTATTACAGCCTGTGTGTACACTTTAAGGCCATCAGGTTTTTTCTATTCCCCATTAGAGGTCACTTTTATCTAACACAGCCTATAATAGAGCCATGCATTTACCTTCTGTTGAGCGCTTTGTGTTGGTAAAGGTCACTACTTTTATTCAAACTGGAACCACCAGAATTTCCCCATTATTTGCTCTCAAATACCCTTCATCCATTTCCACATTTTGCTCGTTTGTTCACAGTCCTCCGCCTTGTGATATTAATGGTTATGCAGTTGTTTCCTCTAATTGAGCAATGACCTGATAAATTCCAAGACTATTTTTATTCTTCTCTACTTTAGGTTAATTCACAACCTCTTTTGCAGCTGGTGAAACTGCATTTGTTACATTATGTAGAGCAGCAGGCTCTTTTCTCTTTCTGGGACTGTATACCAGCTTCTTTATCGCCCACTTCCTTTCCCCTTTCTAGCACTATCCATTTGGTGTTAGCACAGTGCCAAATCTTAGTTCTTTTGCCATTTGTATGACTACAGCTGGGTGCTGTCATTTCCCTACAGGGTAAATGCTTGCTGTTCCTCATAGACTTTAACAACTTACTACTCAGTCAAAGCAATAGTTTTGCAGCTGCTGTTTTCACTTCAACATATATTTCTTTCACCTTGCCAATTCTTGGGGTACTTCATATAAAGAAAAGAGCTTTTATCTTAGTTGTCTTTCCATAGCAGTTTGTGTTGGCAAAAGTCTAGGTCTCTGCAAAAAGAAATTTCTAAAACACCTTAACAAAGTAGCTCTTCAGATACTACTCAGTGTAGCCGTACAGATGCCTGAACTTTCTGAAGTTACTCTTCCTATCCAATATTTTGGGGTTAGTTTTGGCATGATTATGATGAATGGACACCGTTAAGGTCACTGGAGGCTAAAAAGTAAGTAGGACAAGTGTGTTTGGTCCTTATCCGCTGATGAATGTCCCCAAACAACTCATGCTCTGTGTCGTCCAGCTCTGCACAGCCTGCGCAGCTCCTGAACGATGAGACTTACTGCTGCTGGCCTGAACTCTTACATGATAAAAAAGTCCAGACTCTCCACTGGAAAACTACTAATTCTTAAAATCATTGTTTTCCCATTTTGTGTCACGAGCCCTAACACAGTCACTCCACGCCTACTTCTTGAGGCTCTCCAAACAGCAGGTGCTTTTTGCTTCCCTTTGCCGGGAAAAAGGGGCAGGCAGAGAGGCTGGCCGCCACAGACTCTATAATTGCCTTAAACCACTCTGTATCTACTTTAAACTAGGCCAATGCTGGAGAACAGCAAAAGACTTGGGTTATTTCAAGGGCTGTCACAACCATGAATCTGAATGGTACAGGGCAAAAAAGGGGTTCCAGTCATCTGCAATTTCCAGGCCAGAGCTACTGTATTTCAAACAACAATTGAATATTTAGCTTCACTCTGATTTGGAACAAAACCCACATATTTCCCAGTTCCCTCCTAGATGAAATCACTATCACATCGGCAGCTCCTGAGAGAGCCAGAAAACCCAGGAGACTACCGTTTCTAACATCCTGCACTTGCTATAATATAAAGTTATGCTATAAAGTTATATTGTGTTTTTTCAACCTTGAGAAGTGTTTAAAATGTTTCCTCATTCCTCTAGAGAACATAAACTGGCTAGTAGTAATTTTAACATTGATTTTAATATCTTCTTTACCTATAGATATTTTATCAAAACTCAAAGACTCTCCTTTTATTTATACCCTTTAAAAGGTATTTTTCTTTTAAGTGATGCTTAGCATCATAAGATCCCTGAAGGATTAAGGATTTGTGTTTAGAAAGCATTTAATCCTAGAACTTTTACTTTTGTAAGTAATTTCAGGCCACATTATCACTAACTCTTATTCTTTTAAATACAGTAAAAGGTTTTTATCATTTTTTCCACTCTTGTTTGCACTTCACAGCATACATCAAAATGTGCTACTAGAATAGATACACGTATGTAAATCTGAAAGTTCCTCCCCCTCAGTCTTCTCCTTTAAATAACGACCTATTTACCCTGAAACACAAGTTTTGAAGAGCTTTTTTGTTCCAGATATATTGGGCCTGCAACTGAGTACATTGCGGTAACTTCACTATTTACTTGATTTGTTTTTTTTAATAAAGTATTGGTTGCTTTGCCACTTACATTAAGTTCTTTTTGAGACTGCCTATGCTTTCAGTCTGGTAGTTTTCATCACCTACCTTGACTTTCCCTGTACGTGAAATGATCATTGCTTAACAGCCATATGTTTTTGTTGTTAGAAGTATCAAGCCAAAAATTTAGATCAAACTCTGCATTAGTACAAGAGTTTCAAAGAATCCATGAGTTATAAAAACAACAGTAAGACCCAAGCTAACTTACACCTTCACATATTGGGCTAAAGCTTTTTAATAAAATATTTCTAAACCTTTAGATATACTCTTTCAAATTCACACACAATGAATCACTGAATATCCAAAAAAAGTGTTGATTTTGCTGTTTTGAAATATATGAATCTAGAGTTTCATTCTCCTGATAGCATATTTTAAAACTTCCAGTTCCATTATGTATTCTTGAAAAACAATTAATATACAATCTTGAACTTATGTCAATTTTTTTATAAGCTGCTGTCCTTTAAACTTTTGACACCTACCAAAAATATTTCAATTACACCTCATCACCATCCTTTTCATTCATACTACAAATACCTGGAATAAACACTACAACAGACAGCAGAAGGTCCATGGTTTCCTCTGACGTTTCACATTATTTCTGTATGCTGAAATGATTAATGGTGGTTCAAGAATTCATTTGCAAAATTTGCATTTCAGCTCTAAAAGGGAATGCAGTTGCTCCTTTCCTCTTTAGAACTGCTTGCACTACAAACAAACTTCCTAAGTACTAAAGACTCCCTTTCCCTAGAGCACTATGCCACTAATCATCCTTACACTGCTGGGGATGCAAACGTCCAGAAAGCTTTCAAAACATATATTACAAAAACTCTTCCTTATTGAGAATAAGCTAGAAGTCAGAAAGATACGATACAGGGGGAGAAAACACAATATTTATTTTGGGGTCTGAGTACTCAGCATTTAAAATCTAGGCAGTAGGGTGAATCACTACCATAAGCTGCTAAAAGAAATGGGACTTAAAAGCAGACAAGCAATGGCATTATTTCAAAGAGCCCAGGGTGGTCTCTGATAACAGCTATGAGTAGAGGCTTAGGGAAAGAACAATAGGGCCGATACAGGGTGATACAGTCCCTGTTGCATACAACCTCCGAATTGCAACAGGAAGTCTTTATTTTGATCCCTAAAAGAAGCTGCAAGCACATACAACAAACTTTCATTAACATGCAGTTAATTAGCATTACTATTACATTTGTATTATCTTACCATGGAGGTATCTCGTTATGGATCCCATTGTGATACCCTCACATGAAACACTGAGCAAACTGAAAATTTTCTTCCCAAAAAGCTTACAAGCCAAGTAAGAAAGCAGCTTAAATCAAGCAGAGGCATATGGGAAGCGATAGGCCAGTCTCCGTCAGAATTCTGTCAGGTCCTCCATAGGCATGTCAGAAATAAAGACTTTGAATTTGTTCCCTAAAGAAAACAAGGTGGCTTGTTCCCATAATGGTGAAGGTGGTACATTCAGCTAAAAAGACCCCCCAGAATAAAACACGGGACAACCAACTTGCCATGGAGGAATCCACCTTGGCCACAAGATTTCCATCTGGTCTTTGCTGGGATGCGAGGGCATGTCACAACGCACCAGCCCTGGATGCTGAAGAAACACAGCAAAGTGAGGGAAAGATGATCACAATTAGAAGAAATGAGCTTTTACTGACAGAGAGGAGGAAGGAACTTGTTGGTGATGCTGGGTTCAGCATCAAAGACAAGACAAGGGAAGCCAGTACCAAGTGGGAGCAGGTGATGGGCTGAGTGAAGGGACTTGGCAGTGGAAAAATCAGTAATAGGGCATGATAAGGGCCAAATCAAGCAAAGAGCCCTGACCTCAGGTGACAAAGGTGAAACCTCACCGCAGGTCAACTGAGAGGGCAACAGCAAAGACAGATGGAGTGAAGACATAAGACGGGTCATCAGCATGGGGAGCTGAGATCACTAATAGCGTGGGAGTCTATGATGAGAAAGGACATGACACGGTCTTGGCAGGAGGAACATACACACATAGTAACATGAAACAAGCTGCACTGAACCTTCAGCCAAAATCCAGTGGTGTTAGACAGATTTGAACTGTGTACATTTGGTAGTATCTAGAGATTGCCTTCCTACCATGGACTTCAGCAGATCCTGAATTCATTTTAGACCTAGCCAGGATTCAAGGCAGCAGCATTATAGTACGTTTTTGTTAGAGCTCCCATTGCTCTCTCTTTCAAACTGACTTAACCATAGTTAAAGCTGACACCTTCCCCCTAGAGGAGGTTTTAGACTTTTAAAATTGTATAAAATCAGTCAAAGCAGGAGGTTGCAATGGCATGGGTTAGAGAGCTCTGGAGAAGGTAAAAGGAATGGATACTGGTTACAGCATTACCAAATTAAATACCTTGAAGCTGTAATGAGGTTATGTCAGATGAAAAAAGTCTTTGAAAAGAATCTTTTCTACTACCTTAACTGCTGTATTGAAAATTAAAATAATAAATCATTCTTCGACAGGAAGCAATTTTAAAAAGCAGTTTTAGATTTGGATTCTGATAACCATCATGAGCTTTTTGCACACCTTTCACAACACAATTTAGTAGAATGACACTTCATATAAACAACAGAAAAATTAAGGGGTTTGAGGTGTGCTAGTTTCAATCCAGAAGAAATCAGTGTGGTTTAAGATTTAAAAATAGATTAGCTTGTCTGTTTCTGCTGAATTAACTACAAAATCAGAAGGACTTTCCATCATAAACATACCTCTGTGGACTAGCTGGATAACAAAACCTATGGAGAGTTTGAAATGTCCCCAATTAAATACAGATAGTCTGATTAGTTACCAAGAAACCAAAGCACTACCCAATTTGCAGCTATTATAACTAAGCACATTACAGATGCACTTATTTACATATCAGTACAATACTAATAAACTTGGCTCTCACCTTCCATACTGCATTATGGAACACTAAACAGAAGAAAATACCAAAACTTGGCATGGTTCCCTGGCAGATGATTCATACTTTTTGTGTTTCCTAACCTATTTCCAGACAGCAAGGCAAGTTATGAAAGAATTCAGAAAACGGCATCTATAGATCCTTGTAAAAAAGTGAGTTTAGTTTCAGGAAAAACCTGCACTGATAGAAAGAAACCTGTTTCTCAAACTGTAAAGAGTAGTTTCAGGAATCTAGGCAAGTTATTGCATTTCTGTGCATTAATGGTTTACAGCAGTTGTTCTGCAATATTTGCAGATAGGCATGTCCCTAGCCTGCAGCAAATGCAAAATACTCAGCTTCACTTGTCCCATGACTAGGTGTAGCTTACAATAAGCAATCGTAGTATATGACAGTGGTAAGTTGCTAGAGTTCATCTTAGCAGTACTAAGTTGTTGATGCACTTGACCATCTTTGTAGAATCCAAACTCTATGGTATGAAAGAAAAGACTGAGAACATCCCAAACCAGCTGCTGTAGCCAGCCGTGCTGGGCAAGAACATGCCTGGTCTCATTCAAGAGGCAATGATATGTATGTCCAATTACACTGTTCAGATGTCGGCTTCATCTAAACTTTTAACACACACATTAATAGTGAATGTAAAGTCCAGTGCAGAGTCCAGACCCTGCTGAAGGATGTTGTGCAGCCAGCAGAGCAGGAGCAGAGACCTTTAAATCTCACTGCAGCATTAAGTTTTTCTGCAACCAGTCCTGCTATTGCAAAAATGTGTTTAAATATGTACGGAGGGGAAACAGTTGTTTCTGATTCTATTCTGTTCTTCTATTCTGATAAGACACAACCTTTTCTACTTAAAGGGACAATAGACATCAGAGATTAAACATGTCAAGACCCTGGAGGACTCAAAAAGTGGAGACTGGTTCTTTACTCTGAGGGTGACAGAGCATTGGAACAGGTTGCCCAGGTGGGTTGTGGAGTCTCCTTCTCTGGAGATATTCAAACACCGCTTGGAGAAGGTCCTGTGCAGCCTGCTGTAGGTGACCCTGCTTTGGCAGGGGGGTTGGAGTGCATGATCTCCAGAAGTCCCTTCCAATCCCTACCATTCTGTGTGATTCTGTGTAAAGGGAGATATTCCAATAAGAGAGGCATGCACGAAGGCCTACGCCCTTATAGCCACCTTATCCGGGGAATAACACCTGGCTGAATCGGGGGCAGGGGGGAAGTGTCTTTTCCGATATAGCTTTCCAATGGGAAAAGAAAGCATGGTTTTTTTTGGTTTTTTTTATCTCTTCACTTTCTGGGTTTATGAATAAATGCATGT
>Ga0181612_136484_pt1 | contig 11718 bp, 8 predicted proteins | sample HoacroProtozoa21_FD_119630 | JGI IMG/M metagenome (GOLD analysis project Ga0181612, IMG submission 119630) | Hoatzin crop microbial communities from Cojedes, Venezuel. Combined Assembly of Gp0051906, Gp0051904, Gp0051908 | reverse complement strand
TTTGTGCCCATTGCCCCTTGTCCTGTCACTGGGCACTACTGAAAAGAGCTTGGCCCCATCCTACTGACACCCACCCTTCAGATATTTGTAAGTATACGTATACTTACTTACATACTTACAAATGGTCATGCAAGAGTTCTTTAATTAGAGGAAGGAATCTTTTTACCCAACCACAACCTCCTGTGAAATCCCAGGAAGGAAATGTGATTTTTCAAGTTGGAATTTGATCGTTAAACCTACCTAATTGCTCCCTAGGTAATGTGGGATCTTTAATAACTGTAGATATTCAGGACCTCATTACAAATGCAAAGTGAATATTGCCAGTAAGTAACACAGTACCTCTGGGATGATGCAAGAAAGATTGATTTGTGAATCAGCGAGGTAAGAGTGCTACAGATTGAATTACACATCTTGCTTCCCTGAGATTCCATTTTTTTCTTGTGTAGCTCCACATCCAAATGCTGCTCAGACTCGATCCTCATTAGTTTGCAATCTGGTTGGGCTGTTACTCTACTAAGCACAGCCGATAGCTTTCAAGCCCTTTATTTGGAGAGCGGGGGAGCAGAGTCTTCTAGCTGCCACATCAAGGTTTTATTGGGAAACTGAGGCCCGACAGCCCATATTTGATTGCTGATGTATTGCACATTTCAGAAAGGCAAATGGCCTGATTTCTAGCTCTGACTCATAAATGCTTGTGTAAATCCACAGTCTTTAGTTTTATCTGACCTTTTCCTTGATTTTCCTTCAAAGGCTTGTGATACTGAGATATGTTTGCTTTCACAAAGCAAAGGTAATCAGTCACAGTGCAAATAAAATAACCCATTTTATAATAAAAAGCTAAAGGCTGACAAGTGAACTGGTGTTTTAACTGATGTTAGCAAGGAAAATGTGATTATCTGAAACATTCATTCAAACTGCTAACAAATCTCCATGTCCAGAGCAGTCTCTGTCGGGCAAAATTTTCAGTTGTTAGAGAAGTTTTACTTGCCAATTGAATATCCCAGGCCCTCGTTTCTTCTGCAGGTCCCCGTGTTTTTCTGTGTAACCATGGCAAGGGTAACTCCACAAACTCAGTTCTGAATCTTATTTGCGAATAAGGGTCCGGAAGTATTGTTCATTGGACCAGTGACATATTTTATCACGGATGAGAAGGAGGAGAGAGCTCCTTCAAGTATCTTGATAAAGACAATAAATCCAAGGGTTCAGTTACCCATTCCACGATGATTTCTTGCCTTCGCCTTTAGCTGTGCCACAGGAGTGGAAGTTCATTCATGCCATAGTTTCTTGTGTAGTTATATAGACTCTCTCCCTGAGGAATTTGCTGTGTTTTGCTATATATGTGAGGCAACTTCTTAAGCCGGCCTTGGTCTCCACCTTCTAGGCATTCCATGCTCCTGTGCTGAGCCTCTCTGTGCATGTCCAACAGTAACAAAAGCGTAGCTTCCAGTACCCAAACGTCCTGGGTTAAGTAAATGAAGTCACTGGATCTGTAATTCTGTTTGCCTCTCCATTTGCCAGAAAAAGCAGAACACACAGGCATACAGAGATCTTATCTTTTTTTGTTCCTGTATCATTCTACTTTTATATCATTGCTAACTTTTAAATAAAAAGCAGAGCAGCTTTTAGAAATAGATCCAAGTCAATTGTGTGACTATACAGTGGACTTTTCTTCAATCTTTTGAGTCTATTTGTCCCTATTCTGCTCATTAAATTACCTTTGCCTGAAAATGCTTTACCAGTGAGTGTTTTGGCACACTGAAATGCTTCTCTTATCCTTCCAGAGTCTTCCAGAGTAATGTGAAGGTATCAGATATTGGCCCTGGATTGTGGAAAGACTTAACTGTAGCAATCTGTTTGGTATTCTCGAGGTTGAACGCAGTGCTTAAATTCCATGAAAATTCCAATTTATCACAAATGCTAAATTCGACTTATAAATTCAGAGAAGGAGATCTCCTGAGACTTTGCTTTTAGTTTCGACTGCCACGTTTAAAATTTATGAAGCATAAGTTAGTGATGGAAATGGGAAAATGACTTCTGCCTTACCTGCTCTGTAAACACCTGGTACTGGTAATGACAGATATACGTGCTCTTCGCCCTGAAGGCTATTTGGGGGGATTGTCAACAGCACAAGTTTTCTCCCAGTAGGCAACGTCACGCTTTACACAGCACACGGTGGTCTGTCTGATGGCAGTGTCCTGTTGTATGGCCTTCTGCCCTCGTGCTGGCAATTTACTCTCGCGTGTATCTTTTTCCGCTGAACGATGTCTTCAAAGCAGTAGGTTGAACTGTCATGGCGTGGACACCTGCGAGGTGATCGCTGCTGAGCTGTGCCCTTCATCCCTGCAGGGAGGACAGTGCTGCCTACCTGTCGGGTCTGGGGACCGTGGGGCTGGAGGTCCACGAGCAGGTACCCAAGTTGGACGCGGTGATTTTCCCTGCGGGAGGCCACTGTGGCTTGATGGCTGGGTCTGCTGCTGCACTCAAACACCTCAACCCACATATTTCCATCATTGTAAGTCTCCTTTCGCATGTAAAGTGTTGCGTCTTGATGGCTTTCACCGCAGATGTTTTCAAAAGGCACTGCTATCTCATGATACACTGGCAGAGGCTGCCTATGCTGGGGACCGGGACCGTCTGCGCCCCTGGGCTTTACCAAGGAGAAGAGCTACTGAGAGCCCAGGAAGCCTCCTGTCCCTTGGCTGCTTGCCTGGATTGAAGAAAAAAATGTGGGAAGACTCTTCTCAAGCAAATGGAATACAGCTCTGTGTTTTGAAATAATTTCTTACTGGAAAAGTTTGGCCCTAAATAAGCCACTGGGTAAATTTAGCAATAGTACAGTTGTTATGCAACTTTAAATTATTTGTTAATTCTAAGAGGAAACTGTGTGTAACTTTTTTCTTGTCTACTTTGGTGGTAACTTCTGTTGTAACTGGATCAGTAAAAAAGTGACAACACTTGTCTTCCCCAGGGGGTCGAATCTGAAAGTTTCCCTGTATTGCAACAGTCCTTAAAGGCTGGCCACCCAATTGAAGACCAGGCTTGCAGCAATCATCACTTTTACGGAGGTAAGAAAAGGAGTTATTCTTTTGGAGGTAAAATAAAGGCTTTCATTGATTTCTCCAATGATATTCTTTTCTCATTAATTCAGTTCAAACATACTTTAAATGAAACCTCTAAAGAGTGGGAATTTGATTCACGTTGTAAGAGCAACTTCTGCCACATTTCCTCCCCCACCACACTGGGGTGCAATAGAATCTCCAGCTGAATACTTCAGGTGAATACTTAGAAATATGAGAGTATTTATCTGACCATTGTGCTTACAAGCAGCATCTTAACCAGTGAAGTCAATAGCAAAACTCTCATATAAAAGACTAATTTGTGAAAAGGCCAGAAAATGCAGTGCTTAAATATTTACTCACAAAACTGTTCTTCAGACAACAGCGTTTATAAATGATACAGTTGTTTCCATATCATTTTCTCAAAAAGCCTCAGTGGTTAAGCAATTCAATAATATCCTGTTTATGTGATGTTCAAATCTCTGGAAGCTTTAGGTTAAATGCGACTTCTATAAGCAAACATCTTCTTGTCAGAAAGCTCTGCCTGTCTCTGCTCTCCTTTGCTAACTGTCCTGCTGCAGCTAACAAACCCAGTGCCACGCTGGATTCTTCTCTTCTCTGGGCTTCCTTGTACGGTGAAGCGCTGGGCTGCAGGGTTGCTCTCGCTGTGTGACCATGCCAGTGAGGAATCACAATTTTCTTAAAGTGGTCCAAAACAGCAAAATCTTCCTGGGAGATTTGGTCTTTCATTGCCAAACGTGCTTTTGTCACATGAAAAATCAAGCAGCTTAAGATCGTGTAACGGCAGTGCTGCACTCATTAAGGGCACAGAACAGTCAGGACCCCAAGAAACATTGAACTTGTCTAGGGCAGCCATCTTCATATTTTTGTCTTTTGTAATCTGCAGATGTGAGCGGACTTTGCTTTGGCAGCAATTCTTTGCAGCTGACCGGGAAACTTGTGGATAAAGTTGTTGCCGTGAGGTAGGGGAAGAAAACCAGTGAAATGAATAACACTGGGTGAGCGCTGCTGTGTATGAGAAATGTGCTGTACCACCAGGGCAGGGTGGTTCTTCATGTGCAGCAGAGAGCAGGTTAGCAGGAACTGCCATCATGCATACGCTGTGAGAGCATGGTGGTGGTGGGGTGCCTTTCCTTCCAAGAGGGGCACTGAAGGCGTTGAACCCAGTCCCACGTATCTGACCTCTTCGGCCAACCTTCACCTGCTGCTAGTACCTGGTGATGCTCTGGGTGTAAAACTTGTCCTTGTTGTGTTCTACAACACTTGAAGGCAGCTTGTGGCAAAACTCATCTAAATCTTCACTGAAAGCCCAAGTTGGCAGAATATATTTAGCACTGGGATTTTGCTAGCACAATGGTTCTAGCGAAAAATGCCATCCTGTCTATCAGTTAATAACAAGACTGAGATGCACATTCACCCCCACCAGCACAGCTTGCCACCTTGGGGTGTTGTGTACCCGGGAGGATAGAAGGAATCCCTTTGTAGAGAAATATATTGTCTTGTGCTTTCAGTAGCTCTTTCATTTTGACAGAACTCTTCTGCCTTCAGGGAGGAGGATGTCCTCATTTCAATGCTGAGATTGCTAGAGTACGAGCGAGCCACGGTTGATGCAGAAGGGGCCATTGGCCTTGCGGCACTGGTTGCAGGGAAGCTGCCCGAGTTGAAGGGTAAAAGGTATGGCAGCAATTACAAACACAGAACTGTGACAAAAGCCTGGGGTTGAGAATCTTGGTCCCAGGAAACGGAGACAAGGTACTTGTGTTACGAGTGATGAGGCAGTTCCTGCCCCTAAACTGGCAATGGGCTTATCTGTGGCATCTACTTCAGGGTGAAGGGACCATACACAGCTCAGAAGACCATGTTGAACAAGACAAACATCAGCCTGGAAACCAGACAAATCTTCTAATTTCCCTGTATTCTCAAAAAGCTGGGGGAAAGGCAGTTACACACAGCACCGCGAGGCATGGGACTATCTGCCAGGAGAGCATCCTGCTCTTGTCAGCCTGGTGCCTTCCCTCCTTCCACTTGTGGAAATCAGCCCTGTCTGTGGTCATACAGGGAGCTAGGTTGTCTTCTGCAGTCACCCAGTGACACCTACCTCCCAGCCCCGAGAATTCCTGCCCAGACAGTCAACGGGATTACCCTCGTGCTTAGCACTAAATGTGTGGGTAAGAGCCTGCTTGCATCTGGGCTTGAGTACCCAGTACTTAAGCAGATTGAGCCTTCACTCGGGACATGGCCCAGAATGTATTTAAACCTACCTGCACTCAAGACAAAATAAAATTTCCAATGCACAACGTTGTACGCTAAAATACCGCTGAGGCAGTTCTTCAGAAAAGGCTGACAGAGTACGCACAGAGTAGCAACAAACTGCAACTCAGTCCAGCTAAAATAAAAGGGAAAATGCACGTGTTTGGGTTTAAAGGGGTCACGGCTGACTCTACAGAGACAGATTATCATGGACTAGCCGTGTGGCTCTTCATTTGCTCTTCAAACATGTCGGTACTCATTTTGCAGGGTTGAGATGGATTTAATTAGTGGTTACAGAAAGCCTTAAATGTACATATTATCTAAGTGTTAAAAGGCTGAGACTCAGAATTTCCAGGGAAAAATGATGTCACATTTTCAAAATTTGAAATAGACCTGGACTTCTCCAGTTAATTATCTCTAACAGGACTGAAATCTCCAGTAAATGCAAAATGAAAACAAAGTTTCAGACCAAGTAATGCAGCCAGTTTCTGGGTTCCCATAATTGATACTGAGAGCCAGGAGCCCCTCTGATATGTAATACACATTTATTGAAGGGTGGTCCTAGCAGATCTTAAGCTGATAGTGAATACAGTGTCTGTGATGTATGGTTCCTTTGCACAGACAAGTGCTAATCAAAAAATCCTATTTTTCTCTCTGTTTTCAGAGTGGCAGTTGTTATATGCAGTGGAAACCTGGAGTTGCATTTGCTGCAACAGTGCCTAGTTCGTGCCCTGACCCTTGACAACAGAGTGTGCAGATTTTCCCTTGTGCTCTCCGACTGCCCAGGAGACATTTCAAAGCTACTGGAGATTTTGGCTCGGGAAGAAGCAAGGTAAATCAGGCTAAGAGTAGGGAAGTATAAACACAGAATAACACAACGATCATTTAAGATCTGGACATGTTTCCAAATGTTCTCTGAAGGCAAGTCTGTAAATAACTAATTAATCAAAGAGGGTTTTCTTGTTTTTGTTCGGAAAACCTTTTATGTCCTTCATCTTTGTTCCAATGTGAAAGCACCTTTGCAGCACAGAAGTGTCTAACACAGAAAGCAGCAAAGATAGCTACTGTCCAAATACTTGCAGAAACTGTTTTACAATGACAAGGGATTGTTGGGATCTCTAATTTATCCCTTATTTGATCTAGAGTTTTGGATATCAAACAAGAACGCACATTTGTGACATCTGAGCTCTTCACTGTCAAGGTAAGATGAGATGCGGCTTCAGATTCTCTAGCAATACTGACATCCCCTAGTTTATTCCGTTTTCCTATGTCTCTATATGACCATGTTGAAGAATCCCAGTAGAGTGTGCACTGTGATCTACAGCATCTAGCCCCACCAAACAGGAATTTAAATTATACAGGACCTGTTTTACCTGCTGTTGCGACACCATGGGTGAAACACTCCAGCCGTTACTATTGCAAACCTTCCATATGTGCGTGCGTGGTGGCGTGCCAGAGGTGCTGAGCAAGTTGCAGCATCCATCCAGAACTTGAAGAGCCAGCTGTGTAGGCTGGCTGTAATTATCAGTTTGCCTTACAGCAATGTGGAGAACACACTTACGGGAATCCTCACTTTTAACTATAGGGCCTCAGTTTTGTACCTTCTCCTCAACGAGCACAGAGAAAAATCATTATTCCTTTGTTGAGTATTTGATACAGGAACATTGAGGAGGTGTTCTCAGTTAATGGAATCTCTGAAAAGGATCATTTGTCTCCCGGCATATCTCTTCTTTCAACTGGTTTGGCAAAGGTGTGGCTCCAGTGATATTCACGCTCCTGCTGTCCAACGTGACTGAGTTGTGAAATCACAGCTGGAAGTCACATTAGAGATCTTTGCTGAACAGGTTCATGACTGGAATTTAGTAATTCTATTGAGTAAGCCAGTTCTTCCATCTTGGCATTTAAATCCAATTTCCCACCTGGATGCAAAAACCTGCTCAGTATTTTCACTTGTGGGTATAAAGAATAGGTTAGATTGAAGATGACTATAGCAAAGGACTAAAATGAAGTTCACAAAAGTCTTTCAGAACGTGATATTATCAATTTTCTCAAGTGCCCAGGACTAAAGCTACACTGTTCTGTGGTTTGCCACAACGATAGGTCAGCTTACTGGTTTGGGTAACTTGAAGATAACACAATGCTGTACGAGGTAGACAAATCCCTCTGATTCAGTGACCAGCTTTGCTCTGAAAAACCTTTTTACTGAAGGCTAGATTCAAGAAACCCTGTAACTCTCCTGAAGTTTTCAATGTGATTTTTTATAAAGTAAGCCTTGTAATTTTTATTAATACTGGTAAGTAAATTAACCAAAATCCACTCTCTTCAGTTTTGGTTGAGAATGTTAGAACAATTTGCCTTTGCTCTTGCAACATATCCCAATGAGGAAATAGCAGAACCTGTAGTCAATACAGTGAAGAAGTGTCACGTGCTGTTGTCTGCACTTTAAACACGATGTATTTTCACTGACTGTCCACTTCAATAATCTGACAGTGTTGTACTACAAGAGGGCTGAAGGGAGGAACTTGCATCTCTGAATAATTTAATTGGATGTTGGGTTTGCATGATGGCTCTTAATCAGCCTGGGAGAGGCTATTGGATAATTAGAAGTGAAGTACAATGCAGTGATCCAGATTTACAGACCTCAGTGACTTTGGAGAGAGCTCTGTCTGATGACACTTAGTGAATTGCGAAGATTTTCTTTGAAAACTAAAATGAATATAATCAAAAAGGGTAGAATACTGAATTTATCTTTAAGCACTGAAACGAATTCTCTCTAACGAGATCTAGAACAATGTACGTATTTTCATAGTAAAGCTAATACTTGTGGAGGTTTTGCTTTTTCTTTGTTGCTTGTAAGGGGTGAAGCCCTGTGTCAGCGAAGCATTTCAATCATTTGCTACTAAAGGAGACCTGCAAAGAACTTTGTATCACTTTCTTCAGTGTAAATCATCGCACATTAAATTAAGCATGCACTTAAATCTGGATCAAGAACCAAAATTATCATGTCTTGAGCTGGTGGTAATAATAAGAAAGGCATTACAGCTCTAACCACTCCACACTAACTTTAATACCTACTTTCAACTGTGGATATAGATGAAGTGTTTGCCAGAACACAGCAGTAAGGGTAGTGGCTTCTTTGAAACAATAAATCAGTCCTGCCAAGGTTGTCATCTCAGTATTTAATCACCATTTTAGATTTATCCCTTTGTTTCCAAAGCAGAGAAACTTAGTTTCTTGTCAGTGATTATCAGGAAGATAGAACATTTTTTTCCCCCTCTAGTGAAATGCCTTGCTGGGTTAGGTTAGTGTTTATTCTTCTGGCCCATGCTTGGGACGCCCCATGGAAAGGTCCTTGCTGATAGTCTGATTGGGTGGAGAAGTTAAGGACTTCCTAAAAGGAAGCTGTGCGTTCAGACTACACCTCTGGAAAAGTAACATTTGGAACATTTTACTGGCAAAAATATGAGATTTTTTTAACAAAAATAAACAAACTAAAAGTATTATGGCTACATTAGATTCATCTGATTCTTAGTGAAGTGCCTCGTGCTGTGGAATCAGCTGGTCACTTTCTGTGGAACAACATGGGAGTTTCTTTTTTTTGATACTGCCTGCTCATACCTCCAGTTTAGATTCTCTTTCTTTGTGGTTCATACTGGATTTCTGTCTTGCAGAGGACTACACCCTAATTCACTCTTACCTGAGCAATTTGGAAATGGTTTCCAAAGTCCCAATATTGAAATAGATAACTCTCAGCAAATCACACAAATAACCAGTCTGGTAGGCTTCACATTTACAGCTATCGAAGCAGGTTAGATGACCAGGAATATCCAGATGGAACTAAAGGTCAAAGCTAAGGAACTTATCATCACCAGCTAGCTGGATATAGAGATCTGAAGGATTGCCCGGTTCATGGGAGGAAGCTACAACTTGCTTCTGTGAACTTCTCCTATTTTTTGTCAGTAATATTCCTCAGATTCAACGTGGGACAATTTATCGCTTAAATTGCTTTGATCTGTAAACCTCTTTTTAACCGTTTAAATCCCTTTAATTCCATATTATTATTGACTCAGAGAGAAGTCAATGAACAAAATCAATAAGCGCCTTAATAAAGTAAGAACTATCTTTGCTACAAAGCCATGCGAGGCTCTGCTGTAGATCAGCAGCTTGGCTGCTTAATGGGTGCCTTGTATTTGGACTCGGGCAACTCAGCTGAAAAAACGGTATCTTTGAACTCATCAAGTTTCTAGAAAAGTCTTTTCCTCATCGGTGCAACTGCAGCATAATCGGGCTGGCAGGTACAGGAGGGTCCTGGAACGGAGCAGCAAGGGCCTGCAAGGTCTTGAGGTGCTCCAGCAGCTTTGCAGAGAAGCAGCAGCTGCGGTGGCAGTTTTCCCTCTGACCTCGGTCCTGTTTGAAGTTATGGGGTTGTCTGGCCTGTTCCCTAAAAACTTCTCTGGAGCTTAACTCTGCTCTGGTTTTAAATAACTCAGAAGAGATCAGTTGCAAAAAGAACATCCGTCACATTACTTCTCCCTCTGACTGTGCAGCAAAATACTAATTCATAAATCAATGTTGCTTTTAATTTGTGACAACGTTACACGTTGTCCCAGCGGTGCTGGGTTTTCTGGCTTGCTTGGTGTGGTAATACCTGGTTTTTCCATACAGTTGATTCACCTCAGGTCAGAGCTCGTTAAACTGTTTTAGTCTGCTCTGGTCAATTTGAGTAAATTCCTTTGGGCCAATCTGCATTTTGTAAAAGGCTGGAGGAGAATATTTTGGAGTAGAGTCCCCAGTTGCCTCCATACTCCGTATTATTGTCCTGTGAAGAGTGTGTAGAGGAACACGCAGCTGTCCAGCTACGAGAAGGATGCTATAATTCCTAAAGCATTTCCTGCAAGACCTGGGCATGGCACTGTTTCCACGCTTCAGTTCCCCATCTGCAAATAGAGATATTTGGAGTGGGAAGGTCGACAATACATTTCTTCCAAGGCTGTCCAAAAGAAGTCGGTCATTTTGTTTTACGGCATTCCACAGCAAACTAATGCAGTACAGAGTAGCCTGCCCCAGTTGCAGAAATAAGAACCTGAGTCCGGGGAGGCCAGGATTAGACCTGCTGGGTTATTATCTCACTTAGGTAATGCGACAGTAACTTGTTCATGCTAGTGCTCAGTGACCTGAACACAAGAGGATGCTGAAAGCTGAGGGCTCCACAAGCAAGTGCCAGCTGTTGTGCTCTTTCTCAAGCCTTGCACTGAACCAGCCCTGGGAACTATCTGGCAGCTGATCCCCAAACCATAAACCAAAGTGCTGTTGCCAAATAATCTGTAATGTGCAGTAACCTACACTGGGTGTTTACTGAATAATTCAGAAAATTGCCCAGTTGTTGATTTTTTTTTTAGTAGAAATTAAAAGCCTTGCTTTATATATAGAACTGAAACCAGCGTATATAAATAAAGTTTTGATTTCTAACTCCAGTGATTTTTGTGCAAACAAACCTATACTGTTGCTAAGCACGGTGTATCATGAATATTAAGTTTTGTGAAACCTCCAAGACCAACAGCTTAGAAGGAGAAGGTGAATGTGGTTTCTGGCACAAAGAAGTGAGATACAAAGGTTCAATGGATGAGTCAGGGACATAAGGAATTGCGCTAGCTGGGTACGATCTGTCTTTACGTGGAACCTGGGAAGGCACAAAAGACTGAAATCTTTTGCTTGAGCAATGCTATTCACATTTGTTATTATTTAGTCCAGTGAGGATATAATATGCAGGAGAGAAATGCATAAAATGCATTCATTTTTTGTTGCTGTTGGGTTTTTTTGGTACACAGAAAAGAAAGGTCTACTGCAGTCAATGAGAGCTCTGCTGGATCGCAAAGCCTATGTCTAGTACTGAGGGCTTCTGGGTTGGAAACAAATTTAAAGTAAAGTTTTCTCTAGCTGTCGTGGGTTATCTTGTCTGGAGTACAAGAAGCATCAGGCAATAGGTTTTGTCATTTGTTCTTAAATAAGAGCAATCTGGAGCACTTACTCTTAGTTCATCGGTAGGTATGCAACCTCCTGGAGCTAGTAGTACCTAGGTAACTAGTCATCCTAGACAAACATAATCCTCATGTACCTCCCCGGGAACAGGAGCATTGCCCTGTTGGACACTGATGTAAATCAGACTTCCCAGGTGAAGCAAAGAAAGAGGGAGGAGTTATGTGAAGGTAAAACTGCAGTGAAAATTGCCTTAGTCTAAGCAAGAAAGCAAATTCTTGCCTTCCTTGCTGTTTAGTTCTGTAGCTCCTCTAAATCACAGAATCATAGGTTGGAAAAGACCTCTAAGATCATCGAGTCCAGCCGTCAACCCAACACCACCATGCCTGCTAAACCATGTCCTGAAGTGCCGTAT
>Ga0181612_164334_pt1 | contig 11719 bp, 8 predicted proteins | sample HoacroProtozoa21_FD_119630 | JGI IMG/M metagenome (GOLD analysis project Ga0181612, IMG submission 119630) | Hoatzin crop microbial communities from Cojedes, Venezuel. Combined Assembly of Gp0051906, Gp0051904, Gp0051908 | reverse complement strand
GTAATAAAAGGTACTTGAAAAAATGAAGACGAGCATATCTTTGGCTGTGAGAACATACTTTGTTCATCCCCCGGGTACTGTAATCAGAAGTCATAGAAAAATTGGGCTACAGCGAAACAAATTGCTGGCAATGACCTTTTTTCCCAGGAATGAATTCTAAGGTCTATTTTAGCTTGAAATGGGCAGCCACTCTTCAGTGTGTATCTGTAACCACTGTTTCCAGAGAAGGCTTGGAGTCCTGGGGGATTATCACAGCTCCTACTCTACTCTGTTAGAGAAGGAAGAGAAAAGTCCACCCCAGCCCCCTGTCCAGGGGTACTTCTGCCTCGCAGGTGGACGCCGCCAGCGGAAAACCTGCGATGGGGCAGCTGCCACCAGTCCCCCTCTCTGCCAAGGTGCGTCCTCCAGCTCAAGCTTCCTGCAGCATCTCCAAGACCGCCTCGTGCCGGCATTCCGGCGTCCCACGGTTCCCACTAGCAGAATGCCTTGGCAAAACTTAACCCAGAATCCTATGACACGCTGTTCAGATGTATTAATAACAGCTGTCCTTTACTTCCAGAAGAAACATCTGCAAAGCCCTGGAAAACTGTCTGTTGGTGCTTTTGTCTCTTTCTTTACTCACCTCTGGCCTTTCAGCCAGACTCCGCGAGGCCCTGCTCAGAAGGCAGGTACGCACGCCAGCTGTTCCCTGACTGGTGCTTGTGCTCTCTGCAGAGCACCTCCCCACGACCTGCAGAACCACGACCGTCCCAGCAGCAAAGACACCCGTCAGCCCACCAACAGTAACATTCCTGTGCTTAGCTAGGCTCAAACCAACGCAGAATTTCAGAAAGCTCTATGACCAAATCAAAGCAAATAAGAACTAAACGGCAGGCGCTCCTGGCTCCTGGCATGGCTCCTTTCCCAGTCACTGAGTTTTCTTTGAAGTACAGTAAATAAGAGTTTTAAACAATTCAAAAATCTTAAATGTTAAGAAAACAATGGAATAACAAAACAACTGAGACAAGTTTTTAACAGAGCTTCAAAAGCAAAAGAGTGAAAGGAGGGGAGGTTTCCAGCCACTGAAGTGAGTTGCTGCATACAGGGACACATAATCGAGAGCTTGGGTATCCACAACACAGATTTTATTTTCTTTTCTGCTGTGCTATACTCAAGCAATAGAATACTGGGATTTGAGAATTAGTTTAAAAAAAGAAGTTGACACTCCATACCTGACAAGGCTCTAAGAAAGATTAAAATAGAAATACTCTACTTGAGAATCTAGCTGCAGTCTAGGGCACAATTAGAGAGCAAATACACCATTAATTGAAAGGATCAAGGGCATAGCAGGACTATTATAAGAGGACTGACGGTAGTAATATCATGGTTAACTGAGTCACTATTTGCCTGCACTGGAATAGAGAGCAGAACTAGTAATTAATTACCCGTATTTCCATTTTCCTCTGGAGCTATACCGTTTCCCAACTGCACTGATCACCATTTGAAATACACTATTTCTTAGATCTGGACTGTTGGAAATGGTATCTCAGCAGTAAAATTTCTGATTCGCAGTTGCCTGTGTTATATCCCCTTCTCTGAAACATAGTTTGGTGGATAAAAGAAGTACCTGTGCAGAGAAACAGGAAGAATATTCATGTCTGAGACGTCTCTGAGTAAGAGCTAGGTTTGACAAGCTTCTTTGGCACATGAAAGAAATGCTTTGCTTCCCTTCTAACAGATTAGCAAGCTATGTTGTATCTCATTGCTGCTAAATACAGTTCAATGTATATCTTCCATATTCGCTACCCTGCATCCCCCACTCCAACCACCTCTTTCACTCCCTTCAGTCCGATGAAATAAAAATTAAAAAAGCTGCTTCGTTCTGGGCTAGACTAAAGAGTTCAGTACATTCAAGGTCCTTTCAAGTAATGTTTATTTCATAAATAAGACGTCTCTGAATATAGTAGCTTGCTTTCTTGCTTGGAGAAATTCTATGAAGAAATTTTTTTAGTAAGTGATGAGCTTGACACTATCTTTCTGGGGATTTTCAAGGCAGTTTTGAGGAGCTGTTCAAGCAGAGAACAGGAAGATATATTCATTTTAACCTCTGAGAACAAATGGTTTCCAAAAAGGTCACATTGCTGCAAGTTATGACATTATGAGCCTGATCTCATGAAGCTGGTATAAACTGGCCTGTGGTCACATTTGTTCCTCTCATAAATCAAGACTGAATTTCCTTTGCAGACATAGCTTTATGGTGCTACTGCTGCTGAGTGAGGTTCCTGTGCCCTGTGCTATATCCAAAGGGAGACACAATGATCACCAGCATCTCTTCCAGTAAGAAGGAGAGGAAGAATTTAAGCGGATGGCAATCAACTACTTATTTCTCTCCTGGTCTGTCTGTCTGTCTGTCGCTGTCTGCCAGCTTCTACAGCTACAGCATCCCTGTGTCGGGCCCTGTGAACATGTAGCTCTCCTGACGAGTATCACTGGTGACTTCCACTATTTCATTATCCATTTTAAGGGAAGTACCTCGTTCCAATTTTTCTCGAGCCGCCCACCTATACTGAGGATTGCATTCAAAATCCACCTCCTGCATGGTTCAGGTCAGAGAATGAGGACAAACACCTCATTTATGCATGCACCCAGGAGGAGGTGTGAGATAGACCCTGATGTACACCTCTCAGTCAAGAATACAGCACCTTTGACAGAAGAGCAAACACCAGACTTCTAGACAACTAAGTAAGTTTCGGGGAAAAAACTTTCCACTTCAATAAACTTTTGGTATGTGTTCAGTTAGATGAGCTTTTGTTTTTTCTTACTTGAGAGAAGGCATCTTGCAGGGTTTTTGGATGATAGTCTAATGGTTCTCCTTTCAAGCACTGGACAGCACAGATTGCCATATCCATGCAAAGAAAAGGATATTACTACTGATGAGCAGAGAGAAATGCTGTCCTTGACTCAGGGCAGTTCTTTGCATAGCTTTTCTGATAGTTTTAGCTTAAAGTATGTCAATGGTTTGAGATATCTGCTGGGTTTGAGCTCAGCTTGCGACATCTGGAGTGCATGATCTCTGGAGGTCCCTTCTGAGCCTTGTTGGTCTATCTATATGGTGCTAGATAAGAGTCATCAACCCCTAGAGGAAACCAGTAACCTGTTTATGGCCAATTTTAGTACTCCATGGTACGCCGAAGTGGTACTCAGTGATTTCCAGACCAAGGGACTCTGATCCCATCCAAAAGCAGACCTACTCCTAAAGGTGTAATAACCGTTGAAAGCTTCTGGGCCGACCTATCCAAAATGGTTTATAGAGGAAGTAACCACTGCTTTTAGTCTTTTTTTAGATTTTTTTTTCATTTTATCTGTGCTTTTCCTGTAATAATAAAATAGCTAAGATAAATATTTACAACCATTTTTCTTTCTTTGCGAGTGCCTCTTAGCAGAAATGACTTCCCTCAACTGTGCGTTGTGTTGACGGACCTGTAGTAACACTTGGATGTGAACATTTCTCACCGAGGAATTCAACATCTCTTTTCTGCTGGTGTCCCTTTGGAAAGTGTTCACTTCCAATGGTTATTTTTCAGCCACTTTCCTGGACCCCAGTTGCAATCTGAACTGTTAATTCATGGGACATTGCTCCACAATAGCAGAATCGATGTCTCTGTGTCTCAGGCTCTACTTGCACCTTCTGCAAGACAGCATTGCTAACTGCTTTCATTTACACTCAGAGACTACAACTCACTAATTCAGTGTTTCTCTGACTAGTGCTTTGATTTCTCAGAAATAAAGCATTTCCTTTACATCCTTTATGGCTCCCAAGCATTTTTTTGCTTCTGGCATCAAATGAAGAGCCCATAATGAGACAGTTGGTGACTTGCCACTCTGACCTGCTCGGCACCGCTGTCACCTTCTCTGTTCATCAGGACTGCACACTGCCTACATGATCATCTGTATTAACATGTCATTTTGCCACCAGTCTTACCTGAAAATCCATACAATCTTTTTTTAACTTCTGTCTGTGTTTGTCACGTTCATGGTTTTTGTGTAATACCTGTTTTCACCCTCAAAACAGAGAATAGTGTCTGTCTTTGTAATTTTTATGAAGTAATCCTATTAAAACACCTTAATTTTGTGACCTCCTGTTACTAAAATCCCAGACATAAAGTCAAATAACTTGCAAGTATTACATTTACCTCCATCTGTCAAATCTGTAATCTCTTCTGAGAGTAAACTCAGATAATTTCACTTTGACACCAGCTTTCCATAACCCATGCTGGCTGAGACTAGGACTGGCCCTACCTCCTTGCTCTCTTCAGCTTCTCTCAGCTTGTTCATCAGTTAAACAGTGATGACATGTGTCACCTGGTGTGGCTGCTTGGTTCATCCTCTCTGCCTGATGGAATGTCCCTGGACGTGGAGTTTCCCTGCTCTTCCCAGATGAAATAAAGGTCAGTAAACGAGAGACACAGCTCTCCCGACCCAGCCTGTTTGGGGATCCTACATGCAGGTTCCTGTTGACCTGGAAATTTCAGGAGAAATATTTTAGTGTACTCCTTGAGGAGAAAGGATTGGAGAACATCTCACCATCCTGTTTAGCACAGAGGTTTCTTCCTGCTTTTTTCTAGTGCAAAAAATCTGTATTTACAGTTCCTGCCAATCTGAACCATGACTACCAGCATCTTATTTCAGTGCAGTGATTTGTCCACAGTGCTTCTAGCATTTTATCACTAATGCGATGCATGAAATCGTAACAACCTAAACATTTCCTTCTCATGGTCTGTAGCTCTGCTAGTCCTGACTCATTTGTAAGCTCTTCATCTGCCTCTGCTAATTTCCCCCGTGATGTGGTTGCTCACTCATGACTGCCTTTTCTCCCTCTTTCCCCGGTGCAGCACCACGCTGGAGGTCCCAGCTCAGCTCTCCCAACGTGCGTGGCTTCAGGCAGGTCACCATGCCAGTTCTTGTCAATGAAACGAGAACAGTAGTCCCATATTCACCGACATCTTACAAACCCATTGCAGGTTACAGAATGCTCTGACTCGGAATGGCACAGCCACAGCTCCACAGCTGAAAGCGCAGGACAGCAAGGAAGCGGAGGTTTCATCTGCATAGCAAAGAGCCTCTGCTGCACACGCAGATCCTGCCCTGCTTGCCCCCCAGATAGTCTCCGTACAGTGAAGAAGATGTGGGTTGTGTTCTGCTCACTCTTGTAGTACCAGAAGAAAAACTCAGCTCTAGAAGTAAATTCACCAGCAAGAAGCTGAGGGGGTTAGGAGGGGAGTGGGAGGAGGAGGGAAGAAGGGGATCATGAAAGACAAGAGAGGGGGAGAGAGAGAGGGAGAAAGAGGATAAACTACTAGTTATTAATCTAGCAAAACTGCTTTTTTTAACTACATGGCTTCTTCCTGCTGCTGTCTGCAATTTCTGCTAACACATTATTAATTTACCAGATATGTTTTGTATTTCCCCAGGTTGCATTTTGCCTGTTAGGAGAAGATATTCGTATTTTGACACTGTGTAAACCAATTCAGATTTGCCTGAGACAATGATTTGTTATTAAGGTTAAAACCTTTTTTGCATAATTAAATTAAAAGGGTTTTGTGCATTTTAGAAACTGTGATACTGATTTTGGATACCAAATACACCTTTATTTCCTTGCTTGCGTGTGTACGCTGATCTGTTTCAGTGGTGTGGACCTGGAAAAATTATGATATGAAAATATTGGCACTGTAAGAGACTATATTATTTCTGGTCTTACACGAATGTATTTATTTATCGTGCAGTTATTCTTTGCACTAAGCTTGAACCCCTACTGATACCTAGGAAAAGGAGATGATGAAAACAGATGACATTAACAAAATACAAAAATCCACATGGCTACCTGGACATGTAAGAATAGCAGGTCTCACTGCTTAGGGTATTTTGGACCGGTTTCAGTTTGGGTTAGGTTCTGAAGTAGAAGTCACACTGGAAATGATTATGATTTTCTGAATGGAATGATAAAGCAAAATCACTGAGCTCAAGTGCTGGCTTTGGGCTAGTTCACGACATCTTCAGGTATTTTGAATATGGAATAATGTTCTCCCTTGGTACTGAGAATTCTTGCAGGATTATGCATTTCCCTGCATACTTTTCTTTCCGTGAAATAGAGACTCATTCCTCTTATTTTGGAGATAAAAGATTAGGTAAATACTCTGCTTGCTCTGGCTCTGACTGCTGGGAAAATGTCTTTTCCTGGACAGATATAGCACAGCCTTTCCCATAGCTTTTACAACCTAAGCCACTCTGTTCAGTGTCCTAATGGACAGGGGTTTCTGCACTCAGCATTTAACATGGACATATGGTCATAATCACTCTTCAATTGCTTCATTTTTATTTGATTTCTGATTAACCCTTGGCTTCAAAGATAGCTCTTTAAACTATTTTTATTACTAAATGTTGCACCAGGCAAAACCCCAAGCTGCTTTCTCCAGCTGTATGCTGTCCCATGCTGCTCCTTTATGGGGACACTCCAAGTGAGAAGGCCTACAACTGTGCCCACAATTAAGCACTATCTTCAAGTGATAGCACCAATATAGGTGCTTTTCTTTATTGAGGACCATACTTACTTCCTTTAACTTCCACTGCTTTTTCCTTGTTTCTTACAGAATGCTGGATGCACAAGACTTTTTCAGTTCTTTTTTTGATGGGTTTGTTAATACCTATTGCGCTCTTACTCCTCTCTATTTTTATGTGACTTACAGGTATCACTTCTATTTTTCAGCAATAGATGATTTTCAATATTACTGTCCTAAAAAATACCTTAATCTTTCCAGATTTGGAATGATCTTTGGCTGAGCGTTTATCTTCTTTGATTTGGGCAAGAAGTGCCAACAGAAGAGAGACTGGATTCTTCAAGACTCATGTTCTTGCCCAAATTCTGTGTGATTTAATGTAATAAAAAAAACCCAGTACCATTACACTTTGATTTAAACAGGTTAGAATTCAGATTCGGGTTGGTCATAAATTAAAAACAACATTGTGTTTTCTCCCTTTTGCAGTGGAAACCAAAAAATATTTTAAATGTATAAAATCAGACTGAAATTACATAATTCAACAAACTGTATGGGAGAGCTGCATATTAGGGTCCTTTTCACAGTTATATAAGAAAGAATATGCAAAATATTGTTCTGAGCCTTGAGAATATGCAAAATATTGTTCTGAGCCTTGTGTTTGAAATCTCTTTTCTAAGCTCTCCTGAGTTTACTGCACAAAATAATGCCTGCTCTTCTCGTCTCTCCTCACAGGCATTTTTCCGTCAACGGATCTAGAGCCTGTGCTGTTGGCCAGTATCAAACAGGTTCCCAAGATTAATGAAAATTATTAGCAACAGCTTGTGTAATTTTTGTCAGTAACCTGAAAATCCAAGTGATCAGCGGTCATTCCACGCAGTGCTCACTTTCACTGTGGCACAGTGGTAAAACTGCAGGAACTAGCAGATCATCCAAGCCCTTTTGTTACACAAATTTAGCTGAAGAGCTCAGATTTTTTAACTGTCATTTCTTTTATCTTCTTAAACATGCCCTTTGGGAAGCAAGATATTCTCCTTTAAAAGACACTTTCCTTTTTACAGCCTGATCGTTGTAAAAGGACTCTTGGTGTTTTCAGGAAACACCACGAAACGGGGGAGTTTTCTTGCAAGATTAAACTGGCTTGGCGAAGCTGTTTTGGCCTTGAGTGGATGCGGTTGTGGATGCTGGCATCAGTGGATGGAGGTAGTATACTTGGAGAGTGAGAGAGAGTCATTTATCACAGATAAGAAAAATCCTCTAGATACATAGGCTATGCCCTCTAGACTGCATTTATTTTTCTGAACTTCTTTTCTAGCCTTCCCAGAATCTCTTGGTTTTAGGGCACTACAATCATTGGTACAAGGTTTCTGCATGACTTTCCACATAGCTGTAGGCTTTCAGCACTGTTAGCATCAGCTACTGGAGTGAGTGAAACAAGCACACTGCAGAAGAATTTTCACATCCTGCATGCATATGTATGAGCAAAGACTAAATAGATTAGAACTTATCAACCTCAGGAAGGAAAAAATCAAACCCTGAGAATACGATAGCAGCCTGTGAAGTTGAAAATGCCACAGAAACAGTGAAGGGGGGGTGGTTAGTCATTGCTTTCATAACAGAAGACCCAAATCAACTTACCAGGTAACATGTTCAAAACAAACAAAAGGGAGCATTTTTTCACCCAAATGTTGAGCAAGCATCTGTCAGGAATGACATTTTGTAGTTGTTCTTGCCTTGGGGCAAGTGATGGACCAGATGTCCTCTTGATGTTCCCTTTCAGTCCTCTTTCCTGAGAGTCTATAATTAGACTGCAGAACTCATTGGCATAAGCTTTAGCAGTTGCCAAAGTTATAAAGGCATTAAAAAAAAAATGACTGCATAGAATAAAAATCCGCAAAGAACTGTTAATTGCAACAGCCTGGGTGCAATCTCTAGCTCAGGTGGTCTCTGATCAGCTGTTTGCTGGGGAAAATATTGGTCTGCCTTTACCTTTTTCCTCACCTTTTCCCCCAAAGCCCCCACTTCCCTCTGCTGCGGGTGGTGTTTGCCATGCGCTGTTCCCATACAGGACTGCGGGTGCTGGCGTACCCTCAGCACCCCGAGGGAAGCAGCAAACATCCCGTGACTTTTCCTTTTGGAGAAGACTCCTTCAAAAGGAAGCAGCGCCAGTGTTCAGCGTGGTTGCAGCTAAATGGTGCACTGCTGCGTGTCAGTGGCAGAGGTGCAGCCACGATTTCTGTGTTGAGGGAAGTTTCCAGAAGGAGCTTGGGCTCCGGCAACGGAGCAGAAGTGGAGTCACTGGCGGGACGCAGTTTCAGTCCAGCACGAGGGAGTCGATATCCAACTACTGTACAAGTGTATGTGACCAGTCTTTGTAGCAAAACAACCACAGGGTGAAGAATATCATATATTTACTGATGTATTCACGATGCACCTGTGCAGCAAAGCAGGCTGTGGCTTAAAGTGGGATGTGTTTGAAAGAAGAATTGACACAGCTTTATCAATAACCTTGCATTTTCAACCATAAAATAGCAGGCGGCTTTTGTAGGACCATATTTCATAGCTAAGGTACCTCTCGCAATAGAAAAAATGAGTCAAGTAATCCAACATAGCAAAGCTAATGGCAAATGAAGACTGCGTCCCCTACCAGAAGTGTCCTGGGCAGCCACAGCGCACAGCAGGCTGTGCTACTGCATACCTGCAGCAGCCGTCACATCCCACCAAGCTGAGTCATTTCTCTGCTGGTCTGCTGGCTTTACAGTGTTCAAAACTGCCATGCCTGTACCAGCCTAGCAGTGAATTTGCGAAGGTGTCAGACAGTTTCCTTGAGGATGTGACACTACAAGTTTGGTTTGGCTAATTCAAAAACTGGGTGAAGTATTCTTTGTTACCTAAGACTTTTCCAAATTTACTTTAAGAGTAAAAGCCAGATGATCTCTTCAGGCACTTGAACATGGCAGGAAACTGGAAGTTAAGCCAGGACCACACTGTGCTGCCAGGTACCGAGCACCAAAGACGAGACCCAGCTCAAGAACAGGTATTGCCCAGAACAAGAGTCCCTCAGTCTGGGCTTTAACAATAACTTTGAACTTCAACCTAGGACCCAAAAGTCCAGTGCACCTGCTGGGTCCAAGGACAGGGTTTGAGCCCTGATTAATCCACCCCATGGACCCCTCCTTGCGTCTCGAGGACCCCTCCTCACACCCTGGCCGATCGGTCTGTCGGCGCTGCTGGTATCTCACAGGAACCGGTACCCACCTCTGTGCTGCAAAGCAAGTTGAACTTGCTGCCTTGGCCTGTTCTGAGGAAAACATCAGCTACACACCAGGCGTCTGAAGGAAATGACATACGACATGATGTCCACAGGCAAAGATTTTTAATAAATCTAACAAATCTGAGGTGATGCTATGTAAAGCTGCTTGCGCTTTGGTATGGCGCTTGAGCAACACGCTGGGGCGAGGTGAGGAAATAATTCAGGTAACAATAAGCCCATTAGCATGGATGGCTTTGGTAGACATCTTGGAGAAAACAGTAAGACATGACAGCGTAAAAAGGGACCATGATGAAATGCAGCCTGGGTTTACTGAAGATGCATCGTTCCAGATTAACATCGTATTATCAAGGAAAGCCCTGATAACTCGGCTGGTTTTTCTAGGCAAGGAAGACTCAGAGGATTAATCTGTCTGAATTTGTATAAAACATTTAATAAAGCACCACACAGGAAAGAATCTGTTCAAGTGGAATAATATAAGGAGTTGCAAATTGAATAAGAAACACGCTGAAAGGCAAACAGCAAGAAGCACGGAAAGGGGGATGGCTGGGTGAGCAGCAGGGTACTACTGCCGGCCTTGGGGCCAGCTGGAAGCTGTTCATTGATTTCTGTGTCCCCGGAGGGACAGCATGCAGTGAGGTGGCATGGTGCGGGGGAGAGCACAATACGGGGGCGTTGATAGCAGCTGAAGGTTTTGTCGGTGGGTGGCAACCACAGGACGGACATTCCTGCGGCAGCAGGACGCGGACTCCGGGGCCTGGGGACCTTCCCAGTTTTCCTCCTCTGCTCCCCCGACCTGCTGCTAGTTGACGCCATAGCTGTACCAATATTTCTGTACGGAAGACATTTCTGTAAAGCCAAATAGACAAAAGAGATGTATTCAGCTGGCTGAAGCTCGGCTCTGCTGACGAGCAAAGGATGTGCTGCTCTCCCAGACCTGGCTCATCCATCCCTGCTTTACACCTCTCTGCTGCAGCATAGAAGATCTCCACCATTAAAGCTGCTTTCTCTCTTTATCTCTTCTTTTAGAAACTCTGAAATGAGAAGGAAAGGGACCTTAAGGGACTTAATCTAATGCATTTACCTGCCATTTTCTCTGACACAAGCTGTATTGCTCTGCATTTTAAATTAACTTCTCTCCTTCCTTTACAAAGCCAAATGAAAGACAGCTCTTTTGATTTAAAGTATAATGTTGACTTGTTCCTCACTATGCTTATAACAGGTATCTGCATTTTCAGATAATGTTGATTTTCAATGTTTCATACAACTGCAGTCAGGCTGTGTTATTAGGTACTGTGGGCTGGAACATGGGATTTCCTTCTGACAGACAATTTCAATGTTCAGAAACATATTTTGATGCTTATTCTGAAATGTATTATACTTAATCCCCAGCTATGCGGGTACAAAAAGCTCTGGTTTCCTGTGGGACCAATATTATAGCACTCTGACATATGACATTTGATATATGTCAAAACAATATAATAAAACACAATAGTAAATAGCATCAAATTAATATGAAATGTCTCTGAGAAATTATATACTGGAAGGAAAGGTAACAAAATGTCTCTGTTTCGATGAAACAGAATACTGTTGAAAAATTAACAAAACCAGCACATCACCAGGAAACTGTTTTATTTTGGTGAAACCGCTTTTTTCAATGAAAATGTTTCGGTTAGCATATTACTGAATAAAGCACTGAAGTTGCTCCCTCGACGCCTGCATAAATTAGTGTGGCCTTTGATATAAACCTAATTAATTTGGACCTCCTTCTTGAGTTTAATTTGAATTTTTCACACATATATATATTTATTGATCTGGAACATATGAAAGGCAATTTATCAAATCTCTCGCTCCATACATTGCAATTACTGACGGAAAGAAAATAGCAGCACATAATTCAGCATGTAGAATATATTAG
>Ga0181612_109463_pt1 | contig 11719 bp, 6 predicted proteins | sample HoacroProtozoa21_FD_119630 | JGI IMG/M metagenome (GOLD analysis project Ga0181612, IMG submission 119630) | Hoatzin crop microbial communities from Cojedes, Venezuel. Combined Assembly of Gp0051906, Gp0051904, Gp0051908 | reverse complement strand
GGGGGGGGGGGGGGGGGGGCTGTCCATATGAAAAAAAAGCATCCAGGCTCCCCTGCTCGCATACTTCGGCAGTGTCACTGTGTGGCAGCTACACTACTGAGGCGCTGCCCGGGTCTGGCAATGAGCAGTGAAGTCGCTGAAGAAACTAAACAGGTACAAGTCACTTGAAATCCTAACTTTTGCCTAACACAGTATCTCCTAACCTGCTATGGCGAAGGGCAGTGTGTCAAACGGAACAGGAGTAGCTACACGGATGGCTCGGCTTTAAGAAGTCAGCATGCGGTGAAACAGCGTAGGAATTTATTAGCCATGCCAGGCGCTTTGCATGACTTCTGTCTGCGGGTGGCTGGGTGTAACACTGCTTCACCCTCAGTAAAGGGGCTGTTTTGCACAGAGTAAGGGTGTTTCGGACCGTCTGCCTAGACAGGGGCATAGTTACTGCACAGTGTGGATGCCCAGGAAAGGGTGCAAAACATCTGTAAATCCTGCCTTGAGACATTCTCAGTGATTTCAGTGCTTGCTTTCAGATTGCCAGCTTAAGACAAAGCCCAAAACGCCACACTTTTCCAGGTGTTAAGGCTGAATGCCAAGAAATAATCAGAAAAAAAAAAAAAAGAAAAGAACACTGAAACTTTTTTTCTGGATTTTTAGCTGAAGCTAAGATTATCTCTAAATACTTCACAAAAACAACAAAACAACCCATACGAAATGTAAGAGTGATAAGGTACCTTAAAAATTATGCTTATTTAGTCTTGCACAAGTCAGTCGTAACATTGGGTTAATGTCTGTTTAATTCTCCTACGGTGTTTCAGGCTCAAGAGAAAAGTACTGTATCTCAGAAATACTCCAGAGTTAATCAGGGATGTGGCAGCATCTGCTTAAGAGAGACCCATAACTGAATCATCCCTAATTAACCTATCACCTCAGCAGAAGGGAATAGGATGTTGGTACCACTACTGAAATGGATGAGAGTGATGGGAATGGAAAGGGGGGAGGATGAGGGAAAGAGAAATAAAGCAATTTGCCTAGCACCTAGTTTTATAACAAATTTGGGAGGAGGGAGGGAAAAGAAATTAAAGTATATGAATCATTAAATCTGTTCGGTATAGTTAATCAGACTGTAGTTTCAAAAACATTTGAGCATATTTACATGTTAATCAGTGAATGATTTAGGTCCAAGAAATGTTCTATCCTTTGTATGGTTTGGGCTATTTACAGTATTTACAGATTTTTTTTTATTATTATCATTACTGCTGACCTAATTTGTATTTGTAATAATTATAATTTCAAACTAGAAAAAAAACCCCTTTGAAAACTAGTGGGCAGAAAAAAAAAGCAATGGCAGAGATCTCAACATAAGAAATATAACTTCTGTCGTATATTTATTGAATGAAAAGACTGCATAAGTCAAAATGAGGAGCATTTCTTATTGGAAATAAGTCTCAGACATACAAAACAGATCCTGAAGCACGCTGCTTGATTTAATATTGTTGTTCTGTTTTGTGCTGGATAGCTAATATACAGTAATTGCAATTTGTTTCATGCAGTGCCCTGCCAGACTGTTTTAGATTATTTGAAGACTGTACTTCAGCATCACAACCAGCTTATGGTACCGCAGCCAACAGACCATCCGACTGAGGTAGTATACGCTGAAGACAAGCTACATCTCTTTATGTCTGACAATTCTTTGAAAGCGTGTAGGCAAATAAATCAGTAGGTGCAAGAATAATATATTTAGTAGTAAAAAAAAGTAAGAGCTATTATTAAACTGTCATTATTAGGTACAGTACACCCAAGTGGAAGATGCTCATCACTAGTGTGATCTAGGATGACTTTACCGAGCAGCACGTAACTCCCTCCATTGGCACCAGCTGCACTTGCCTTGCTTTGGGTAATTTTTCTCTCACCTTTTCTCAGAAACATCACTTTTGTGGGTAGATTTTAGGCTAGGGCTAGCCTGGTGAAAACTGTAGCTAGGTGACTGGCACTGGCCACTGTGGCTGCTGCCAGTGCACCGGGGCTGCAGCCTGTGCATGGGGGTACCAACACATCGTGTGGGGGGGGCACAGGCACACGTGTGCGTACAGTTGGTGTAGCTCTAATGCAGCCCAGAGGTGGTTAACGCTGAAATACACATTTCCTTCATTTTGCAGACAGACCCAAATATAGGCTTCCACAAGTCTGTGGAGTGCTCTTGCTTTTCAGAAATATCCCAAACAAAACGTTCAGTGTTGACAATTTTATACTTGATACGGAATTTGAGGATTTTTCTAATTACACTCTTTTTAAAAGTGCTGCAGTGAAAAAAATAGGAAATTTAAGTCCTTTCCTTCTCTAGAGGTAGATGTACAGATTTATCTATCAGCTCTAGTGTAACACGTGAATTTTGCTCCAGCATGTTTCTATCCAGGCTGGTAAAAATCCCTCAGATGAAGTGGTTTCATTGAGACTTTTCTAGTTTAGACTGCCTGTATTTGAGGCTCTTGCTATGCCTGTTTTCATATATGTAGTGTATATGTGTCACTACCCATTATTGACACAAACAAAATCAGAAGGGGGAGGACTTAGGTCTAGTCTGACCTCCCTTTGCACACAAATGATAACGTAGTGCAAGCCTCACGTAGTCCAACTTCCCGTAGTTTCACAGAAGATGCTTTGCAGCAGTTCAGGATGCGAATCACTTTGCTCCTCCATTCAGTTTATCCTGTGCAAATTGATACATACATATATATTTGTATTTATATATATCATTAGCTGTTACCACTCAAATATATTCCAAGAATTCATTTTCCTTTTTTTAATGCTCTTTTGCTTAACTAAAATTTTCAAGCACTGTAAAAACTGCGGCTGTTCTGTAACATCCCACATGGAATAGCTTGTCATGATGTGACAGGATTTTTATTCAATTAAACACATAGATGCTAATCTTTTATTCATAAGGTAAATCATGTACAAATACAAGCATGAACGCTTTTGTACTTTGGTGCTTCCTTCAAGGTCTGCTTATTTCATTTCTGGAAGATTTTCTGTTTGTTGCAGTTTAATGACTGCTGGACACACCAAACTGCATCATATATTTACTGAGAATCTTTTGCCCAGAAGTGCTTCACTTTCAGAGGAAGTAATGAAAGTGTATCTGTAGCAGGAACCCAGTAATTGTTTAACAGAGGAGCGTAACGCTCTCTCATGCCTTTGGAGAAGAACGAGGGAAAATGTCCTAAATTTCAGGGGGAATAAGACAGAAGTGTAATAAAATTTGGGCTCAGGAAACTACTAAAAATTTATTGCATTCTCCTCAGTTAATAGTAATGTGAGCTTTCGTGAAATTGAGGTGGTGGGCCTTTCTGCACCCTATTTCCATCAGTGCAATACCTTTAAACACAGGCAACTTTTAGGATAGTTTGCTCCTTCGCAAAGCCACGTGTGAGCATCCATCGCTAACACACCTGAGCAAGCCTGGAGCCTTACCCTGTGCCGTTACTGGCCTGCACTGCGTTGCTCCTGCCTGCCGGGGCTCAAAAGCAAGGCAGTGCCTACGGAGTTGGCTGCAGCTTGTACTTTGCACAGGTATCAGTAAAAAAGGTCCTTGCTTCACTATAGTTTGTTTTTTTTTCAATAGGGAAAAAAGTAGGTTTCAGGAATCTAAGGTAGGCAAATTATTACCTTTATATAAAAGGGATGCTGAGCTAGCTGCTGAAAAAAAATCAGTACCATTGTGGGGATCAGATGGTCCTGTGTGTTAACTTCTGTGACGGAACAAGCCGAGGCAATACTAGTGTCAGCTCCCACTGAGATGGAGTGGTCACTGTTCAGCATAAAAGCATCATACCCCCAAATACCAAATATGCCAAATACCAAAATACCATCACTGCTCTTCCTCCTTCCCCAGCACCTTCGCCACTTTGGCAGAGGACGAGAAGCTGTGCTGGATGGAGGGTAATGTTCTTTGCACAGCAAAGCTCCTCAGCTGTATTGTTGGCGTCTCAGGGGCACGTGTATCTGGCAAAAATTAAGGCAGCTTCTTGCATCATTGGTGGAGGGGGAGGAACTGACCCTGGCCCTTTTGCAGTGGTGGGAGCAGACAAGTGGAAGTGCAAAGAGAAAGCCTCAGATTGTAGACAAGAGTTGGACTACAGGTGAAGGGTCTTTCTCTTGGGGATTACAAACTTGGATTTACAGCCTAAAGAGTTGAGATGTTTAGAGGAAAGGGCAGGGGCCCATCAGACAGACAAAGCCTGTCTCCTCCTGTATATTGTGGCTCCCTTTGCAAAGTTTTGGATTTGCCTGTAGCTGCCGTTGCCTGCAGCTTGCGCCAAGCCAGCCAGGGTTGCCCCAAGGCAGACAAGTAGCAGACAGTCACACAGGCTCAGCTCCCTGCGATGCTAACCCCCCCAGGGGGTGGCGGCACCCTTAACCATACAAGCAGATTCTCCCAGGACCCCTCATCACGGTCTTCACTGAATTCAACCTTTCACATATTTATCAAACTTGCAAAAAAAATGAAAAGCACATACCTGAGGAAGAACTTCAGAGACACTCCCGAGCTGTCTCCCAGGATGCTGCAATAAATGTATGAGAGGAGGCAAGGGTAGGCCTTCAAATAGTTTTCAGAGATCTGGAAGCAAGGAGGAGAGCTTTGCAACAGTTGCCCACACGCGCAGTATGTGGGTGATGATTGCCTCAGAGCCTGGTTTCTGCAGTTGACTGTGAGCTGTCCAAGCTGGGGGCTAGACGAAGCTCTCGGTAATTGGGCCTCCGGATTCAGGTGCTTTAGTAAAGAGGTGTAGCTGTAAAAGTGAATGAGTCTCTAGAAGGGTGTGGTTTCATTTTTCTTCCATACTTCAATTATTTCAGGTATGTTAACAGGACCATCTTAAGCTCATTGGGTAATCCTGAGCTATAGCATTTCATGGGCAACAAGAATTAAATACAATTTAGGTACAGCTCACTAAAGAGGGCTTATAAATGTGTGTGGATTACAGGAATCCCCATAATTAGTCCCACAGCATTCATTTAATATTGGAATATTGAAGCACACGAATTATGATGGTTAAAAGCAAAATTTCTTTCCAGCTGACATAGTGGCATTACTGTAAGGCTATAATTTGAGTTAATATGGCATTCATTAATAATAATGAAGCTTTTAGTTTTCATAGTTCCTTTATTTATTTTCTTTATATTTTTCACAGTAACATAACTGCTGTCAAGTTTCAGGTGTGTTCTACAGAAGTAATAAATTTATTATAAAAATAGACCAAAAGAGTCACCTCTGAAGTAAACCGTCAGCTGCGATGAAGTGATCTATTTGATCACGCTCTTCAAAGACCCTTTTTATGTATTTTAACAGATTAAGAAGAAAGGTTATACTTAAATAGTATACCCAGTCACTGGTTCCTAACTGTCTTTAACCTGCTTGTTAAAGTGGAAATTATCAATAGCCACCTCTCAAAACATTTTCCTTGTACCTCACCAAATTCAAGCTCTAGAAAATGGAAATGTAATTTTAGAAGTACTCACTCTCGGCAAGAGCAATTACGTGTTCACTTCAGGACGCATTTCACTGTCAGTATCATGGCTAGTTAAAAAGGATGTTTTTTTATTGCAACTGACATCTTTACTTATTTGCCTTGTAAAATAAGCAACAGAAATATTTTGCTTTTTCAGGGGAGCAAGCAGTTGCTGAACAACTACCCTGTCTACATCACTAGTAAACAGTGGGATGAGGCTGTAAATTCTTCCAAGAAAGATGGACGACGGCTGCTTCGCTATCTCATCAGATTTGTTTTCACAACCGATGAGCTTAAGTACTCATGCGGCCTTGGGAAAAGGAAAAGGTCAGTGCAGTCAGGAGAGACGGGTCCTGAAAGACGTCCTCTGGATCCAGTAAAAGTAACATGTCTCAGAGGTACTGCATCTTTTCGCTCAGTGTCCACCATCTGTGATCTCATTTCACCACATTGGCTCTGGCTCAGTAGAAGCATTTGGCTGATGGTTGCAGAACTAGAAGGGGTTTCAGAGACAGGTGACAAGCAGCCAGAAACACTCCGCTTTTTTTTTTTTTTTTTGTAATACATACATTTATGTATGTATGTATTCTATATGTGTATATATTGGTTTTATGAATGGGAAAAAACAGGGCTGCTTATTTAAGAGAGGTGACAAATACAAGGGCGTGTGACACTGATACACATAACAAAGCAAAGAAGGAAAATCAGACAATCCTGGTTACCCTTTTGTATCACAAACCACCAGGTCATTCTTTAACACTGCTATACAGCAAAATTAAACCACAGGAATATTTATAGCCTAACGCGTAGTAAGCATATGGCGCTCAAGGCCACAGTGCATCATTGGAGTTAAAAGCTAACTGAGTTTCAAAATAGGTTTGAACATTTTGTGGGGCCAAGAACATCTACAGGTTAATTACATACCAAGCGTATACAAATGCATTGTCAAGGACTTACCTTCTTTTCAGAGCACTGACAGAACATTGACTTAAAAAGTTAGGGAACAATTTTCCCCCGTGTTTAACCTCAAAAGGAGGGGGAGTTTTGCAAGCATTTCACCATGTCAGAGAGCAAGGATGTCGGGCAATACAGAGAAAGGGTCTAAGACTGAGAAGAATTATCTATTATGGCAGTTCATATTTTGGCTTCCTGAAATTGTTAAAAGGCCTGTTACTAGGCTTTATAATGACACATACAAAATAGGACTTTTTAAAGCCCGGTTCAAAACATGTTTGCGGTATCAGCCTCTGCCTTTCATAAATGCATATGCTTATCGCTTCTTTAATTAACTCAATTTATAGTATTCTATGAGCGCATACTTGAAATACAGCTTGAACTGACTTCAGGAACTAATCAATGCAGTGTAAAAAGCTAAATTTTGGTCAGTCAGCGATAAAAATATTTTTAATCATTCAGCTGGAATCCAGAGTGGTTATATCATCAGACGGAGCTTCTTCCCATCCAGGGTAGAAGAATTCAAGACCAAGTAGATCAGACTTTTAGTTGGGGTACATTGATGTAACCAGGTACCGGACTCAGATTTTACATACAGCCAAACTAGGCAAAGATGCTCTTTTTTTACTACAAAGGAACCTGTTAACCTGTTACGTGATACTCTGTCAGATCTTACACTCTATCAGAGCTTAAGAGAAGGGCAAATCCGCTGCACACCGTGCTGCACAGAGGGCTGGAGCGAGATTCAGGGTCCCACAAGTTCTCCTGGAAACTGAAGGCTGAATTTGCTAAATTACTTTCAATTCCACCTAATAATTTATCCACAAGCAGACAGTTAGTACCCTTTTCTTCCCCCGTCTTCCCCCTGCCTCCCACCAAGACTAACAGTAACTCCACCTGTAGACGGACTTTTGCTTATGGCCACTCTGCTTCCTGGGGTCCTGGACATACAGAACATGTGGAGCGCTCCTTGGGAGAAAGGGAGAGGCCAATATCCTTGATTTCCAGAAACCTGAACAGGAAGCCAAAACATTCAGTACCTAAGGACCCATTAAGAGCGCAGAGTAGGCAGCTCTCCCTTTGGGCTTTCGTGTGCAGGTGGGAACACAACGACTTTCTCCGGTGCCAGGAGTTAGCTGCTGGCTTCTACCCATTTGCAAGCCCAGGTAACAAGTGTCTGACTAATTCTCAGCATGTCCGGTTATGCCTTCCCACCACAGCAGGGAGTACAAACTGCTTCTCTCTGTCTGCACTCAGAGCAGTTTCAACATCTATAAACATTTTTAATATATTCCTGCAACTGACTGATGTCTGGAACCAGCTTTGAAGCAGCCTGGCATGCTTACATTATAGCATTACTCCTTCACATGATAACCATTTCGCCAAGAAAAACACCAGTCTGGGGAGCCCCACATGAACATAACTTCGTAGGAATTACTGTTTCCTGTGTGGATTTCCAGGGAAATAACTTTAAAACTGAGATAACTATCACTCTAGCAGACACACTGCTGGAGGAGCTATGCAAAAATCACATCCTGATTATCCAACAGATGAGATACCTTGCAGACACGGGAACTCACGTAAAAGCACAGCATTCCCTCGTCTCGAGATGTGGTGACAGCAACAGAGTTCCCTTATGCCACTTTTTGTGCTATTGGCTTGTCAACAGCAGAAAACAGAATTTAAAAATATCCTGGGACACACAATACAGCATGAGGGAATATCTAATGTTACAGAATAAATAAAAAGCCCAGTTTCCATATGAGGTACAGTGTATCCAATGTATCTAATAAGGTTCCCTCAAGTTTAAAATCATATTTGGACGTTTCAAAGTCTGAATACACCTATTTGAGCTGTGTCTAGGAGTTACAACTCCAGAACTGGTAAGGCGCCTTCTGCAAGTTTAGCATATTGCATGTCAAAGAATCTGAAAAAGAAATTATAAAAAATGTAATCACCACATACAAATAGCTGTATGTGGAAGCAGCAGCTACTTAAACAGCCAAATTACATGCAATACAATTCATTTTTTCCTGCATTCAAAACTATTGCAAGGCTCCCCAGATTAGCGCTCTCATCTCATTTAGCTATTTCTAAGGCAAATTTAGTCTCTGAAAAATAGGTGCCAGAGTCAGGAAGATGTAAAGAGCAGGGCTTAAAACGAAAGATACTCCAAACAGAAGGGAGCACCAAGCCAACATAACGGTAGTGCCATTTTCAAGCAGGTCGTGGGCTGCTGCAGCCTGCAGATGTTGAAGCAGCCAGCAGAGGGAGAGCATAAAGATCCACGAGAGTAATCACCTGAAGGTATAAACACACGGCAGGTTTCAAATGAAATACATCCCGGTTCATGCTAACTTTTACATGTGTGGCACACGCTGAATTGCAACTGTCGCTTCGAATTAGTTCTTTTTATTTCCACAAGACGGGATTTTCTCTCCAGGTCCTGTGCATTACATAATTAGCTCAGGTATGAGAGCATACAGTGCATGTGCAGAAACACACTTGTACAGAAACCAAACATGTCCAAGGGGCATTATCATGGCATCCCCCATAAGGCTTTACTTTTGCTTAAGTAGAGTAGTAATACCCCCTTTCTTATTTCCCATGAGCTTTTGACACCTGGGCAATAACGGATGACACAAAGACAAGTTGTTTTTTATCCTTTGCCTGTTTTCCTGCAGAGTTCATTAGGATGCACTGTACTTCCAACCCGGACTGGTGGATGCCATCCGAAGAGCAAATAAACAAGGTGTTCAGTGACGCAGTAGGACATGCTCGTCAAGGGCGCGCAGTGGGGACTTTCCTTCACAACGGGAACTCGTATTATGAAGGGACTGACCATCCAGGATCACAGGACGAAGTCTTCAATAGAGGTATGCAAGACGGATCTGGTGATTGATGACAGTGAGAGGAACCTCATATAACAGTAGCAACCACTTAATTTAGGAGAGACTATTTGTTAAACATACTTACCCTGCTGTCATTTAAGAGTCCAAAGCATGTTTCAACACATACTGCATACATTTCAGCTTCTCCATCCTACCATGTCCCAGTTAACAGAAAGAAATCCATTTCAAGACCTGCTTTCTGGGATTTCTCAGTGCCTATTATTTGCAGATCCTTCACAGCACCCTCAAAGGGAAATTGCAGTTCATTTCATCTAGTTCTAGAGGAAAGGTCATGTAAAAACTATAAAAATATCAAAAGAAACAGCAGCTAGCATCTCGTCTGCCTTTTGATAACAAGCCCAGGTCTGGACCCAGAACCGCTGGGTACTATTTGCTTTCCCTGAGTAGGAGATGTAAGAACAAGTCTGCACGCTTATAACAAAAAAAAGAAGTGGTCTCCCATTTCCTAACAGCAAATAGCATAATTATAAATGCTACCTTAAAATACCACACAAGATGGAAAATTCAGAGACTTCCTTTAGCCAGCTCTGCCAGGAAATTAATCTTCCCAGGTAAAACAGCAGTGCTCCTCAACAGCAGAATCGTTCAAAGACCCAAGAACAATAACAGGCACTTCTAATAGATAAAAATTGCTTTGTATATCAGATAGGCACTATATTTATCTAGATTTCTAAGGGATTAGAGTTGATCATGACAGTTTTCATTAAAATAAGATTGCTAACAACAAATTGCCATTTCAGAAAACAGGTTTTGCTTTGTCTGTTCCTATTCTGCAGCCATATTGTGTAGCTTTAGAGGCTTTAAATTGCCTTTTCTTGGTTTTGTTTTCATTTGTTTTATATCCATTCCTTGGAATAGATGAGGCAACGTGCTGATCTTAACAGTCAGCTGCTCAGCGTTGCATTCAAGGAGGGGTTGGGTAAGAAGAGCCTAGTTTAACCTTCTGTTGTAAATAATACAGGGTCCAGACTAAGTAAGAGCTGTAAGAAAAGATCTGTGCTAGAGCAGAATTCACAACGGTGTACAGCATTGGAAATAGATGCCAACTTTAAAAAAAAAAAAAAATCAGTCCACTGAAAACCTGTAATTTTCAAGGCTTGGGAGTCCGTTTCCCTCCAAATTGATACACTCCAGAAACATGCAATGCCAAAGAAACGACACCCTTTCCCTTCTGCGTCAGGGTGTTCCCATCTCCGTACCCTTGCCCGGTCACTCAGGCCAGTGCTGACATCCTTCACAGCCTAAACCAGCTCTCCTCGAGGCAGGTACAGGGAACTGGTTTTTGGAAAGAAAGTTCACTCCGCTTTTGACCATCCTTAGTGCTACCTCATCAGCGTTGACTCTCCTGAACGTGTATCTCATACTCCTCAGCTTTCCTAACCAACTTCTGCAAGCCACAAGAGAAGCTACTAGCAGCTCCTTCTCCTCTTGACCTGCTCCCCAGGCACCAGGCAGGGCAGGAGGCACCCAGCCCCTTACTCAGAGATGGAGGGGGGGGGGAGTTCTCTGGGGTGAAGCACACTCTTCCAGCTCCAGCCTGGCCTTGGATAGAGGGCTGAGGCAGTCTCTCCAAGGTCAGCTCACCCACCCGGGAGTTTCTTCCCACCATCTGCCTCCTCTTTGCCAGCTGCCATGACCAGTCTCTCATGGCCGGCCTGTGGGGCGTCTTGGGACATGGGCTCCACTGCGCACCCCTGTAGGCGGGACCTTGCTCAGCCAGGACCTACTTTAGACCCTTAAATGCCCAATACCTCTTGATTCATTTTATTTTTTATGATTTTTAAAAGGGGGGTTGAAAAGCACTCATTTGATCCAGAATAGCTCATCAATTTTCTAAAAGTGAATGAGTGGTTTAGTCAAACCGGACCTCACCAGGCCGAGGGGGTTTGGGACAGCGTCCCTCGCTACGGGCAGGAGGTGACTTGCTCTGAGCGGTCAACGGTGGGTGGTGGCCTCTGGAGGAGAAACTCGGTGTATAGAAATGTCACAGAACAGATAATCCTATAGTAGCTTTTCAGTGTTGAACTTACACTTTTTTTTTTTTAAAAAGAACTATAATAGAAGATGTTACATTGCTCAGATGGTGTAAGTCTTGCTGGTCTATGTTTAATGTGGTAACACTTGCCAGAACTACTTGGTAAAACATGTCAGAACGTGTAAGTCAACATCAAACTGTAAATTTGTCCACGGAGATATGTATCATGCTGTATTTTTGTAAACATTGTGATGGTTTCCTTTCAAATGTTTAATCGTATGAGGTTAAAAGTACAAATGCTTCATTTTTAACAGTCACAGAATACTGGACTGAACAGACCTCTCTCACTCAATAACCTAAAGATTTGCTAG
>Ga0181612_108700_pt1 | contig 11719 bp, 8 predicted proteins | sample HoacroProtozoa21_FD_119630 | JGI IMG/M metagenome (GOLD analysis project Ga0181612, IMG submission 119630) | Hoatzin crop microbial communities from Cojedes, Venezuel. Combined Assembly of Gp0051906, Gp0051904, Gp0051908 | reverse complement strand
GCAGAAGGGCTGGGGCCTGCCCTCCCAAAGTCACTTCTGCCAATGCCCACTTTGGCTTCCACCGTTGGGGTCTGCAGGTGATGCGACTGTCCATGCAGCTGTACCATGGGACTGGCCACCGAGTGCCTGCAACCCACCAGTCTCCCTGCCACGAGCTCACTGCCCCCTTCAGATACTGCCAGCGAGATTTTCACACAATTGCTCCCTGACCTGAATTATTTTAGTCAAAATTCATTGGGCTGATGTGAGCAACTGAAACAGCAAGCGCTGCAAACCTAGCTGAGCTTACAGCAACGCTCGTTCCCCCCTTCGCACAGACTGCTGGCTGGCCGAGCCGTGGGAGCAGCCAAAGCGGGTCAGATGCAACAGCAGAAGGAACATCTTCACCCCGCAGAGGTCTCTGCAGAACGGAGTTTTGTCTGCAGCCTCAGACACCCTTTGACACTGACCCCGTGCAGAGGTACTTACACAGTACCACCCTGCCCAGCAGCTTTGGCTTCTCTTTACCAGCACGGTCCTTGTCACCGAGGACTCTCAAACACCCAGCCACAGAGGCAGAGCACGCAGGGCACTGACCTCTGGGAAAACTTACATTCGCGTCGCAGAAGCCCACAGTGCAAGGCTTCCCCTTGCGCAGGAACAGGAACTGGTCGTTGGCATCGACGTACGGTATGCACCTATCCTGCTCGTCCCGGCAGCACACCTTGCAGGAATTATCCGTTTCTGTAAGAAAGCAACCACCCTGTTCCTCGGAAGCACCAGGAGTCACCTGCAACCCGCAACCACGCAGCTGCGTAACCCCGCGTGTCCCCCGGCTGACGCGTTCCTGCCCAGCTTCCCCACGGGCAGCGCAGGACTGTGTGAGCTCCCCGATTTCGGGCACGACCAAGCCTGATGCTCAGTCACACACCCTGTGCGCCGTACCGGGGGACACGGCAGGACCAGGCTCTCCCAGCTGGTACCCCAACGCTGCAGGAACCGACAGGCCGGCAAAGAGGTGCCAAACACCTCCAAAAGACAGATTTAAGTATTTCTTGGGCTTTGGGTCCTCTAGGCACCCTTCTCCTCAGCTGTGCACCCCCATCTCAAACGGCGGAGCTCACCGCACTTCCTCGCGCTGCCCCTGTGAAGCTTTCCTCCTCCTCCCAGCTGCTTTACTGCATTTCAGAGATGACGCAGAGAGCAAGCGAGCGGTAAAGCTCATCGACAGAAGTATGTGCCAGGCAGGTTTGCAGTATCAGGTGACTGGACTCGGGGATCCTAGGGCACTACAACCTCTTTGAAATCTTTCTTTAACCACTGGTTGGAGGCCACCACTCCTCTGCCAGATGCCCGGTCCAGAGGCTGGCTGGGATCTCCTTACCATCCTGCCTGTCCACCTGTGGCAGAGGAGGTGGAAGGGAGAAGAGTGCCAGACCATATGTCTCATCTTTATGTCTCCAACCCAGACCACCAAAGACAGGAGGATGTTCACATTCCTTTTCTAAAAGCAAAACATTAGCCCTGAAAAAAAACAACAGTTTGAACTTTCTCAGAAGCTACAAAAACGCAGCCCTCGGCAGGTAAGGCCGCAGCGCAGCCAACACTCTCCCAGGAGCGGAGCTGAAGCGTGCGTTTCGGTGCAGTCCCAGGTCACCCACCGTTGCATGCACATGACCGCAGGTTCCTCTCCCTCTCGCAGAAGGGGACGCACTCCCCATCCTTGCACTTGCCCATGTCCACGCAGACTGTGTCATCCGGAGCGTTCCCTGGCGGGGGGCACTCGCTGCTGTTCCCTACAGACAGGGGCACACAGGGTGGGCAGAGCACCTCAGCGTGCAGAAGGGAAAAGGACAGTAAAGGAAATCCCGACGCATCCCGAGGGGAAGCCCCACAGCTTGTCCTTGGCTTTCATCTGCAGGCTGCCTGCCAGCTCCCCTGCGAGGCAGCAGAAGCTTCGGAGGCTTTCAGCAGCTCGGGTGCTGTGGCACTCCGGCCGGCAGGCAGCAGACCCCGGAGGCACCGTCAGCAAAGCAGCAGCAGCTCTGACTTGACTCCTTGCCTCCAGGAAAGATTCTGAGGAGGAAGTAAACAAGCAGGGAAGTGAAGCAGAGTGGCAGCAACTCCACCCTTTCTATGGCAAGATTCAGCTCATTCCTGTTCCTTCCCAGTGACACACTCTGGTTTGCTTTTTTTAAGGGCAAGAAAGAAAGAAGGGGGGGAAGGGGAAGAAAAAAATCAACATTTTTCGTGTTCTTCTGGGCAGCAAATCACCAAGTGACTTCTGAACTACAATGAAACTCACTGTAGGGCAATTTCATGATGCTCAATCGGTCTCTAAAATTCCATGCACCGGATGAATAAAGGCCAATAGTTAGAAAGCAGACGGAACAGGACAACTGAGCCGGGGGCGCTTGGCTAGCTGGCATAAAGGGGACAGAACCACGTCCTACCAGTGCAGAAAGACTCTCCTTTACAAGTGGCATTGATGGCTTCTTGGCATTTCTTCTGTGCACTTTCAAACTGGCAGCCCTTACAGCAGGGACTGTTCCGATCACTGTGGAAAGATCAAAATGAAAGGAAGAAATATTAAGCACTTTTTTAAAAAGTAAGTATGAGCATGACAAAGCCAGGGAAAAAAGACACTTAGGGGAGAAGAAAAAGCAGCTGCTTCTTGGAGACTGACTCCCTGATTCAAAACTCTTGCCCTTTCTGCCCCCTCACCCAACCACCTTTCTACACACTCACTCACTCTTCATTTACCCAAGGTAAAAGCATGTAGAAAGTCCAACCTCATGAGAGAAAACACAGGGATCCTTACATTTATTCAAAGCACCTGGATCCTCTTGTCACTTGCCGTGCAACTTTGGACTAGATCTTCCACTGTTTTCTTCCCCCCACTTTATTCCCTCGTTTGTCCTAAAGGTTTACTACTCTTTAGTCTGTGCTCTCTTTACTCTTTGTTCTGCATCTCAGGCAAGCAGGCCCTCAGCACAAACACGGTCATTAAAGTCGAGGGAATTTCTTGTGAGTCGCACAACCCCCCTGCTGTTACGTGGTGCAGAGCTGAACTGTGCAAAAACAGATTGGACATTGCATCGCAACAGGGCCACGAACGCCCCGAGGAGTGAGAACAGCAAGAGGGCTTGTTCAGTGCAGCCACCGTGTTTGTCTGCTCAAGCACATTCTGTAGCGGTCTTGAAAACAGCAGTATGTGATCCCACTTTAAAGCTGCCTTGCAATACAAGCAAAAATTGTATTTGCATAGGAAATTTTTGATATTAATTTTTGAATGCCTGATTTTGCTCTTAAACATAACAACCACCACCACCTTCAAGCCTGTAGCTCTTGGCACTTCTCAGAAAAAGTAACAGAATGCTATAAAAATTACTGTATGCAAACAGTGCATACACACAGCAGCCTCTCCTGAAATTCTTGATCGTCTTCAGCTCCCAAGCTTAGCCTTAAAGCCAGCAAACAGGTCTGTGACACTGCAGGTGGCTTTAGGAGCTTTCAGCCCAGCCCACCGTTCTCTCCCACGTAAAAGAAGTCGCAGCTTATTTCCCCGTACCTGCACTTGGCACCGTCTTTCAGTTTGCAGTCTGCAGAGCAGCAGGGATCGGCCTGTTGGTACAGGAGGCCAGGATCGCATTCCTCCCCTTCGTCCACCCTGGAGTTCCCACACACTTTGTTGTTGCGCTCTTTGAAGCACTCCTGGGCCTTGATCTCTATGGTCCTATGGATGGATTTTTTGCTGCAGCTTGAGAACATCTAGAGAGACATGAGGGGAAAGAGCAGCACTGAGGAGCACACCTTGCTGTCACCAAGTGGCATCTAAGACAGCCTCAGCCTCCTTACGCCTCCAAATGCTGGCATCTCGGAAAGCAGTCATTCCCTCCACACTGCCAGTTATACCTTGGAAAAATTTTAAGATGGGAAAGTAATGGCTGGGCCCGTGAAGGACACTGCTGCGTTACAATGCAGGGACACCTGCATGCAGTCTGGCTCAGGGTCACAGAGCCACCTCCAGCTCTCCCGTGGCTTCGGGAGCACTAGTAACCATCCCCAGGAAGGGCTGCGAAGCTGTAGGAACCAGAGAGACTGCGCTGCCTCTGGGCAGCGGGGCCAGGCGTGAGCCACGACAGGTCAGACTAGACTGCAGGCTCATCGTTCCCTCCATAATCTCAGTTCCTCCTCTGCAGAGCAGGCGCGACCCCACGGCCATGTGGACGGTGCAAGCTGCTGAGGCTGCGGCGTCTGGCAGCCTCTCTCCAACCAGAACAGCTATGGACCACCCGAACGCTGCTTGCTGCTGAAGGTCCTGTATTCGACTCTTGCTGATGACTTGCTTTTAGGAGCATGTGGCCACAGCTAATTACAAATAACTCATTAGAAAAGCACCTGGACAGGCTACAAACTCCAGAGAAACTCGGAATCCAAAGATCAGTTTATCTTGCAGAGAACCCAACAGCATGCAAGTACGTTTTCTTCTTGTGGCTAATCCATTACATTCCTGAGGGTGTCGAGCTACAGGAATCATTAACTAAACGGACTTTCCATGCGAGGGGTCACTGACCATAGCAGAAACTTATACACGGAAGCAAAACTACCCAACTATACCTTGTTGTTTTCATGATCTCCACTGACAGCAATTGGGTACATAACGTATTTCCCTCCCTGGTCTTCAGTGGGGGCACATTCTGGCAGGCTATCAGGATCATGCTCTGCTCCAAAGTTGTGTCCGAGTTCATGCGTCGTGACCAGGTCAGCCTCCTTTTTTGAACATGAAAAAAGCAACGCTGAAAAAACACTGAGTCTGAGCAGGACAGGACAGAAGATCCTAGCTACTTCTAGGCCACCCGCAACCCTAAGGTACGCTGAGATGGAAAGGGATTTTCCTATGAACTTTTTAAGTGGGGAACTGAAGGCAAGTAAATTTATGGTCCATTTCCAGAGGCAAGTTCCAGGACTAGGTTTGAACAGTAAACCCCTGTTAAAGGCACAACACTGTCCTACAATATCGATTCAATCCTGTTTTCAATGTTTCAATGCAATGGAGATACCTAAATTATAAAAATTTGGTTTTAAATAGCTGGAAGGCATAAAAAGTTGAAACAAAATCCAATCCAAACAAACACCAGCTACTACGATTAGTCAATCTCCTGTTTAACATATCTTGCCACTAGAACCATTTCTTCCAAATGGATGGTGACACGAGGAGTGCCCAGTAAGCTCTTCTACTGCACAATTACCGGCAAGTCATCTACAAACATGGCCCAAGAGGGACGGATTTCTAATGTTATTTATTGAAGCTGGGGCTCCCTCTGCGGAGGATGCCAAAGGGGCTCTGCCTGGCTGCGCCTCCCAGCAGTGCCCTGACCAGCAGGTGGTGGCAAGCTACAAGGCGACAACACAAATACAACTAGCACAGAAATAAAAGTTAAACGCAAGGAGACCGAGAAGTGAGAGGGAGAGAGAGAAGCAAGTTTGACGAGGAAACCGTCGTCATTTTTGCCGCTGTGCAGGCACAGCAAGGACCAAGCAGTGCCATGAGCAGCCTCAGTGCCGATGCCCACGCATAGCTAACGCGAGAGCCAGGGAGAGGAGAGCTGCCCAGAGATCACTCCTGTGCTTCACTCTGTTTCGTGCCGGGAAGGGTTGTACACATTTTTTTTCTGTTTTTAAACCCAAGTGGACACCATGCAGCACTTTCCCTGTGAAACCAATCTGCAGTGCTCCCACTGCCTCATCCTAAGCTCTGTGACCACCACTGGGAAGACAGCAAACTCAAGTTCCTTTGTAATCCAAGGCGGAATTCCAGCCTGGAGACTGAACAAATGCAAATAGCATGGCAACGGCTAGAGCTCTTTGTCAACAGCCCTCTAACACAAAGCTTCACTGTCTTTTTTTCTAGCTTCTTGACAGCTTCTGTGCCAAGTTTTAGCCCACACATCAATTATGAATTCCCTTTATAATCAGGATACAGAAAAGCACAGCTGAGAAGTCGGCAGAAGTCAGCAGAAGAGAAATAAGGCCAACTGCAAAGATTTGGTAGATGCAAACACAGGCACTGCTCTCGAATCCTTATGAGCGAGACAAAGCTCAGTCAGGCTTTATGTATTTACTATCTTATCAAGTATGAAAAAAATACTATCCAGACAGCATCAATTTACATTAGGCTTAGTATTAGCACTAATAAGCCCTGTCTATTATACTGTTCTCTGCTCTACTTATTCAGGACACACACAAAAATCAGGTAGAGGAATTTCATTAAATGGACAAAACTAAACCTCCTACTTTGCCTGCACTACTTTCACTGCTTTACCTTGCAAATGGAACAGGGTGAGCGTATGCAACGGTCCATCTGCAGGTTGTAGCTGTACATAATAGCAAACGCCAGTTTTTTCTTATTTGAGTCAGCAGCCCCATTTTATTCTTACTGTAAAGCTACTTGTTGTACAATATTGCTTGTTCTGCTTGAGGCTTTGTTTTTGGTTTTTTGCTGGTTTTTTTAAAAGCAAAATAAGTTTAAATTTATCTTTAGATATCAAAATCCTGTTTATATCTGGACAACTACAGCTCCTATTAGACACTAGCTATGTTTCCTTGTTACTGTTCCCCAGTGAATGCAATCTTCAGCTCCATTCAGTCCTGACTCCCCTCACCAGCAAGAACAAACCCGATGATTTTGGTTTTGTGACCAACATCCTTGTCCCCAGGGATCTGACTCCACCGGAAAGCTTGTTCCCGAGAGAGCACGGAAGCTTGTCACGATCCCAGAGCACACATCACCACACCCATATGTACACCAAACGTACCCGCTCTGCGGAGGAGGACACTCTCCTACCTTTGTGAGGATGGTCTTCCCGTAGTTCTTGGTGCTGGTTAAGCCACTGTTCAGATAGATGTCCTTCTTCGCAATTTGACTATAATAAGCTATAGAAGTGAGAAACAAACAAATAAAATTTGACAAACATTTTTCTTGGGTTTCAGGTTTTTTGGGGGGGGGAGGGATCCTTGTTTGGGGAACTGAACAGCTTTATCATTCTCACAGGCTCACCAGTGAGACTCTGCCTCTTGCCAGTTTTTGCACTGGGGAATCTTCTAAGCACAGAAAAGCTCATGGATTGCAGTAAAGGCAAAAAGATAACAGATTTCCAAGACAACAGCATCTGCCATATCAGAACCACTGCAAAATGCCCGCACACAAAGCAGCCCTTGGTCTAGGCAGGTTGCAGTGGCCTACACACAGCTTGTACACTCCGGACAGCTTAGTGACTTTTATTCGTCTTCTTCCAGCTCCAGCCAAGAAAATGGCCATCCATTCCATCCAAAAAACAACCACCAGAGTCTATGCAAATAATATGTCATGCTCCACGAAAGTTAGAAGAGAGGATTAAGTACAAATAACAAAAACTAGCTTTCAACCTACAACTGAGAGGAAAGAAAAGGAACCTTGCCTTTAGGACAAATGCCACCATGGCTGTTAGGCCTGGGAGAGCCAACATAAGCCAATCCAAGCGTTCCCATGTCAAAATCTTGATACGTGAAGAGATGAGCAAGGCACACGTGAGCTGCTTTCTCAGCAATATCAAAGCTAAATTGCTTTAAAGAGGAAAAAACAAAAACAGTCAAATCTTTGGAAGACACTTTGTGGTGCCTGTTAGAAGTCTACAGATAAGAACATTTATCTAACAAGCCAGACAGGCACCTTCTCGATCTGGCTAAGTCAGAAAAAAGCAGCTGTTTATCTGTCCTGCAGAGAAGTAGAAAATTAAATGACTACCCAAGTACTTTGTATACATTCAATTACGTAACTTGTCTATTCATTTCCCCTTTTCAGAGAGGGGAAAACCACGTACAATAATTTGATGAAGGTCACAAGGCAGCCAGTTTCAGGGCCAGACGTATCAGGACTGCCTTTCTGACTCAGACCACCTATTAATAATTCTAATTGGTGTGTGCTCTATAATGATGCAATGGAGCCCTTTACCACGGGCTACGGGGCATATCAGCTAGTGTGACTTTGTGTAACATCTACACATCACGCGAAGGAAGTAGAGGAGTTTCATCTGTTACTACAGAGCAGCTGTATGAATGAGTAATTCTCTGTAAGAGGCACAATTTTTCAAGGGTTACAACTCACCTCTAGCAGCATTTTCACATCCCAGGCATCTTTCTTATCATCTGGGTAACTTTTTGCCATGTTGTAATGCTTTCCTCCAGGTTCTACAAGATTTGGCTCATTGTGGATGATAATCTACATTTCAAAAAGGGCAACAACAACGCAGAGGAATTTTGGTCAATTTTATAGCTACCAAAAAGCTATTAATGTAATGTTAAATGTCTGAATAGATCTGCAAGGAGAAAAATTCATACTCAGGACGCTTCCAATGTTAAGCCTCTGCTAGTTAAGATACACTGACTACATCACAAGTAAGTACACCAGCCATTTTACAGAGCAACATCAACAGTTTTCAGTGCAACATTCTGCTTTGAGATGCATGTTACTCTATCAAAAAACCCCACCCAAATACAACCAGGATTTACATCCAGTAGAAACAACCCCATTTCAGAGTTCTAGCTAACCAAAGCTTATTTTAAAGGATTGCCACTATCCCAGTATCCTAGAGTTTACGCATCACGCTCTTTCCCCCTCCCTGCCCAGTTAACACTCCTCCCTTGTTCCTGCAGACCTCCTCCCAGCAAAGGGGCAGCGAGCTTGTACCATGACTCCCCATGTTCCACATCACAGCTCTCGCAGCACTCGGAGCCAATGGATTATCTTCTTTTTAATGGCTTTTTACAGATGTCTGTACACTAACTTTCAGGAACCAACATATAAATTGTCATCACTACATCCCCTGTCCACCCTATACCAGCCTCTACACTATCATGATATCATGATGTCTAAGAGGAATCATTAAAGCTCTTCAGGCAGGATTTGTGGTTTTTCCATCTATGTCCAAGGCCCACTCAGGCTTTGTAAGCTGAGCACTAGCCATAGACACACACATTAAATACATGCACAAGAGTATGTCTCACAGAAATAAGAATTGCTCAGATTCAAGGGAAAAAAGTGCACCTTTGAACTGAGATTAAATATGGAAAGATTCTCCCTGAAAACTTCAGTCTCCAAAGCGGCAAGGAACTGAAAATGGGCATGCTGTGTCAGATCATTAATACCACCTCTGGGAAGAGGCTATTTCAGAGTCCTCCTGGCTGGAGTTAATAATGTAGGGTTTGATTATTTTAGCTCTAATCCAGATAAAATAATCAGAAATCCGGATATCCAAAACATGTTCTTCACCTTTAAATTAGCAACCCTTTGCGTAGTTCAGCGAATACCTGCTCTATCTGTATGCCGTACCCATTGAAGGCTCCATTGTCCCAGGAGGTATTTCGGTAGATGTCATCTACTCTGTCTATCAATTCAATCTATGTAGAAAAGAAAAACAAGTTATTTACTGCTGTGCTTTCATGTAATCAAGTTCAAGACACTCATAGAAGCTGCAACATACTTCTCTAGAAACACTCACTTCAAATTAAAATTGAACCTCATATAACAGACGTAAGCACTGATCCAAGAACAACAGCACTTGGATCCAGAGAGTATTATCAAATATCCCTGAAAATTTTCCATCATAAAAAAGCTGTACAAACTTTCCCATTTATCACTTTTATTTGCATAGTAGAAGAGCGATAATACAAAGAACAAGACATCTTGGGAACCACTTTGCTCATATACCAGTTTTCCAGGCTTCTTTGAGGGGAATGGCTTTGTTTCAGCAGGATGTTTAACTAGTTTAACTGACCCCTGAGGCCTGCTTTCCTTTACCAGCCAAAAACCTCTTCTTTTCCTCATTATGGTTCAAGCATATGGTTCCAGGAAGTTTCTCTTCAGTGCTCACTATCAATCCCTGCCTTTTGAAGCTGTTCTCATCTTCTTGAAAACCACCTTCTACTAAATATAAACCATCAAAGTTGCTCAGAATGAAAAGCGACACTCCAGGCCACTTGACAATAATTTACACGTTAGTTTTCCAGTCACTGTGTTGTTTGCAGTGCACATCTACCCAGGAAACACAACAGTAGGTGAGCCTGGAAGAGTCAGATGCTGAGATCATAGCATCTCTGCAAATACCGGATTGAAGCTCCATTACCTGGGGAATGTAAACATTTCTGGGGACTGAAAGGTCAAAACGCCAGCAAAGATGGAACAGAGCGATCAGCATTTCAAAGGTTCAGGCTCAGAAAGCAACTCTTGATAAACAACAGGCCTCCAAAAGTGGTTTCACGTGGTTTTGTCTCGAGTCCTCAAACCCATGCTCTCCAATTCTGCTGAAAGGCGGGGGGCAGGCATTCTGTCTCACAAAAACTGGTCAGGTAGAGAACCCCATTGTACTCGTTTTGGACAGCTTACTCGGTAATCATTAGGCATGATGGAGCCCTGCATTCCTGAGGATGGCTAAACACCTGCCTGCGATGGGAACCAGTGAATTAATTCCTTATTTTGCTTTACCTATTAAACTGTTCTTATCTCAACCCACAAGTTGTCTCGCCTTCACCCTTCCGATTCTCTCCCCCATCACACCGGGGAAGAGTAGGTGAGCAGCTGGGTGGGGCTGAGCTGCCTGCTGGGGTTAACCCACTACACCCATGTACAAGCAGAGGAATTGTTTACCACACCTGCTTCAATTTTATTGTTCTGGACAAAGAATCCTGAAAGAATTTGGAAAAAAAACAAACCACCTATACAAGTTGATTTCCCTCTTATATGAGCTTTAAACATGCTCGAATTTTAAAGATGTTTGGATCATTTGCAGTGAAATTTAAAATCCAGGAGATTCTAAAGCTCTGACTGGAAAATGAAAATCTCTTAGGCAGAAAATAGCACAGCCACAAGCAGTATGTGAAGGGATTTTTTTGTAAATGAAAACTGAAGACTGTATAACTACAGTACGACCATTAGAAGAAATTTTTAAAGCACGATTTACCATGTTTCCAGGTAAAAAGCACACACAGTCATGATGTAAATACATATGTCGCAGAAAAGTAGTGCAAGCTGTATGGTGTTTTAACTATTGAACCACTGTTTTTTTCCTCCACTTACTCCAGCAAATAGTAACAGAATATATTTACTTACCAAATAGTTTATAGTAGTACTCTCTTCTCCACGGCCCATATACTTAAAAAAACGATGATCTGCCACTACCAACATCTTGCACGTGTTTTTGGAGCTCTCTGGAACAGCTCTTCTCTTCCGATGAATGCTTGCTAATGTAAACATTTTAAATACAATTAAACAAACACTCAGTAAAACCGCCACTGCTGAGTCTGTTATCTTGATTTAAGACATGAATGCAAGTTCGGATGGGGTTTTAGGGGATGGTGGGGGATGTTTAGTTTTGGGTTTTTTTTTTTTTTTTTTTTGTTTTGTTTGGGGTTTTTTTAATAATTATTCTTAAATTTTGTCTTCTTAACAGTCCTTAAATTTGTTGTAAGGAAAGTAACACATAGCAGTGAAATTGAGCTATTCAACTGATTCACCTACAGAGCTTTTACGGTCATCATCTCAACCTTAACACCTCTCCTCCTTCTGCTCCTAGTCGTTATTCCCATCTCTGCTGCCACAGTTGAGGACAGAGCAAAGAGGGACCCCAAACTCTCAAAACCCCATCACAGCTCAAAATGGATTCTTAGAATGACCACCAAGGCCAAACAGGTCCTGCTGCACAGT
>Ga0181612_174903_pt1 | contig 11720 bp, 8 predicted proteins | sample HoacroProtozoa21_FD_119630 | JGI IMG/M metagenome (GOLD analysis project Ga0181612, IMG submission 119630) | Hoatzin crop microbial communities from Cojedes, Venezuel. Combined Assembly of Gp0051906, Gp0051904, Gp0051908 | reverse complement strand
TCCAACCTAAATGATTCTGTAGTGCTATCTGAAGTAAACAGGGCATGGAGCAGAAAGCATATGTGTTCAATATTTTGGATGATTGGGATAGCGTGACCGACCACCTATGGTGCGAAGACACTTAAACAGGTCCCATCTTTTGCTGTAACTAACCATGTCTTTATTTCTGTGTCTTTCAGTTCTGACATTAATGTATTTCCCTTCTTAACAGATTGGGTTGAAGTTGCCAATGATCTTTTAAGGAGCTGTCACATAAAGCAGCAGATAAAGCATCTCTCAGAATGTGGTGCTGATGTGTTTGTTCGTCTTTATGAGTCAATCTTAGGAGAAAAAGTACCAGGTGGGAACAATAATTTCTAAACCTGATTTTTTTGTCTCTGCGTATTTTGTAATGAACAAATTCGAGTTTGCAAAACTTATTACAGATGCAGGGTTTTTAAAGTATTTGTATCCTTCTAGAGACAAACACATAATTCTTTAAGAAGATTTAAGTAATATTGGCAATTTTTTTTTGACTGGTATGAATGGCAGCTATGAGCAGAGCTCACTAGCAAAAGTTTTTCTATTGTAAATTAGGCCTTCAAAGCCATACATGTGCACAATACCTTTGAAGGGTGTGAATTGGTTCATTTCTCTTAAAAAAGTGTTAATACTGAAGCCTGTTCTCATAAAATGCTTAATAGTTATTGTCTGCTAAGAGCTAAGCTGTGATTTAACTCTGGTTTAATCCAACTCCATTTGCCTTCAGTGACAACAGTTAAGCAAGGGCTATACAATTATGTGTTTGTTTACTTTATGGTAAACAGTTGATTTTGGGAAGTGTCAAAACTCCTACTTGCAGAAGATTTTAGTAACACTGAGGTAACTGGCAGCTATTGGAGGTAGAAGTCCTGTTAAATGTAATCCCAGAACTAAAAATAATGTTGCTACCAAAGAAGTCAAATACATTGCAGTCCAACTAGGCACTGACAGAGGAAGAAAAGACCTTAAAGACAAACTGCAGTTCGAGTTTGATGATCTGAGCTAGATATGTGTGCTGGGAGCGAAGGAGGAAAAATACTTTACTAGTCTCTATTCTTGAATTTAATAATTAAGCTGATAAAATCCTCATATCTTCCAGTAGGTGTTCTAAGTTTGTACTCGGTATTTATAAAAGATTTCATATGACACTTGGCTTTTCACCAAGTACACAAGGTATTGAAAAAATACTAACTTGTAAGTGCAAGGTAAAGTAGTCAAAACATCTTCAGTAAGCTCTCCATTTAGATAGCATAAAATCTGTTATTTATTTTAAATAGATTTCATAGCTTCTCCTAGAAGCCAAGAGGATGATGCACATAATGTACAAGCAGTGATAGATTCCCTGGCTTTGGACTATTTGCAGGTCAGCTTGTCACACATCACTGGTAAGTACTTGTTTTAATGTAGACAAACACCAGCTGAGTACCTGTGTGGTTTAATTTGAACATTTTATAAGAACTATGTTATAAAGCATACTTTTGTACTTACATCAAAGGTCTTTTTCCTATAGTGAATGCCATCAAAACACTGAACCCTTGCCTTGGACATCAGGTTATAAATTTAAACAGCAAGCAGAGAATAAATAAGAGCCATTTTGTATGACACAGACCTGTAAGAAATGTTAAAGTTAGCAATCAACTTGCCTGCTAAAGCGTTAACTGAAGTCTCTTGCTGGCTCAGTGTTTTTCTGTGTACAGTTAAAGGTTGGAGACTGGGGTTTAAAACATGAGCCTTGAATTTCAAACTTATTACTGAATTTTTAAAAGTTGGTGAGTAAGGACTTGAACCATGTAATGTCTGTCCTTTCTACACAGATAATAGCTTTCACTGAGTGTTCATATGTATGGTCTCACATAACATAGCCTGCAAAGAATGAAAACTGCTTGCTTGATATGAAATACCTCTTTCTAATTTGGTACCAGTGCAGTATGGCTGGTATTTGTAATCCTACCTGCCAGTCCATAGACTTGGTTCATGCTGTAACTAGTATGTACAAGAAAATATTAAATACCAACTATCCCTGAAAATATCCCTGATTTTTTTTGTGTGTAAGTAGGTATGGCACCAGTAAACTTTCACTTATTAAAACTGAAAATATGCAACTTCAGGAAACCAATTTTAAGATACGTTAAACTTACATATGTAGCCATAAATGAGTTACCAGTTCTCTTCTGAGCTGACACCTTCACAAGAATTTCCCAGCACTCTTCTCCAGAAAACTCCTGCTTTGGAGAATTTTTCTTCTGTGAAGTACTAGTTATTAATATGTGGCAGTATCTTCTCTTAAGGTGAGAACATTGTGAAAGGAGAAAGGAAATCTATCAGAAACCTCCTGGAAATATTTGATGGTTTGTTAGAGTACCTTACAGAAGAAGTGAGTGAATCGTCTTCTCAGAATGGAGGTGAGTGAACAGATATCCTAGTTTAAGGTCTTATGTTCTGCTACTACTGTATTATGTACAGCTTTTTTTCTGTTTGTCTGTTATTAAGTGAGCTTGCTGAAGGCTTTGTTAGGTTCTTGTGACCATAATTCTTGGTGTTCATAGATGGAACACAGCTCCCCTAATAGGTAAAAACTGTTTCTTTGCTGTTCTCAGTAGCAGCTTCCATTGGTAGATGTAAGCTTTGTGAAACCTGTTTTGGGATACCCAAGGTGTTTCCAGTGTAGCAAAGATTTATTTGGTGGTTTTGCCTTATTTATAACCTTGACAATGCAGAAGAGGAGAAACACTGAAAATAATTGCCTCTTGATTATTAACAGATGAGGCCAATGTGCTATCCAATAATGAAATTCAAATTGCATCTCAAGAGCGGCTGGAGAGCAATGAGGGTCAACTTAGACAACCTTCTATATTCTCATCAGTTGAAGGGTAAGAACAATTCTGAATATTTGCATTGGCATAGTGATCTTTTTGTGTATCTGTAGAGAAACTAGTAGGTTTTTAATAGTGTGCAAGTAGGAAACATACTGATTACATGTCAAATGGGAGTTAACTTTCTCCTTCAGCTGGGCATCAAGAGGGTTAAAACTAGATCTAGAACTTTGTTGCTCTTGAAGAGTGCTGATGGCATTTTGTTTCCCTAATGTTTACTTTACGTGTGGAATGAAACAACTTGGAAACTTTGTCTCAGTTTTAAATTATTGTATTTTAGTTAAACTGCATTTGATTTATCTTCATGACTTGTACATTGCTTTGTTCTGTAGAAGCTGGTCTCCCATGTCCTACACTGCAATAGCCAGCTGCCTGAAGTAGAGTTGCCACTCTTCTGCAGCTCCATCTTGTGGGCTGAAGCAGCAAAGATTTTTAGAGTAAATATTTTACCGCTTTATGTTCCTCGTAGGTCCCAGTCAGAATTTTTTGTTCCATCTTGTGATGTAGATGGATCAGAATCTACCAGTGAATTAATTAGACTTGGAGATACTGCTCATTCATTTTCCAAGAGAGAGGAAGGTGAGTTTGGATGAAAAAAATTTTAAGACTACCCTGTAGTATCATTCCTAGGCCCTTTTTTGTGGTTTCTTTTTAAAAAGTTATTTCTTTCAGGCAAATACTTTGTTTTAAACTCTTAGTTTACAAAAAAAACAGCCCACAATAAGCAAACATACCTGTAGTTGACTTTGCTGAAGTTAAAATGTAGATTTCTTAAAGTAAGTATTCCAGACACTGTTTTTCATGACTCCTGAGCAACATTATTTGGATAAAGGCTTGTTGTTTGACTTATAATTCAGTTCTCCCTACAAAGACATTTTACTTTGTTTAATAGAATAAGATGTTTCTGAAGCCTTTAATTTATTTCATTTATTGCAGTGTGAAATGTATTATTCAAGATTGTAAAAAGACGAGTAAGTTCATTCTTAAAGAAGATTTGTTAGGAATGTGTGCCACTTAAAAACATTATGGGTGGCTCTGGAACAAATAATGAATAGACTACTTAAATGGAGTAGATTCCTATTTCCTCTTTTCCTATAAGAATATTCCTGTTCTTATTGGTGATTAATCTCTCCAAGTAGAGGCATAAAGAATGTTATGAATTATGAAGTTTTTACTGAATGTAATTACAAGTAGGAATTTACCAGACCTATTTTCATCATAGTATGGATTGCTAGCACCAAGTTATTAACATACCAAACATGAAAATTATCCATCTAAACAGTTCAGAGCAAGATGCTTTATAGTTCTTTTTAATCTTTTTCAAACACCGCTTCTAGAATTGCAGTTGCCTCAATTGTTACCAGCAGAAAAGGACAAGGGGGTGGAAGGATCTAAAAACTCAGAGGCTATTGCAACATTACCTAGACAGTTCTCTGAAACTCAAAGGGCAATTGTAAAGGAAAAGGAAGATGGTGAGTATTCATTCTTCTGATACCTAATCTACCTGATTTTGACTAAGGAGTGTAGGGTGCTAAGGCAGTGTAGAGGAGAATCTTAGTCATGGATGGAAACATTTTTGCTATAGTTTGGAATAAATAAGTACTTTTCAGAAATTTTATATTTCGGTGTCCCAGATAATGGAGTTTGCGTAATCTGGGGTATTTCTGCTTAGCTAGGATTCAGCTTCAGATAGGTTTTTTTCTTTTTGTGGTTCAATAAGCAAAATACGAAAAGTAGAAAGTCCTTGTGGAAGATCTTAGCATCCAAAATCATGTTTTCAAGGGGGCTTTCATGCTGTTCTTAAGGGCAGCTATGGGTAGATTGTACATTGGGTGAATTGTCCTGACAGGTGGCAGCCATCTCCTCTGCTGACTATGTCATTGCTTAGAATTCCTGCAAATGAGCTGCACACTGGCAGGCATTCCTCAATGAGTATCTAGGAAGGCTGTGGGGAAAATAACAGCAAATTGAAATCTATTTACTGTGTACGCACATAGCTACACCCATGTAGTATGACAGCAGTAAATTAATATATATGTATATACACACATACACATATATGCAGTCATGAGAAACTCGATGCTCTTAGAAAAGTAGTGGGACAGGGAGGGGCTGCACTATATCTCTGTAAACAGAAGAAAACTGATATAAAGCATAAAAATGTCACAGTACTGTTCTATGAAATGCAACAAAGATGGTAGTTAACGTTAGATATTTAGATACTTCCATCTAACATGTATGGAGAATATACAAAACTAACATTCTGCTTTCACAGATAACACTTAAACTGCAAGTTCTTAATATTTGTCTCTTAAGGATCAGTGGAGTCTGTTCATACTACTGAACTTCAAAAAGAGAGTTTGAGCGCCAGTGCTACAAAACTTGGGGAGCCTATACAGCAAGCTATTCCTTTGCTACCACCATTTCAGCCTTCGGAAGCCAGACCTTATCCTGTATGGAGAGATTATCAGAGCTCAGCCAGCCAGTTGGCAACTTTGGCTAGCAGTCAAGGAGTGAAAATTCCTATGGTAAGTAAAAACCTATCCCTTGATTTTTTTGTTGTTTGTTTGTTTAGGTAATCAATAGTGTCGTCATTTTAAAACCTTCTAGTGTACTTGCAGAATGGGAGCAGTTAGTCTCTGAAGAATGCTTCTGAATGTGTCAGATTTTATCTTCAGTTCAAAGAATTTTAGATTGTGGATTAATTCTCCACTGAGTGTCCAGAGAGGAAGTTAATTTGAGGGGTGTGTTTATTTTATACACATATACATCTCTATAATCAGTGTAACTTCACAGTTTACAACATAGTAAACAAAGTAATTATCGTGTGTTTTTACTAATGTATAAAATCAGCATTGATTTCCATATGCAGACAAACCTAATGTATGACCTTCCTGCCACCACTCTCCTGTGACTTTATAGAAAACATGTTGCTTTTTATTTCAGCTTGAAAAGTCGCTTACACAAAAATCTGAAGATGTTTCTGGTAGTCTTCCTCTATCAAGGAGAATCCCTGGTGAGAGAGAATTTTGTCTCCTATAGGGTAACTCTTAAGTGTCAAATGATGCATTTATTTTTATTTGGTCTACAAGAAACATGGTTTTGACACTACTAGTGCTGTTTTTTTTTTAATTCAGCCATAAGTTCATATTTCTATCTCTATTTTATAGAGAAACAAAAATAGGTTGCTTTTAAGCTGTTCACTGTGCTGGAGAAAAATAATCTGTGTCCCCAGTTTAACTCCTTTTTTAGTTAATCCAGTTAAGATGTGCCTATACTACAGAAGTATCTTCTGGAAGATAACTCCCATGTCTGAGTTTATTCTGATTAGAGAAGCATGGACCAAACAAGCCAGTTTCAACTCTAGGAAAAAGCCATTAACTGCTATTGTAGAAAGGGCTTAGAAGCTAGTTTTCAGTGCTTATTTTCTGTTGCCTGGGAAACACAGCTTACCTTTCTAGTTTCCATAGCATTCCCATGACACTGAACATTCAAAACTTGAGAAATTACTAAAATGAATGTCACCACTGTGTAACCCACAGTTCCTTTGTCATTCTGTTCTCTTTGAACACTTTGGTTCCAGAGGCCACGGATCACATCTTTTTTTTGCTTGTTCCCCACATTCGCAGGCACAGTGCAGTCTATACCACCAACTAACACTTACCTGTCATCTGCTTCTGCAGTGGGAGATGAGGTGGTATCAAATGATGCTGAGGATAATGTGGCAAAGGTAGATGTTGGATCTTTACCTTACTTGTGGAAGTTCAGTCAATATTTTTGGATTTCATCGTAATTCTTCTGGTATCTTGTGGCACTTCTGTGCTTTCTTCAAACCTGCTTTTGGCTTGCTTTGTTCAATGTACAATCAGTGATTCATAAGTCATGTCAGTTCTTTTTGGAGGTGTTTGCTCCAAGAAGTGTAAAGGCCGGCACCTAGAGTTCTAATTTACCACAACCAACCAGTTACTAGTTACATTGATTCTAATGAAAGACGTATAAAACACAAGAGTACAGTTATGTCATTTATCTGAAGTGTATCAGTATTCTAAATTAGGAAGAATTTTAGTTGTTTGTGGTTGTTCAGACTCTAATAAAATGCAGTTTTTGCTCCCTTCCCTAAAGATCACCAAAGTGCCTGGCTAAATTCTTTGATTTTATTTCTGTACATTGTCCTTTGCTTTTCAAAAACTGAATAATGCAAAACCCACAAATTGATCAGCAGATGCCATTCTGTGCTAGTAGAAACATGTCTGTATAGGAAGTTCCTTGCTCTAGAAAACACTTTTTTTGCCTTTTGCAACCACAAGAGGCACTCACAGACTTCATTTGTTCTAATAGTTTAAGCCCTTACTTCTACATTGTCTGTTTAAAACATTGCCTCTGGTTAAAACTCATTTTCCATTGGTCTGTTTGCAAGTATATGCATGCCAACCCCAAATTAATCCATTTTGAACAGATAAGTTACCAAGCAGTACTAAACCAGTGTAACTAAATGGGACAAACACTTATGTAGTGTTTTCTTTTAGTTTGCTGTGAGTTGCAGCTTAGTCTCTGCTCAGTGAGGTTCAGCTTACTTGCATTACTTGGCATTAGTCCCAGGCTAATGAGGTAGTGTGTAGGGATACCCATACAACTTAACCTAGACCTTGTTCTTCTGATCCAGTGGTTTAGCTGTAGATGATTCTTGAACTGATCTCTGTGTTTCTGCTAGTCTGTTTCTTTAAACATCTGATTCTGTAAAGCACACTATCTTCAGTCAGGGATCTGGAGGTATAACTACTTTTATATATATATATATGTATAACCACATAACAGATGTTTCTCCTATAAAAGCTGTTGTAGGATCACTCTGCTTGCATGATCTATGGTATTTCTGAGCTTTACTGTGAAGAGCTTAATAAAATCTTAATTTACTCTTACTCGTTTTCCTAGGTTCCTCAGGTATATAGGACTTCTACATCTGCTTCCTCTTTACAACAAAAACTCCCAGTACATGCTGAACAAGTAACACAAACTCCAAGACCCGAATCTAGATATCTACCTAGAAAGAAAAGGCAAGTTCAATTTTTTTGGTACTGAGCCAAGTTAGCGCTTTCATATACATGGCCACCCAGGCACATCCCTCCCCCCCATTAAAAATAAGATCTCTTCCTCCTTGGCTGCATGACAATAAAAGATTAATTTTAAGAGAAAGATTTCCTGTTTCTCCTGACATATGCATTTTGGTAAATATAGGCCTTTATGCATTCAGCTTCTACTTTATCATATAAAAACGTGCTTACAGAAAAAATGAGCTGGAATTGTACAAAGTAATGATTATCTTCAAGTTTAGTAATGCTAATCTTCAAGTTTTTAGAACAGAAATGAAATCTGTTTTCTGTTTCAGCAGATATGAAAATTCTACCACAGATTCACTTGAAGAGTCTCTTTCCCACAGAGCAACAAAGGAAAAGCTATCGGAGCAAGAACTCCATAAAGTGTCAGAAAAACTCTCTCGCAGGTTAAATGAACTCGATTTAGTAAGTGAAATCTATTCTTTGTTGTATCTGAGCAATCTAGCCTTAGTAATGATGATGGAGAGAACAAGAATATAAATGTAATATTGATAAAAAGGACATCTGCAACTAACAGCTGACTTCAGACCGTTCTAAATTTTGAATGTTCAACCTGACCCCCCCAATCTATCTGATAGATGTTGGAGAGAGCTCTGGGCGGGCAGACCAGAGAGGAAGAGTCGACGGATGAAGACAGCCTGTCGCAGCACAGTGACAGTGTCATGGATTATCGCCGAAGGAAAGCTGAGCGAGGTAACAATTCTTATGCCAGTTAAGTATTAGGATGGAAAGGAATAAAAAAAAAATTCCTTCTCATGTAAAGCTGATACACTGAACTTCTCATAGTTATTTGCCAAGTTTTGTATTGTTAGTTCACTTATATTTTGTCTTAGATCCAAACCTGAGCAACAGAACAGAATTACAGTTAAGTTCCCATTTACCACTTAAGTAGCTATGGTAAAACTTTACTAAAAATACAAGGGAAACACAGCTGCAGTAAAAAGTGTACAGAAGGTGGGGGGAGGGACAGAATACAAGCTCATTGGTAGGACTGTGATTCTAAAGGGAGGGCCTACTCACAGTACATTTCACTGCAGATTCTTCTGTGCTGAACACAGCATGTACATCTAGATGTCGTACAAACATACTGGGCAGTGTGTGTGTTGGTGCCAGTATGACTAAATAACCACCCTATATGTACACCAGGCTATAAAACTATCGTATAGCTTGATCTAATCCATGTGTGCAACATTGTGTTGCAAGATGGAACCGTTTGTGACCCTGGCATATACAGAGTCTCTCACCTTGAGCTATCTTCAGTTGTCTTTGCTGCTTTTTCCTTTCCCATCTTGAGTATCTCCTGGCACCTTTGCTACTACATAAGCCCCCCAAATTGTGATTTGGGGCAGGGATAATTCTAAAGGCAAAGGCTTCAGCTTTTTATGACTTAATTTGTGCTAAACCTTTTGACTCTTACGCTGTATGGGTTTTTCGGGTCTTTTTTTCCTTATGTTTGGCTGGAGGTTTTTATTGTTTCAAGTTAGACACCTAATGAATCGCCTTTCTTACAGACACACCACACCAAAGGTACCCAAGCAGGCCACGATCCCTTTCTCCATCGTCACCCTCATCTCACCATCAACTCTTTTCTGAGTTGGAAGATAAACTCGGCAGTAATGGAACAGGCCAAATAAGGGAAATACGTAGCCAGTTGCAAAAAGAAAGGGATGAAAGAACAAAAAAAGCAAAGGTAATTTCTTAGACCTATTGGTCATTCTTACCAACAGTTATACTAAAAGCATTAAAACTGAATGTTCTTACTTAATGAGGACATCTGGCCTACCTCAGTAATTTTTGTACTGTTGTAGCTGTAGACTGCTGAGGAGAAGACTTAAACCCCAACTTTTGAACAAAAGAGAGTTTGAAGTGGAAGAATTAACTCATACACCAAACAAGTCAGTGAGGTGGTTGTATGGACTGATTATTTTCTCTGAAAAGTTGTCTTATTTTTATTTTCTAGATGGTTGCTAAAGCCTATGAAGATGAACTAAGAATTTATGAAACTAGGGAGAGGCTTAGACTTTCCAGGCTCAGAGCAGTCATCAAGCAAATGGTATGTGATGCACTATGGTGATTGTTGGTTGTGTTTTGGTGTTTGTTTTTTTTCTAAATTTGTCTAGATGATCTGTCCAGACACTGGGTATGTCTTTTGAGTACAAAAACTCCTCGACTTCCAGTGTCATAGTTACAGCACTGTGTACTAATAAAGTCGGAAAACAGAAGGACAGCTTTTCCTTAGAAAGGTAGAACCAAGGGACAAGTATTTTTGGAAGTTTCATCACTTCAGTGTATTAAGAATAAAACTTATGGGTAACTTCACCACCATGCTTTTCACATGAAGTGGTAACTTCAAGACACTCAGATTTAAAGAAAGCGAAGTGAGCAAGTAGATAGCTTCCATAGACTGGCCTAAACTTCTCCACAGATGGGCACTTCACACACACATCCCCAGCACCTGGATTAATAAGGTTGGAGCCCCTGTACACTGTAGGCAATGTGCTTAATATTGTCATAGTCTTTAACTGCTCTAAAAGTTGGGTTTGTGCAAGGATGATTCTCTAATGTTATGTATATGGCAAAAGGGTTTTTACCACTTTCTTACATGCTGCTGGAACAGCAAAGAACCTAAACTGAAAAGCTCTGTTATACCAATGTTGTACCAGTGTAGGCTGCACTGGTCTTTTTCACCACCTTTGCAGAAGCAGTCCATAACGCTACTGCAGCAGCCTAAGTGCTGCAAAAGAGCTGAGGTTATGCAATAGCAAGATTTAGCCTTTATTTGAACCTTGACCTGCATCTGGTGAATTCTGCTCTTCTGGAAAATCCAATTCAATATGTCTAAATTCTCATTCTACAGTTTCAGACACTTAAGTTCTGATACCCAAACTATGTGATCTATCAGTCTTTCCCTTCTTATACCTGTTCTCCATCTGTTTTACATCTGCTCCTAAGGAACAAGAATTCAAAGAAAACATCTTTAAAGAACCTCCAAAAATGCCTCAGCCAGTGAAAGTTTATTCTAGAAAAACCACACCTCGGAATCCCAAATACAGCCAGTGGATTCCAAAACGAGGGACTGTGAAGCCAAAGAAAGCAGCTCCAAGTAAGAACTGCAAAACTATACTTCGTGGAAAACTGGCATCTTTTGAAAGCATGTGTTGAACTCCAAGAATAAAGGCGTCAGTCCAACATATACCAGTCAGCTGTAGCATTTTCCCCTTTTTATGACCTCTATACGTCTGGATTTTTTGTTAGGGAAGATAATGCTCTAAGTAAATGTAAACCACAAATGCACAATCAAAACTGTGAGCTGTGTGCTACCTCCTTAAAATCCCTTGGATTATTTTCAAGGCTTGTTTCCATTACTGCTACTCCTATGCTTGCTCCACTATAGTCTGAGCTCTGTCTTTTTTTTTTTTTCCTCCTAAGCATGTATCAGATTTAAAATTAGGCCTTTAGCTAGAGTGGGCGGGTGCTGAGCCATGTGCAGGTAATAGAGCAGAATCTGGCAATTGCTACCATCTTCCCTTCAAGACCCTGCCATTGTGGTGTTAACATTGTCACTGATTTTGCTGAGCAAGTGATGCTCCAAGAACAGCCAACATGTAAATTACAGGCTCCGTTTTGGTAAACAGCATTATGCAAGCTGATGTATAAGATCACAATAATCCCTTACATATCTGAATGTCGCTCAGGTACACTGCCTTATTTT
>Ga0181612_127426_pt1 | contig 11720 bp, 3 predicted proteins | sample HoacroProtozoa21_FD_119630 | JGI IMG/M metagenome (GOLD analysis project Ga0181612, IMG submission 119630) | Hoatzin crop microbial communities from Cojedes, Venezuel. Combined Assembly of Gp0051906, Gp0051904, Gp0051908 | reverse complement strand
TTCTTTCATCTTTAGTGCTGCTGATATGACTCATGTAGGGCTCTGAGCATGCTATTCCATACTATTATGGAAATGACACATTTCTATTGTCAGTAATTGTACTGATCAATATCAAGTGCAATGATCTCTGGAAATACTTCCATTAAATACCAACTATTACTCTAAAATGTCAAAGTATTAATTAGTTCCCGTTTAGAGAACTCATGCAAAGTATAGAAAAAGTGGATGTTGTCTCTATAACTCACAGAAGGTCTATTCCAAACCCCACTGAAGTCTGCAGGAGGTTTTTCAAAGCAAGTAACATCAAAATCACAAAGTCTTTGTAGTTCTGTGACATACGCAGCTTTCTTTGCTTTTCTAATTCAGGCAAAATGGAGTCTGAACAGGGCCTACGAGCCATAGGATTGCATAATGTTTTCATATGGCTGCAGTTTTTAATCCAAATGGATAAAAATTAAAGACAATAACAAGCTTCTTCGTGCATTCAGACTAACTCAATGCTGTGCAGTTGTTTGGAAGTTTGGATTGTCTGTTCATCGCAAATAGCATCTGTGCTCAATTACATTGCATCCATTAGGAGGTAGGGCTTTCAGAAGTAATAAAAGCATCTTAAGCGATGGTTTGCACTAGAGAGCTAATGATTTCTGAAGCAGACAGACAATTGGGTTGATTCCACAGGTACTGCACATGGGAAAATGTTCCAAATGAAATGGAAATTATTTAATGAATCATCTCAGGAATTCACAGAAAGAAGGGGAGTATTATTACCAATTATTCTCTATAAAATGAGTTTAGCAACACACAATCATCTAAAAGGAAAAAGTAAAAGGTTGCTAAATTGGGTATTTAAATTTTGCTAATGAGAATGAAGTGAGTTGATGAATGTTGAATCACTCCTTGGCAGTTTTTAAACAAAGATTATCACTCATTCTCTTTCTTGCACTGACAAATGATGTCTCTTGTTGAAAGGAGGCTTCATGACTTTTGATAAAGCCTGCTGAAAATAGCATTTTCCTGCCTAAACTGTATATTCTGTTATAACATGTTGCACTGACAGTCATGGGATGATAATTTGGGATGCTTCGCAATTCCCTGCCCTTTTGAGGGGTTTGCAGTTTTTAGTTTGAAGCATGATACACACCATGACATCGTTATATCACATTACCCAACAACGAACTTAAAAGCTTAAAAAAAAACCCCCAAACCCAAACCTTGCTATCAGTTTAATATTCTTTTCTTTGCTTAACACTGTCTTAAGAAAATACATGGTATGTGTTTCCGCTGACACTCATGTACCACGTTAAAATCAGACAACTGTCTCGCCAGATATGACTTGACTGCTACTCATCAATGACAATCGCCTCAAAGGTATTGCAGCGCTTGCTTACAGTGATGGGTACCTACTAGGATGCTCAGTGACAGCGCGCTCACACTTTGGGATGGTACGGAGGAAAAGAAAAGCTCTTGTTTCGCTCTCATTAGTGCCAAACTGATGTCCCTTGTAGAGGTGCATTGTACACACGGCTACAACAGCGGTCATTAGTTCACATCTTGGACCACAACATTCAGGACAGACTCCATTCTTAGCAGTCTAATATTTTCTCTTTGAATTATAATCTTTTGAGTAACTTCTCAAAAAATAGATATTCTATTTTAGCAATCTATGCTGAATTTGTGCAGCCTCTTCTGTCTCCTAAAAGTAGGGAGTTGGTAAGTTAAATTAGCCTATCAGGCATACAAGACTAGATGAGGATAAAGGTGATATTCCCTCCTGACTTGGGAAGTAGGTGAATTTCTCCTGCCTTCAGCTCCACCACTGCTTGTTTCTTCCTGGTGGCTGCTTTTCTTAACACACAGTTTGCATTCTCCAGATAATGCTAGCAAGCATGATGGGCTGCTTAAACTCTTTCCCTCATTTTCTCAGTTATTAGGGTCTGCAGAGAACTGGACTTAAAACTGATGAAAAGAGCATCTGGTTATAACTGAAAAAACACAATGATGCTATACATGCAATCTAAAAAAATGTAAATGCTCGCGTTTGTGTGCTGCTTGTGTTTGTTCATACATAACTGTGGAAGGCTATGAGAAGCTAGAGATGAGGAGTAGTTTTCTTGCTGGGAGAACAGATTTTCAAGGCCCAACTTTGGAAGTGGATTATGGGATTTTTGGAGCACACTCTGTGTGCAGATGTAGGCAAATGCACCTGGATTATCTACTGGGCTTTGTGTGTCTCATTGTTATTGACCAAAGAGGAAAGAAATTACTGAGAGTACTCATGCATTTATGGGAGATGTAAGAAAAAAAAATTCCAAAATGTGCTTTGGTTACTAGCCAAAAGGACAAATGGGAAAGAAGCCACTAGGTGGGTGATCAGATCGTGATACTTCGTTTCCTGTGAGAGCACGTTGGAAATGGTGTTATTCTAATATCAAGCATCCAAAGATAGTGTTAATTCTGATTTCATCAGCAGGCACAGAATGATAAAGCTGACAACGATCTAAACTTAGAAGTGAAAGAAAGAAATTAAAATGTCTTAGAAAACCAATAAAATATTAATTGTGGCAGAACGTAATTGATTGACTGAATTTGAATAAGAGCTAATAATTCTGTTCATTTAACCTGAAAGCTGACCTAGTGCTTTTCATTACTAGTCTGAAAATTTTTGCATAATTTATAGGAATTGTAAAAGTTTCTGTGCCTTCCCCCCCCCTTTCTTCTTTTTGATTGTTCTTCAGTGTTTTGTTTTTAAAAGAGTGCATGGATGGTCAGTTAACAGTCTTTCTGCAGGCAGAATTTAATTTGAACTTTTTTGAAATGTCAATGAAATGAAAAACCACTAGTGTGCTCATACTGGTTTGTGTAGAAAATTTCGCTCTCAGAAAAACAAAGAAAAAAAGAGTAAATATTTTGTTCAAATATTTTTTAATTGCCTGGAGTGCCTTGCTTTCTGCTGGCTGGGCAGTATGGCCTTTCCACGTACTTCATATAGAACTATTATATACTTTATATAAAACTATTATATATACCTGGTTGTGATGTTTTTTACTGCTTTACAGCATCTGAAGTGGCAGACCTTTGAGTTCATTTGGGAGTTCTGAGCACAGATGTCTTACGAATAATACATAATAAAAAAGTCAGAGTGAAATAATTAATTTCCACTTTGGTGCACCATGCTGTGTATACCACATTTAACAAATGTATTGTTACACATTGAAGTTTTCTCATATATCCATTGGTAGATTTAGCAAGGGAAGATAATAATTGCTTTTCTTCCCATCTCCAAAATGAAAGATGTCTATTTTTTACTGAAATATGAGATCAAGGATGCAAAATGGATGGGTTCTATTTAAAAAAAAATATGAAGCTGGAGTTGGCTCTCTGTCGTGTTGTCTGGTCAACAATAATTTTCACAGTGAAATTCCTACATGTTCACAACAGTTCTATCACCCCACCACCTCCTACACCTTCTCTCTTTGGAATAGAAGATGATACATCAAAAGCCTACCATGGTGAGACTAATTACTGCAAATTAGTCAGCAGCACACTTTCTAATGCACACAAATGAACTGGGTATAATGAAAATCCATTTCATTAAGGATTTATTAGAATATTATTTTGAGCGTGGAAGAGTTAACAGTAGGCAATACATACAACAGGTAAAGTGTTCACAGTGGGATAGCTGTTTTCTTAAAAAGTAACATTGCTGGCCTGTGTGCCATTGGTTGGGAACAGACTTACGTTTTTAGGAAGTCCTGCGTTGTGGCTGACAAAGTTTTTACCCTGTTTCCCATTTTCATCATAGCGTGGGGCTTGTTCAGGGCTCTTGCTGAGTTAGTAGGTAGCATGAAACAACCCCACAGTATGAGCTTTCTTGAAGGTGTGGAGAATGACTCTTCTGGATGCTTTCTGGTAAATTATAGCTGGAACCACCAAAATTTCAGACGCTCATAAGAAATTTAGCAGAGGACGTCATTTTGATAGGAGTCCCCATTCTGCGCTCATGATGACCTGACTGGCCTTGCTCATTGTATTCAGTTGGAGCTAATTACCGTTTTCTCTTTCCTAAGTTAACAATTCAGTTTAGTCTTGCGTCTGTACTTCACTAGCAAAAAAAGCCTTACTGAGAACAATGTTTTATATAAAAAGTAATAGGCTAAATCTTTGGTTCTTCATTAAGTCTTTGTCAAACAAATCATGCTGAAATATCAGTTCCCCACCCTTCCCTCTGTTTGCGTGAGTGCAGGAGAGCGTTCACTGTATAGTCCCATTTTGGTTGCCCTCGCACATTTCTGGCAAAACCTCCCAGTTCTCCTTTTGTGCGTCCTGACTTTGCAGCTTGCAGAAGGAAGTCCCAGACAGTGCTACCCAAATGCTTAGGAAGAAATAGCCAGCAGGTAACTTACAGAATCATAGAACTGGATCTAAAGATATAAACTTCCTTGTTTATGTTTCAAAGCTAGAAAGTTAGCAGTGCGTGTTTGTTCTTGCACAACTGAGAAGCAAGCTTACCTGGGCTTCCTCTATTTAACTGAATTTACTCTTGATCTCGGGCTGTTTAACTTCTGTTTTCTGAACATAGGCAGTAATTATTTTTCTTATTGTTTGAGAAAAACATTTTTAAAAAAAGATGCATATTATGAAATGTCAAAAATGCCTCTCAATTTTGTTTTGTTCTTTTAGAGTGGTTTTATGCTGAACCCCAAGTGAACTCGAGAGAGAGATCTAGTGATGTGGTTTCCCATGTGTTTCTTCTTTTGAGAGAAATAACATCCATTCATTTAGAGAGCCCTACCTGAATTTGGCAATGAGCACATTCTGCAGTCAGACAAAGGACCAGAGAGGTATTTGTGTCCTTCCTAGGAGCAACTTCACTGTGAGCTGTCGTGTAAACATAGCTCCTGACAGTGTGGAATAGCAAAGACGAGGAGAGAGCAGCAGGCTGCTTGATTAATAAGCTGTTGAGTGGTGGTGGATGCTTGTGAGTCTACTGCATACCTTCTCTTGAAATGTAATGTATCCAGGTCTGCAGAGATCAGTGCACCTCTCATGCTTCATTATTTCATCTCTGAACTGTCAGCGATGTAGACAGCAAACTACACATTACAACCATCGCTTGAGATGGGCTTGGGCACATTTTTCAGCATTGACAGGAAAAAGTGTAGCCGACGCATTCTAAATAAATACATTTTCTTTTTGTTCATAGATTTTGGAGCAAGGACGATAGCTCTATATAAGTGCTGAGCTCATATGGCTCGTGGAAAAGCTGAAGCCAGTGGTCTCAACATAGGCTTAGGTTGGCTTGAACAGAAACACGACATTTGATTACAGGAAAAAATATTATGCAAATTGATATAGCTTTGAACAGGCTTATGGCTTTCAGCTCAGATGGTTCTGGAACCATTTATCAGACAGAGATAATTGTATAATCATAAGGCTGAATGCAGTGAACCCTCTCTTTGTCTATGCTGGCTGCCTTTTGCCACATGGGAGATCTTCACAGCAATTTTAGAATAAAGGCATTGTATCGCCGTCACTCAAGGAGATGAGAGCAGACAGCTATTGCTCCTTTAAGCAGCTGTTGTATTCCTCATCAGTCACAGGATCTCTACAGCGGTTTAACTTGAAATTTAAATCAGAAAGCGGCCAGCTACTAACTTTGCGTATGGACGTCTGTTTTACAGGTTATCCAGACAAAGGATTCAAGGAAGAGAGGTGGTAGCAGTTAAATATTTTAAGTCGAGGTGTTCTCATAAGCACAGTCTGTACCAGAGTGGTACGCTGTTTGTAAATACCTCAGTGTGAATGCTTATTAATATAGCACACCTCTTCGGATGAGATTAGAGAGGGAAAACTATTAACTGACTATTTTTAGTAAACTAATATCTGTGTAAGATTTTCTAGGCTGAGCTCATACAGAAGTGAATCATTAGTACATTTTCCAGTAACTGGACCAAAAAAGGAACTAATAAAGCAGCATGTCATTAAGTAGACTCTATACTCTGCTCAGAAAATACCATTAGAACAGACTAATCTAATTTTCTTTGCAGCAGAAAACATAGAACTCGCAAGAAATAATTTTAACTGAAAGATGCCTTTGAGAAAGATTGTACATGGTATAGAATCCACCACTGCTGGTGGTTATTTGTTTGAATGATTGTCTTTGCCATTTAAAAATAATGGACTCCACTAAAAATAATGGATAATTTCTAGTCCAAATCACATTTCAAATTCCAGCACAGCTTTTTTCAGAATTAGTAGTTTTTACAAGACTTTTTTTCAATAAGAAGGTATATTTAATTGCAATAAGCTCATCTTTTAACATGATCCTTACGTATTTTGACCCCCACTACAGTGTTGTAAGTATTTATATCTCTTCATTATTTCCCTGCACCAGCTGCAGTTTCTCTCCCTAAAGCACACCAAAGCATATGACAAGGTTCTTTGCCAACGGCTGTTACAGAAACTAACCCATCACAAGACAAAAGAAACTGCATTCTCAGAAACTGATAGCTGCTTTAAAGTTAGAAACCTGAGTCAGAAGAAATGGTCTATTTTTGCAATGAATTGAGATGCTGGAATGGTTGCTGTTTAACGTCTTCCTGTATGATGAAAAAGGGATGAATAGGAAACTTTGCTGATGATAGAGAGTATTGAAACCAAGGACAGCTATAGACCATTGTTCTACCATCTCACAGCATCACGTAAGCAGCAGATGAAATCCAATGTTGATAAATAAAAAACCATGCACACAGGGGAAGATGAGCAAACAAACAAAAGCTTTATATATCACTGTAGGTTCTAAATATGCCATCACTGAAAGAGAACTATAAGCCTCTCTAGTTAGCTATAAATGTTAGGTAGTGGACAGGCAGGTGAAGGTGTTAGGAACTACTGAAAAGGAGGGGATGAAACATTGTTATACAGCTACATGCAGTTTTAGGGAACTCACATGTAAATATATGCTACAAGTCTGCTCACCTCATTTCAGAAAAGGATACAGAAACCTAGAAAAACAGAGAATAATGATCAGGGATACAGAATACCTTCTGTATGCAGAGGAAATTAAATAACTGAGACTCTACAGCTTAGAAAAGAAATAACTGCAAATGGTCGTTATGGAGATCTATGCAATCCTGAATGGCACGGGAGGAGTCTTGAGGGAATGATTATTCACCATTCAAAACACATAAACCAAGGCATATGAAATGAAATGACCAGGCAGACGGTGTATATTTGAATGAAAAGCACAATTTTTTTGTGTTATGCATAATTAAGTTGAGAAACTCATATCCACTGAATTTTTTAGATGCCACATGTTTTGGTAGGTTCAAAATATGATTTAAGAAATGGTAGAGAGTCAGGTAACCATGATACTGGTGAGGCAACTGCAGGTTTGGGAATAGCTGGAAGCTCTGAGACAGGAGAATTCTCACTCCATCCTGGGCTCGTGTACTCCTGAGCCTCTACGAATGGCTATTGTTCAAGGCCAGATATCGGGTTAAATGAAACTTTCATCTGACTAGTACCATCATCCCTATGATCTCCCAAATGTCTGACACAAATTCAAAATTTTAGTGTGCCGGTCAATCTGTCAGATATAAGGTAATCTTTCCACTTGTAAGAAATAATCCTCTGTTTAAACATATTATTGTCACCTTCTTGGTTACAACATGATACTAGAGCCCAAATCCACATGAGCTCCAGGAAGACATGTTTTCTATAAATTCAGTCCTTTAATTATTAGCCGTATTCAAATTCGAAGTTAGCTGTTCTTTTATTTTACCCAACATCATATTCAGGCTCACAGATCCATAATTATTAATGAGTGAATCAAGTCTGGAAAAAAATTACTTTTGATCTGGCTCTGGTCTGGATTTACAGGGCATTTAGCAGCCACGATGTAGGTTGTGCAGTTTGTGGGCAGACCATGTGCACTGTGTATTTGCATTCTGAAGGTCTAGTAATATTGCAAGTGTGGTCACTTATTTATTTGCTGTTTGAAGTTTAATTAATAATCATTTAGTAGCCTGCTTCTTGAAGTGTTCTTATTACCCAGTTTATCACCCTTCCCTTTTACACTGCCCAAACCCAAACTATGCTGTTTTTTTTCACAGTTTTTTTATGTTAAAGTAATTACAAGGAATACAGATAGGCCACTTTTTTTTTTTTCCATAATTCAATACTTTTTTTGTACTGCACCATAACAGGAAAGCAGAGAGCATCTTGTGTACAGCTGTGCCTCTTGTCTTTGGTCTGCCTTCACACTATTGAGATCTTGCTCTTCTGGACAGTTTTACTGGAATACGAATGGGAAAGATCTTATGTTGGTGTATACTGTCCCTGTGTGTTTAATTTGTGTGTATTTCTTGAGTTGCTGCATGCATTTCCCCACTAGTACATTTGAACCTTATGGGGGAAAAACTGTTTTGCTGTCTGTTGAGTTGTAACTGTCACACTTCTCAGGTATACTCAATGGATAGTAGTACGTGTTTGTGCTTAAGTTCTTTGGCTTCTTCTGTGCTCATGTTAATATTTATTACTGTTAGGTACTGCAGTGCTAAACATTTTTAGGCCAAATTCATGGTACCTGTGAGGTATTATATCTATTTATCTCAGCTTTAAAATTCTATCTGTTCAGTAAATAGAGGAAAGATTATCATACTTATTGTAAGAGAGCAAACAGTTTTTCCAGCATTGTTAAGTTTTCTGTCCATTCTCAAAGACATTGATAAAGATGCAGGAGGGCCAATAAAATCAGTAACTATAATGGCACTCCCTGCCACACCTTTGGAAGTTTCATGAACCTTTTTGTATGTGCTTTACCAAAAAGTTGTGTTGGGGGGGGAAGGGAGGGGGGAAGTGGGGGATAAAGACTTGATCCCCACCAATCTGCAGTGAAATCAATGAGTTCTCTCTGACTGACGTGAGCGAAGATCCAAACTAATTTGAAAGCCTGGCTCAAAAATTCTTGAGACAGAAAAGCAATAAACTGCTGCTGACTCATAAAGAGTGTTCTGCTACCAAAAAAGATGATGACCTTTGTATGGAACAAGTGGAATTATTTCCTCTATAATTAGATTTTTGCTAAAACAAGCAGTAGTACTTGTGTTGTGGAATGACTATTTGCATGCAAACATACTAACAAAAGAAGGAAAAAATATTTTTTAGTACTTACTGTTTCAAAGTATCTCAAAGATTGCATCAGATTGTATTGCTCTTTCTCATTCTAAAACTGCAGTAGCTCCTAAGGACTCTGCTCAAGCTGAAGTTTCTGTTTTATATGTCCAAGAGCTCAGAGGCACAACACCGACTATGTGAAGAGTTACCCAAAACAAGGTAACTGTTGCCTTTTGTCCACAATATGGTTCACACTAATACCAGTGAGAATTGTTCTTATGTGTGAATGTATGACTGCCTGTTTATCACTGGCAGATCAGAATTCATAATCTCAGACCTCCCAGTTTGGAACTGTCATAACTGAATTTGGGACTGTGAGTACTTTATTGTGTTCAAATAGATTAACATTAGTGCTTTTTAAAATAATTTCAGGAATACTGAAAAACAAAAGCAGAGAAAAATTCAGGTTTTGAGAGGCAAATCCTTTGTTCTTCCTATTATACCCATCATGGTAGCACGCTGAGGCATGGTAAGCTGGAGACACTGGCTCAGCATTTGAGGGTCAAAACTGCAGCAAGCTGACAGGCAGCCTCTGACAGATGCTGTCAGGAATGACAACACGTGGTGGATTTTCAGCTTTGGCTGTAACAGTCAGTGGGGAGCTGGACCAGGCTGGCAGAGGCTCACCGCTGCTAGCTCGTCACTGCCAGGGGAAGCAAGACTTTGTCTAATCACTTCAGAGTGATGGACAGCCGTGATATTGCGGGGGTCCTTCCCTCAGCGTGAGCTAAGAAGAGCTAATGTGGTGATACATTAAACTTGTCTGACCTGCAAATAGAGAATGAGGCTGAGGAGGGAAATCTGTGCTGAATAAAAACGCGTATTCTGCTGTGTTGGATTTAAAATGTTTGAATATTCATTAAGTGTGGCTAGTATTTTAGGTTACTAATAGAGATCTTTGGGATTTTAAACATTTTTCCTCTTGTAAACTTTCTGTGGTTAATTTAGATGAAATACACCATACATTATGGAAAGAAAAGGGTTTCTAAAACCCAGCCTGGTGTTTTATCTATAGTAGGGAAGTTGATGACTGGAAACACTTGAGCTTCCGACAGATTCTTAACTGTTTTCAGGTGTTGAAGTAGGGGATCAAAAAAGGTGACCTTCTTTTTATGTAGCGCACAGTGCATGCATTCTGTAAAGCTGGAAAAATAAAACCCCATAAATCCTTGTTGAAATAACTACCCAGAGCTTTGAATGGCACAACACAAATATAGTTAAAAGTTAACTTTTCAGTTGTCCAGTTTAAGTGATCACAAATTATCCCCAAGAAGTAATAGTCATAATGCAATAGCAGAAAGGTTGCTTCTTCTATCCTAAAATAATCACCTCTCAGAAACAATTATTAAAATCAATTACTGAAAGTGATACGCCATGCAACTTTTCTTATGCTTGCATTGCTCTCAGACTACATTTGGGGTGGAGGAAGGAAGATGCCATCCTAGTGCAAGGAACACAGGAGATCTATCAAGAATGGCTGTGCCCTTCTTGCTGTTCTGATCCCAAGGGACTCATCAAGCAGTGAACCCACAGCCTTGCAAGTATATAGTATACACACACCTATGGCATCACAATCACAAATACTCATATTCCCCTTGCTGGTCTTAGGAATGGGTTAAATAACACCAGCTGTTCACAGTCTTTTGTCCTGATACCCAAGCAGAGGTCCTACACACACTGTGTCCTTCTTCAAATGTCAGTGCCTTGATTTCCTTGTCCCTCTTCCCAGAAAGGACAGTGATGTTGAAATTCCAAATGAATGAAACAGTAAGAAACTGGGTGTCAGGACACACTGTTACAACACTGCCAGAGGTGATATTTTGTGAGATTCTTCCTGTGGTCGCAAAGGAGGAGAAATTCATTTCCATTTGGCCATCTTCTGATATCCCAGCTGTGCGGATATCTGTTGCATTATGTTCTGCAAGCGCTGTAGGATTGTCTTGCCATCTGGTTTTGCACCCTAAGCATCTGGATGAGTAGTCATTCACCAAAAGTTCGTATCTTGCAAAGCACTGCCTAAAGTAACCCTTGGCTCTAAGCATTAGACAATTCCCTCTAAAAGTAAAGTACATAGACACACTCAAAAAGATGGATGTAGAGGACTGCAATAGAAGGGCTAAGGTCAGTATGAACAGGGGATTGCTGGGCACGCCTGGATGTGGAAGCACCGAAGGGGCAAACAGCAGGAAAGAGGGTCTCAGAATGGCTCACTTAAACCCACCAGGGCTGGTACGCCTTCAAGACCCCCGTGCATCTACCTGCAGTTTCATAAGGCACCTGGCTTTGAAGACAAAGGACAGAGATGACTCCTGATGACTCACAGATGTGGGACAGGATGGAGGCACTCCTCACTGTCAGCTCCAGAAGTTCTCAGAAACCCGAGCATTGTCGCCACCCTAAAAAGAACTGCAGAGATGTGGCAAGGACTTTACAGCTGCCATCCCTGTCCTCTGTGTCATCACAGCAGACCCTGGATCTGACGTCTGTGGACTGGAGCACCGGGGGGCCTGACTGCTGGCTGGATCATGTGAATACTCCTGCCC
>Ga0181612_176035_pt1 | contig 11721 bp, 4 predicted proteins | sample HoacroProtozoa21_FD_119630 | JGI IMG/M metagenome (GOLD analysis project Ga0181612, IMG submission 119630) | Hoatzin crop microbial communities from Cojedes, Venezuel. Combined Assembly of Gp0051906, Gp0051904, Gp0051908 | reverse complement strand
GCCTTTCCTCATAGGAGAGGCATTCGAGTCCCCTTCTCTTTCTTGTAGGCTTCCTCTAGACCTATTCCAACAGGTCCACGTCTCACTTGTGCTGAGGGCCCCAGAGATGCAGTACTCCAGGCGGGGTCTCACCAGAGTGGAATAGAGGGGACTACTCACCTCACTTGAACTGCTGGCCACGCTTCATTTTATGCAGCCCAGGATACGTTTGGCTTTATGGTTTCCAAACACACACTGCCAGCATATATCCAGTTTTTTATAAGCCAATTTCCTTTAAGGCTAAAAAAAAAATATTCCATGACTGATGCATTCCAGCTTCATACACTATTTTCTCAAAAGACAATCAGAAGGGATATACTTCTACAGGAAGGATCATCACAGCATAACAGTTTCATCTGTTATTGTCACCAGAAAACAGCTGAAATTTTAATCATTCCTTACATTAAATAATAACCAACTCCTACATTAAGCAACATCAACTACAAAATTTTTTCTGTGTACTACTCCGTAGTTTCTAAATAACTACCTGTTATCTGTTAACTGGTCCCTGAATAACTATTATCCCAGTCTTCTTGCATGAGAGGCTGCCAGAAGGAAGGTTTAATTGTAGATACAAGATGGCTTATTTTTCTAGACAAAATGTTATGCTGGAGAATTTTGCCCACCATTATTTGTATCTGTAATAGGTGAATAACTTTACAAAATAATGCAAAAAATAAATCCATTTGACCAAAAGTACAATGTCTGATGACATTCCAAAGGATAGAGTCACTCTTACATTATTGTGATTGCAAAATATTAAAGTTTTTAGTCTTCATTCTTCCATGAGCTAAGTACTTTCCTGACTTTTAAGTATATTAAACGTCCATGCAGAAAGAAAATCAAAATAAAACCAGGTCATTGGATACTATATTAATTAAAAGTTTTGCTACTTGGTATATTTGGTAAAAGAGACTTGGTTACGGATAAGTAATACCTACATTATCTTGCTTCTGTCACAGAAGACAATATTTCGTCATCTTATTTATTCAGCAGTGGACTAAAAATATTAAGAGGATATAACAGTGAGGTGTTATAGCAGGAAGGTTTTTTGATATTAGATATTTTGATAAGACACTTGCAGTATTAATTCACAGTAGTATAGATATAACACTGATACAAATTAAAGTGGATAACCAATAGAGATAGACTCCCTGACTGTACTGTGGGAAAGGAATTAAATATTTTTTTTTTAGCCATTAATAGACACCTAAGTGAACGATGACTTGTGTTCCGAAATTTAATGTTTTCTTTCCTAGACATCATCTAGAAAATCAAATGACTTTCCACTAATGATTTTTCTTGCATCATTAGAAAATTTTACTCAGAAGAAATTTTGATGTTTTGATTTTTTCTTTTTAAACTGTGTTTTACACGTCATTTAGCTATCCAGATATAGTATTTCTGTATAGTAAGCCTGAACAGGTTATTGTAATTCTAGAATCTCTTCCCCTTTGGGATTTTATTGAAGTCTAATACTACCTGGCAGGCTGATATTACCTATGTGCTGTAACACACTCATGTTCCTGTGTAGTTTAGGACAAAAAATAATAAAGTTTGTATATTCCAGTACTATTTCACATAAAGGCTCAAGACCACAAATTTTTTCTTTACCTCTCCCCAAATCCTGCTTCTATTCTCTAAACTAAGACATCAGTTTCATGAACTCTGTTCAACCATCTTGGAATAGGACCATACTCATTTATGAGTTATTCATGAAACAGGACCATTACATGTCATTTTTTCATTGTACATTTCAGCCTTTATAGAACTTTTTCTACCAATAATACAGAAAGATTGCTCTATAGCTTGATAATCTCCTCCATGAGCCATGCCAAAGATTACTGTTTTAGATGAACTTTTCTCCAAGATGGTATCTTCAGAATTGAATTATCTTCTTCTGCCAAGAAGAGAAGGTTAACAAGATTGTGAGTATTCAAGCACAGAACAAAATTCTGGCAGGTTTTGCTTTATGAGTGCAATTACTTTGATTTTTCATAATAAGGCTAATCAACTCATGTTTTTCTTTGATACGCAATCATATAATGTTCTCTTGATGACCTCAGGGTAGGGTGGATTTCCTGAAAGGAGGAAATTTATTCTCTATTTCCCATTAGCAGGCAATTTCTGGCCACTTCCCAGGAAGCAGGGCTTCTGTATGGGTAGTGGTTGATCCGGAAGACAAACATCTTAAACAATGAAAGCCCCACTTCCTCCTCCTCTCTCCCAGCCTTTAATGCTGAGCAGATGTCATGTTGTATGGAATATCCCTTTGGTCACTTTGGGTCAATTGTCCTGGCTATGTCCCTCCCAAGATCTTGCACACCCCTAGCCTACATGTGATGGGGGGCTGGTGGGGGAATGTTGGAGAGAGTCTTGATGCTGTGCAAGCACTACTCAGCAGTAGCCAAAACACTGGTGTGTTATCAATATGTTTCTAGCTACCAATACAAAGCACAGCACTATGAGGGCTGCTGTGGGCAAAATTAATTCCATCATCTCAGCCAGACCCAATACAGGTATGCTCCCAGATAAGGAGTAACTACTTGTGAAATCAATGATCAAATTTTTGGTCTTTGATGTCCCTCCATATTCACAGACTCCTTTTAGTCAAGGGCTGTATCTACCCAGAGGGATGACTCTAACATAAAAGTAAGTCTCCACATGGATATTTTTTTCCTCTGGCATATACATGAGAAATTATGTTGAACATAATAGCTTTATGCTACATAGAGAAAAGCTGGCTTCTCAAGAATTGCCTGGAAAAAGCATTGAATAACCATCTGGACAATAATCGAGAATGATGGACTAGAGTCCTGGGATTCCCTTTAAACTGAGTGAAACTGTGTTTTGAATAGCTTGCTTATATGCACAAGATATTCACCTTTGACTCCTAATTGCATTTTTTTGCTTTTCTCAGGCAGAAGGGCAATAAACTGTAGCTAAGTTGTAATTAAATTATTGCTCTGTTAGAATTTCAGTAGAAAACACAGCTTTGAGAAGCTCTGGCAAAACCCTGCAAGTGAAAAGAAATGCAGAGAACAAAACTCAACCTCAGGTTACAGAATCATAGAATGGTTTGGGATGGATGGGACCTTAAAGATCATCTACTTCCAAGTTAGACTGTTCAATTGTATTTAAAATTGTTTTGTACTGAGAAGTTCAACTTTTCTAAAAACAGACAGGTGGATAAATGTAGTAATAAAACTTATGTTAACATTTGGAATAAAATTCCTGCAAGTGGCGAAGCGCAAAACCGTAACAAGATACATATCAGATTTCTGCCCCACTTATATCACACAGAGTGCTTTCTGGAAGCAAAGCAAAATTCCATTCTACAGCATATTGACAGATCTCGGAGGCCACAAAGAAACAAAGTCATATATTAAAATGCTAAGAGGATTATAATGATGATGATGATGATAAGCAGAAAAAGGATAATGTCTGCAATTTTGGAGACTTTCCACCCACTCTTGCTGTATATGTAAAAAGAAACATGGGCAGCTGGCATACCAGATGGTTTATATTTGTGACACCCAAAGCAAAAAAAGTTTAGACTAGAAAGAAGTTCTGTTAGCACTAGCAGCAACTCAGAATCCAAATGATGATTCTTGCACTTTGTACCTTGAGTAGATTAATACTACAACTCATCAAAAGGAAACTGAAAAAGGGGCATTCTTTCTTTGCATTTTAACTACCTCATTTTAATACTGTTGTTTCCAGAAACACAGCTTTCTGAAAGGGGGGAACAAAATGAACACAGTGAATTTATGCTAGTATGAACAGATTCTCCACAGTGGAAAAAAAAGGAAAGCCATCTTATGTTTTGCTCATTACCAGTGCTTGCAGTTTCTGGAAAGCCAAAGGACAGTTCAAAAGATCATTTCCAAAGCATCATGTTGTTTTTCTTGGTTAGAGAATGCTATCTTCCCACTTTCAGAAATTTAGTTTGTGATTTCTTGAAACAGAGAGAGTTGAAGCTGCTGCTTCTCTCATTTTTTCCAAAACTACCATCCAAGCCACCACCTCAAAAAACCAGATAATTAATATAAGATTAAAGTTAAAGATTTCTGTGAGAAAAAGTACTGTACTCTTTGGCAGGCAGTTCTAGCTACCAGGATAATAACCTTCTGTGCAGTCTTGCTGTGTGCTCAGTTTTTGATAGATCATAATTGTTACATGTTTTTTCAGGGTTGAAGAGTGAGATCTCACTAAAGCTTTCTTTAGAAGTAATGGAGAAAAATAGGCTCTTTGAAAAGAGAGCTGTTCAGTTTCAGATGTCTGCTTTAGGATGAGAAGACGTACAACCTAGAAATGTTCCTTACCTTCATTCAACAGGATCCTTTAGATTGACTGTTTTTGTGTTACAGACATCTATATTTTGTAAGATGAAATCCATCCAAGGGGTCTAGAAGCCACAGGCAGAAACAGTCTTCACAGTTGTTTGCTCATCAACATGTTGCATTCTTTAATATTACTTCAAAGGATAGAAGAATTTGCCATAGGTACTCATCAGCTCACTGTTGATTATTATATACATTTTTTTTTCACAGATCTAATATTCTAAAATAAAAGCCAAAGTGTTAATAACATAAAAGAGGAAAACAGTTTAAAATTGTATTAAAATTAACTTCTTGCTAACCCTTTATCTTAGGAGATGTCATAGGTTACAACTCAAACACTACAAGACAAAGTTAAGATTATTTATTATACTAACTTCTTGAATAACTTGGACAAAAAGGAAAAAATAAGAGAGGTCAAGATTTGTTGGGGGGGCAGAGATGGAACTAAATCCAGTTACTAAACGTTACCAAAAGTGCATCCCATATTCCTATATACTTAAAGTTTCAGTATCCTGATGCCTGTCTTTGAACCATTCTTCTTAGGTTGTGAAAATTAAAAAAAAAAACACAACCTTTTACAGAAAAAGAAGAGGTGAGAAGGAAAACAAAAATTTTAGTGAGATGCTCTATTAAAAATATAGTACTTCATGCTGTGTATAGTTACAGCAGTGTGAAGAAGGTATGTAAAATAAGGGTGTTAAATCATGTCCTAATTTTGTGAAAATTTTGTAAAAAAGGCTAGCTTATTACAATATTCTTACCGATTATAATCTTCAGAAAACAGTGAAATTGTTTTTCAGTATGTTTGAAAAGGATTCAGACAAACCATTACATGACATCTCTTCTCCTAAAGCTGGTAAAGGTCCTTCTCTCTGTTTCAAACTATTGAGTATGTATTTTATTTGATTAGGGTTTTACTTTTCATATACCTGCACAGTTTCTTTGAAAACTGCCTTCTGTAATGCCTTGTCTGTTATTTTAAAAGTACATTCACAAGTCTCTTGAAATGATTATTAGGTCATGTAAATGATCTGATTTCTTAAAGATCTTTTCACTGTGACGATTGTTCTTACTGTGTGATGTCAATAGACAGATGGAAAGTAAAATTAAGTGTCTGTGCATATAATTTGGCATGTAAAAGTTCAAGTGTTATTCTGTGTAGGCTTTTGCATAATATCTACTGCCATATATTTTTTCATCACTCCTCTCTGTCTAGAAACAGTTTGGTTTTAGTTATTAGCTATGGTTTAATGTATTATTTCAGAAGGGAAAACTCTTGGAATTCTGAACTGAAGAATGTATTTACTTCTGAAAATGAAGAGAACTACTAATTTTTGATCTGATAGACAATAGACTTTAGGTAACTTTTGAAACTTGTGTCTTAGGGTAATTGGACAAACTCTTCTCTTCTACTGGTATTTATTGAGACACAGACTGCTTCTGGAGTTTGGTTTCATGTTAGTATGTACCTTTCCTTAACAGAAAAAAGTGAATAATTTTAGACAATTTGAAGAATTTCTGGATGTATTTTGAGCCCTGGATACATGCTCAAGTAAGAAAACGATATGATAACCTGAAGTAAAATGTCTTTGCAGTGTTTGGGTTTTATTTTTGCTGGGGTTTTTGATTGTTGCTGGGGTTTTTTTTGCAGAACATGATGCACTGGAAAATCCTTTCTCAAAAGTTGCCAAACCTAGAATGCTTAATGTGTCCTAGCATATAAAATTTGAGACTCACCTTGAAAAACTTGCAGATTATAGAGAAATCTTTTGAATGGAATGTAATTTTGACATGTACCTAAAACAAGATGAGTGTAATATATATAAAACCTATTGAAGTCTATTATTCACTCTAAGTCATCTGTATGCAGCAGCTGAAGAAACACAGTTGTGTATGTTAGCAATAAGGTTTTGCCAAAGACACGCTGGCTTTATCCATAGAAAGGATAAGTGCTCTTATTGGATCTATGACTTCAATCTATTTTTGTACTTGTTTTCTCTGCAAGATTTCTACATTTATTCATTTATGAGTGTCATTTTCTCTGGGTTGTTACTCACTCTCGTATTTGCCTTTGCCATCTTCTTGTTAACTTCTGCATTCAATCAGATCAACAGTCACTTGTCTAGGATGCCGTCGGGCTGATCCATGACAATGAAGTTAATTTCTTTCACCTATTCTATGGGAAAAACTTTCTTCGGAGACAATTAAATAAATTGTGAATGACATAAAATACAATTCCCTCATGACAATCCAAATTCTCTCTTGTGAAATAATTAGCTGACTAGGCAACACTTGTCACTATCTCTCAGTAAAGCTAGGATCCTTAATTAAATTCACTGAGCAATTACTGTGGGTGAATATTAGTAGTACAGAATACAGCAGATTATGGTGAAGTGAAAAGAAATTTTTCTGTTGTTTTAAGAGGAATTGATATTGTTTTATTTACTTCTGTGTTTATGGAAGAGCATCAGATATTTATATTTGTTTGTCTGTTTTACCCACTAGAATCAGAGGAGCTATTCTACCAAGCTGTCTGATTCAGGAAAGAGCTAAACAATCTATGATATTTGGGGAATTATAATTGAACACTTAAAGCTTATATTGATTCCAGAATAGAAATTCAATTATATGTATTGCCTATGAGGGTATTTCGCTTCTTTGGAAAGAAAAGAAAATACACAAGCATAGAAAGCCATGCAGAGAATAATCCAATAAATCCATTAAACAGGCAATAGTATAACTTCCAGTAATACACAGGAATATCATAACATCACTTCAAGAGTCCCATACTCATAAAAGTATAAAAGTATAGAGTATTTGTATAAAGAAACCTGGCTGTCAGCTGTAATGACCAGATGTTGTTAGTCATATTACACTTATTTGTTACCTTTGTATAAAATAATTTGATGACGCCTGTGATTCTTAGGCAATTCATGTGATTCTCACCTGCCAAGCATTGTTTCCCTTACTACTTGCTCCTTTCTGTCTTAATGCCAAGCACTAATCTACTGCCGTTACCTTAACAATCCCTCTAGTTGTCTTCCCTAGTGTTACCTTTTTGTTGTCCAGCTCTTCCTTCATACTACAACTATATTTCTTGACACTTTCTGACTCCCACCCTACCCACATACCACTACACAGTCAAGTGTCCACCCAAGCGCACACATAATTCTTTATTCTTGTCTACTAATTCCTTTCTCCATGTATTGCTTCCTTCTGTTCACGTGCTTGACAAAGTGATTAACATCTGCTTGCTACAGCAGCAGAATTCAGCTGGTTTTGAAATAAGAGATAAACCACCACTCTTTAGGTGGGATAGTTTTGGAAATATGTATTTCTGTAGCCAATGAATTTTCATTAAGTCTAGTGTGTTTCTGTCTTCTGTAAACTATCAAGTACATAGATAGATTCAGTTGTATGTTGTAAAGATTGTGCCTGATCTGCTCCATATGAGGGACAAGGGGAGAACTTCTTTGCTTAGCTGGCTACCATTTTAACAGAATGAATGAAATGACAAGGTAAAGCTAACATTCTCTACATTTATAGCAGGAAACCTAACAGCGGGAAAAACAAAGACGAAGTACAAGTACTGTCCTTGAAAGTTTGTGCAGGAAACTCCTTGGAAATCTTGAGAAGTGTAGTAGTAAAATCACTTGATTTCCCTGAAATTTCTTAATTGTCAGATTAGCTTCAGAAGACATAAGTAAACTTTAAAAACTGTGTAAGAAAGAAACAGAAAATCAACATATTTTACACTGCTGTGGCTGTCTCTACAGTTATATATTTACTAGCAATTATGTTTGCATCAGGTGCAGAGTTCTTAAGTGAACTTTCTAACTGGCCCTGTGTGCTACAATTTGGTTCATGCTTCCAAGATAACTTGGAGAATGCAAAGTAATTTCTATCTGATTAAACCAAGCTGGAAGATGCACTCGAGGAACACATGTAAAGTACCGTAACCGCTAATGAGCATTCAGTTCACTGAAACATACACTTTCTATTTTGCTTTTGTCTAGATCTGTTTGGGCAGCAGAGTTGTTTGTGTTTTTTTTGTTTTCGGGAGTTACATGGGTATGGTCACTACCTTAATTAGAAAGGGATCAGCTTTTACAACTATGACTAAGTCAGAGTGCATCTCTTTTTCACTATACTTTGGACTGAGGTACAGAATTAAAACACAAGGCTAAAATTCCAGGAAAGAATGTCCCTTCTTCATATAAAGAAAAACAGTGCATGAGCCAGAGGGTGAAAGACACAGTGTTATAAACACAGTCTAAACACCAAGAAGGACTTAAAAGCACACCAAAAGTGCATAGAGTGTAAAATGCTGAGACTCTTGAGAAGTGTTCACTTGCGGGAGATCTACCAGTCCTAGCTAGTATTTGTTTACTTAAACAGTGGGAGAAATCGCATGGCAAAAAAAAAGACCATCCCAGGTAACAAAGCATATCAGTGAAAGCATAGCATTCAATTTTTCTGGCTTTCAGACAGTGTTATTTTTTCTTGTCTATTATATTTATTTCTTCTGCATGTCTCTCAGATCATAAATATACTACTTAAATGTCCTTCTGTGGTCATTTCCTAGCTTAAAAGTACAAATAGTTTTTAAATAAGAACCTGAGATATTACATCATCTAGATAGTTTTCACATACAGGAAACTGGCCAGAAACACTTGTCAGCATACTGTGGAGTCTGAGACTTTGAATAAGGACAAAAAATATGTCAGAGAAACGTGATTTAACTCACATATTGAACTGATCTGTTACCTGTACCCTAAAATAAATCAGCAAAGTCCTGAATCACATGCTCAACATCAGTCATATTTTATAATTGACCTTTTTATATTGCTTATGTCAAACATAGGAAACTTCCCAGTTGTGACAATGACCTTGATGTTTTCTTACCTTTATTTGGTCCATAAAAAAAAAAAAAGAAATATGAAAAGCTTGGATGATTTAGATTTAGAATGCTTGTTTTCTTTCAATGCTGCATTTTTTAAAGGTTGCTTTAAAGTTAACATGAAAATTTATTTATTAAGGACACCTTTCCATGCCCACCCCTGAACAAATGTAATTAGAGTTCAGACGTATTTTTTCTGTTGACTTTATTCTACCATAAATCTCTTCATGTTAAATAGGTTGAAAGGATACAAAAGTTATAAGTACAGTACTGAAACACAAGAACTACTGTGTTCTACTCTGATTTCTGAGCTTAATGTTCTTGAGAATCCTCCTGAAGTCAGATTTTCAAAAGTGTTCAGGCACCAAAAGTAATTTTCAAAGCAGCTATGGTGATTTAGGAATCTTAGTTTCTTTTAAACCGCTTTGAGTTATCTATCTTAGATGCTTTTGTAAATGCCACCAAGAAGGGTGGAGGACAGAGCATTCTTTCCAGGGCTGTTATGTGTTGGGCTATTTCAGGAATCTGAACTGGACTCAATTCTAGAGACTAGTGTAGCAGCTCTAGTCGTGCTGGGGTGGAGATGACACCACCAATCCAAACAACCAGTGTGCACCTCAGCTGTAGGAAGTAATAAAGAGAGCAGAAGTTCCGTATGACAAGTAAATAAATTCCTTCAAATTGCTGATAACTGCAGACCATTATGCTAGACTGGGAAATGCACTCACAAAGGCATATAGCCTGCATTGTCTCATCTTGGGTTTATGTGCCTAACTGTACTGGAAAATACAGTCTTTCATCTCAAACAACATAACACAATTGTTTACAAATATACATAGTTAACTGTAATCCTTGGAACTACTTTTCAGTACATACATTTGAAAATTATTTCTAATTTCCTTTCTGTGTGAGGTGTGAGCATGTCTGTTAGACAGCAGCTATCCCTCACTGTGCTGTTAATGAGTGTTTGCTAATGCTGCTGAAGTTCACATACAGCATAAAGATTTTTGTGATAAAGGTATCTTTGTTGAACATATGAAGGGTTTGTGTGTGCTTGTGCATATAAGTGCATGTAAGTATTTCCATATTAAATGGTGATTACAATATTTTTTATATATACACTCATATATGTAAAAGAGTATACATGTGTATGTATGTGCACACACACGAGCTCTAAGTAGCAACATGCACCTGTAAATACTGATTCAACAAGTCTGATATAGGAAAATATTACCCAAAGATTGAGGGGAAAAATAGTAAATTAATTTTCTTGAAGTTGTTTCTGATAGTCAATTTGTATTCATGTGAGTGCATGATGCTAATGGTAAAAATACTGCACAACACTCACCAGGACTACATGCTTTCACATACTTAATATACAGTTTAAAGAGATCAGGATGTTATAATTGCATAGAGGCCAGTTTATTTTGATTAGCAGTAGTTTTGGGTTAAAAACAGAGCAGAACAAGTGGTTATACAAGCTTTGCAAGTTAGGTCTGAACTTCCTCTGTTATATAGACTTTGCAATAAGGTACAGCAGAGGTAAAATATGTAAGTATTCTGGCAGATGATAGCCTGTGAGTTGTTTCACAGGAGGCACTTCATAATCTTTATTAATGCCTCATTTGTTAACCTTAGTTATGGATAAATCTTTAGGTTAATCTTGTGCGTGATGCATGCAATGATTTCATGCTTGTGCTGCTACAGAATATCATAGTGTGTAATAAAATATGCATTTTACTTGCTGGGCAGAAAACTATACGTACCAAAGGAACACACACCTTTTATTCAGAGATATACTAAGAAGTCAATTTGACAGTATTTCCACTTGCAAAAAGGGAGACATCCATAGCTACTTTGTAGAACTCACTGGGTTTCTCATGGTGTACTAAAGAAAGAAATTAAATTTATCCGCTGGCTTTAGGGGCAGAGTGTCAAGCTTTAAGGGACATAGTCTATATTAAGTAGTAGGTTGGCTTCATACCACAGCCAAACTGGAGATCTGGTGAGAGAACGTCCCAGCTAATTTCTGGTCCAGTGTGCAGGAGGTGGAAGGACAGCAGTTTGAGTGAGAAGTTTGAAATATTTGAAATATTATTTAATTTCTCTAAAACTTCTGAAAAATACCAAAGACTTTTTGTGTATTTATCTGTTCTCCAAAAAGAAAAAAAAAAGACAGATTTTCCTCTGAATTCAATGGGAAAAATGCCTATTAACTCCAGTAATCTGTTTGATTAATAATATTAAACATTCTGAAGCATTCAAAAGCCACTGGGTGTGCTTTTTGATTAGGAAGAGGTAGGTGATGGTAATGGCTTGGTTCTGCTCAAATGGAATCTGTGCTGTTTAATATTTTCATCAATGACATAGACAGTGAGATTGAGTGCACTCTCAGCAAGTTTGCAGATGACATTAAGCGGAGTGGTGCAGCTGACATGC
>Ga0181612_173804_pt1 | contig 11721 bp, 6 predicted proteins | sample HoacroProtozoa21_FD_119630 | JGI IMG/M metagenome (GOLD analysis project Ga0181612, IMG submission 119630) | Hoatzin crop microbial communities from Cojedes, Venezuel. Combined Assembly of Gp0051906, Gp0051904, Gp0051908 | reverse complement strand
TAAGTATCTTCAGAGATCGTTGTTGCTGTTGGTAGCGCAGGTTGCTTTGAACATGGCAGCTGATACTTGTAACACGAACTTCTGAGAGGGACTCAGGAACCTGCCAGCCCTTGCCTTAACCAAAGAGAACTTTAAAAAATTATTGCCTTTAATTATATCCTTAAATGATTTTCCAGCTGTGTCAGAAGATAAATTTGCACCAGAGCTCTGCATAGATTTGACCCTTTTAAGCTATGTTATTTGTTGTGGTGCACTTTGCTCTTTGCCAGGAGCTTGAAAGTCTGACACATGCTTGGACAGCACTAACCCACTGCTGCTTAAACTTCCCTCGAGGGGTGGTCCTGATGTCACGCGTGCAGCCACCCATCCCAAGGAACACAGTAACGCTTGTGAAAGTGCCTGTGACTTCACATCTGAACTGATTTCCTCCCCAGGCGGCCCTGGGGTTTCACAGCAGGCAGAATATGATGCACTAGGGTCCCAGCCTTCTTCCCGGGGTGAGAAAAGTTGGTTTTCATTTTGCTCTCTAATGATAAGAATTGTCTCCAGTCATGATCTCTGTCTTGCTAGGTAGACTTGCTAGGAGTAGTGAAGCTTCCAAGGCACCGGTAATGGCCTAAAACAATGCTGGGGTGGAAGGACTTTTTCTTCCTCTGCTAACCTTGTCTTGCTTTTGATGTGCTGATTTTAATCACAAAAGCCTTCCGTAGCTTGTGTGATGGGACAAGACAGCCTGAGAGTATGCCTGTGGATTTTCAAGGGAGCGTGAAGAAGGGATTCAAGCTCCTGTAAAACTGGGCAAGGAGCAGGATGATTTCATGATGTAACCTCGCCTTGGAGCAGCGAGGGAGCGGTAGGAGGGTATGGTACGGGGCAGACCCTCTGAAAGCTGCCCCTAAGCAAGTACAGATGCTGCTGCCACGGAGATTGAACATCCTGGCAGCAACAGGAGGTTTTGTGTTGCTCCTCCTAAATGCAAACTCTGCTTCTGGGGACTCCCTTCTTCTATGTACTGGAATTGAACTAAGAGTTTGTTGGTTTGGGTTTAAGTTTTGGTTTGGGTTTGTTTTTTTCTTCCCCAGTAGACAGAAACAGGGAAGGAGATGGAGAAAAGAAGCATTATTTGGAGGAAGTTTTTTGACTGCAGCCCACATGTAGCAAAGTGCATCACTTAAGTAGTTACTGTTAAGCTCTGAACTAGAAAGCAAACTCTGTAACAATAAAACACAGCCTGGCTTACGTGCAAAGGAGCCCTGGGAAGGCTGGTACGCTGCTAGCTTACCAGATGGCAGTCTACCCGTGTTACACAGGTTCTTGAAAAACAGGGAAAAACATGTAGCAAATATTCCTGGAAAATCTTGTCTGATAAGCACAGAAAATAAAGTAGCATGAATCACTGATTTATAGTCTTGCAAATATTTCTAATATTATTAATGCTTCCTCTGGCCAGGTTCTTTGCTATCACATGTAAGGAGCAGGGGTTAATTCACCTATGTGTAAACTGAGGGAGAAACCTGCAATGCATCACAAGCCTCTAAGCCTTTTCCTATAGCCTGTTATGGAGAAAGTTCCATCTTCTTCAGGCATCCTCTTTCTGATCTGTTTACTTTTAAAATCTGATTTTCATTTTGATTTGGTACTAGCCTAGTAGTTGCATTTCGGTTTGCATTATTTAAGCAACAGTAAACACCATAACCTTTCAAAGTAGCTGAACAAGTAGCAATCCAGCTTCCAAACAACTAGTTTCCACACCTTTTCTCACTAGGACAACAGTCAAATGTACGTTTAATATTCTTGTGTGTTTAAAATCCAAACTACTCCTCATAGCAGTCTGTAACACAGAAGTTTTTACTTTTTTTTTTTAAGTTTCCACAATTAAACTGCTAGCAAAGTTTGTTCTATTTCAGATATAGCAGAGGTAGCATTTGCAGCAAATACTAAACTTCCAGGAGACCTTAACAGAAAACTATTGTGTACAACTCCAGCTACACGCTTTCATTAGCCAAGAACTAGAGGAAGGCTCTTACCAGCAGAGTATTAACCTCTGTATGGTTCATTAGATTTACTGCCTTAATTAGAGATTACTGTATGAAGTTATTTTGCTTACCCACAGTGTGGAGACTTCTGCAGGCTGATGCTCCCCGAGCTGCCCAGCACTGCCAGGTGACAGGGCTGCTGCCCATGCTCTTCCTGCACTCATGGAGCTACCTGCAGAGTGTGGGGCAACCACAACAGGAGCGTGACCTCTTTTGGTTGGGTCCATCTGGCATCTTTCACAAGCCCTCTGGGCAGCTCTACGGAATGGCTTCCATGGGGTCAATTTTTTTTTTTAAGCTGTCCTTGTGTGAATGAAGTGAGCTGGAGCAGGTGCTAACCAGGAGGTTCACTGGAGTGTGTATTATTTATGAGGTAATACGTGAAGAAAGCTATAAACTTAAAAAAAAATCCCTTTATCATAGCATGTTATTCTAGACTGTGAGATAGCAACCACTAGATTAAAAAGCCAAGCACAGTGTAACTTCTGCAGTTGTGCCTTTCCCCATCATGGAGCAGACAAACATGCAACTGTGACAATGCAAGTAGCAGTAACTGCTATGGAACTTGGTATTATAATGTTTTTGTTCCCCCAGCAACACACGCAAATCCAGTGTGCGTCTTGACAGCATTATTAATGCAACCGCAGGAAGAGTAGCTTACTGTAATGTTGTTTACAATGCTACTCTGAAAACTACTACTGTCCCACAGTTTTATGAGCTGCACATCCAGCCTGAAGATGAGCTTACCTGTTAGATTTTTATCTACGTGGAAGAAGTATTTGAGTCTTCGCTGTCTTAATTTGCTGTGGTGCATTACTTGCATTGCTATCCCACCCATGCCAGATGAAACTGAAGCAGTACCTATCCACATAGCAGGGTAACAACAAAACCTGGAAGTATTTTAAAATGGAGCAAACTCTGACACCTCCCAGAAGCTGACTGTCTTAAAAGCAAACCTAACTGCAATGGAGTGATGTGGAAGGCACATGGCACTGCCTATGTGCTGAAACTTTTCTTCATACGTAGGGGACAGGCTCTTACTAACAAAAGCTGAGGTTCTTATCTAATCATTCCCATTAATGTTTAAGTATATTTGGAAAGGAGACAGAGAAAGCAGTTTCCAGGCCCTGAACAAAGATAGAGAGCTCTACCCTAGAGTGTCCTTTCAGGAAGGAGACGCATGCCTGTGGTTTTGGACAGGGAACCGACACTGAATTGCCTCCCAGCCCTGAGTGTTCTGACCACAGCACTGTGTAGGGGTGCCCCTTCCCAGCTGTGGGCTGCCAACAGGCACATTTTTGTCTGGGAGCTGAGAGAGACATTGAGCTCCAAGCAGGGGGGCTTTATTACTCGTTGCTCAGGGTACTGACTCCTGAAGCCGCTGTCAGGCACCTCTCTCAAGCAACTGTGTTAAGGACTGGAACTAAACAGCCAACGCTGGAATATCATGAGTCCTGAGAGCAGTTTTAGACAGGCCAAGAGACCCTTTTACCTAAGAGTACTCCCAACTTTTAATAGGAATTTGCAATTTGAGAGAAGTAGGACTTAAGTGCTTTAAAACACTCTTTCTAGTGCTGCTGTTCTAAAATCAACCTTAATTCAGCTGCCTACACAGGCTCTGCCTATGCAGTCACATCAAGCTGCTGGCAAACAGGTTTTGCCTCTGGCTTGACGGCCAGTGACAAGCAGCATACCCCCGGGTAACAGCAGCGAGCAGCAGCTTAGCATATTTGCAATCCCACATTTCCTTGCTACAGCTGCATCCATGAACATCACTCAATACAGTTTTCACTGCCAAGTCTGTCTAGTTTTGCTTGCCTGAAGCAAGGCTCACCACAACTACAGTTTGATAATGCCTCTCTAATGCTAGCACTAAAACTGACTTTGTAGTAACTTTATCCCTACAATGCAGTCCTATATTGTATCTCAATCCCAAAGGCCTACATGTGGATTCCCTCCTTTTAAGCTGCTGCAGCCTTAGTAGTTCCATCTATGCAAGTTTTGTTCCAGACATGAGACACCCCACACCTCACGGTATCCTCCAAACAGAAATCTATTTGGTACCTGCCGTAGCAGGGCAGAGTTACTTCGTATTTCATGGAATAAACCAGGCATCCCTCCAGCACAACACACCTTGGGCTATCATCAGGGAAGAGCTGTGCTATCACGATTTGTAGAGCTTGTAAGAAGTGCACCTTGCTTGTATGATCCCCTTCAGACCAATCAGAATGGGCAGCAGATGCTTCTTTTGCACTTACCACAAGATGCAAAATTTTATATCAAACCATACATACATGTTCTTGCATAGGGAGTAAAGCCAAGGCACTTCACGTGAAAGCGTGCATATTTTTCTGAAGATATTTGTTTTGAAATCAAAATTTTTGCTGGTCAAAGTTTATGGAGTCTTTATACCTTTTTCACCTTCACATTAGTCTCATTGGCCTTTTCAGTTTCTGTACCTTAGGTATTTACTTAAAGAAAAGATAGCATGGCCTAAGTTATCACCCTCCATATTTTTACATTAAAAGTTTGCCTTAATTCTACTGAATTTATCCCTGTTCTTACAGAGGAAAAACATACTGGCCTACTAATACACTTTACTCATTTGAAAGGCCCTGCTCTTTTCAGTCATTCCAGTTTGGGTGTGGGAGTGGAAACCATAGTGCAACAGCAAGCTTAGGAACGGCCCCACCACCAGCAAGATTCAGACTGGAAGGGACAGACGGCAGAACTACTTGATGACAAATACCTGCAGTTCTAACTTACAGGACAAGAACCACAGCACGCTTCAAAGCGAGAGATCAACAGAAACTACTTGTCACAACGCACGTGACTACATCAGTCACCTTGCGGCTGGACAGAACAGCCTCCCCCAATGCAAATCACTTCTTTGCGTATTCTCAGCTTCCCTTGTAATGCACACACAAGGTTTAAGGGCAGCAGCAGCCACCACAGGGCCACGTGCATACCCACACAAGAAGTAAAGCATTGCCATTTTTGACCCCTTATGAAGGAAAGCTGATGCATGTGCTCCAACTGGTACATTTATTGCCTTTTTCCATGTTACCAGAACAAATCTTTATTAAACATGTCTGAATGAAGCTTTTGTATAGGATGTTAACAACTCATGTTCACTATGTAGGGGAGGAAAGGCTAGTTTCACTTCAAAGCCTTTCATTTTTTGTGTTTCTCCCTGTATCAGTTTTAAATGTCATTTGCGCAATTACATTCAAATCCTTCTCTCCCTCTGCTATGTGCCTCTGGAAAAAAAACCCAAAGATTATTTTAGACTGTTCAGTTGGTATCACTCAGCATCTGAGACTACGTTTCTAGCAGTTTACTTCCAACTTGTGGATTCTCAGGATATGGCCTGTGGCAATGCTTGGACTTGCTGCCCACACAGCATTACACCAAGAAACTATCAATAGAACACGTAGTGCAACTGACTTTGTTCAGGACAAGTAAAATTAATACCATAGCACTGAACTTACTGCCGAGAAAGCAAGCCACATCTATTCCCACTAACAGCCCCATATATTCCTTCAACAGTTGAATTGTCTCAGCTGTCTGTTCAGAACATGTTCCTTATGTTACAGGCTCTTTGCTGGAAAGGTTACAATCAAGTTAAAATTCCATTATTAGCGTGACATGATTCTGCGGGAGTTAAGAATGAGTGACATAAATGCCTTTATATTTACAGAAACACATACACAAAAATAACTGATCATGCTGGAAGGCAGAAGCTTCAAACCTAAAAAGAACAGGCAGACTTCTTGTTTCATTTTTTTGTCTTTTTTTTATTTGGGAAAAGTGCTTCTTACAAAAGGCAGCTGCAAAACAATACATTATAGACCTCAGAACAATTTCTCATTCCATTTAAAAGTGAAAGGAGAGGCAGTCTAGGGGACAAGAGCAGCAGGAGAACAGATCACGGGGCATCCACGAGTCAATAAAAAACAGCAATAATGTAATGCGAGGTTAAAATTCCTGTGCTGGGGCTTTGGTGGCAAAGTAATTTCTCAATGCAAATTACAGCCAGAAACTGCACGACTGCCTTTGTAAGCAGTAACTCACATAAGCTGGACAGCTTTACCAGGCAACCCACGCAACTCAGATGCTGAGAGGCACAGCGATTTCCTAGCGAAGCCCAGGGCTTAAGTGGTTACACCGAGTTCTAAAACTTAGAGCGATAAAGCTAAAGGGGCCTCTCTGGTGTTCCTCTGACCCCACCCTGGCTAACCGGATTTCTGCTCCTGGACAACCCTAATCATACACATGAAAGAGAGCTGGTGTATTAGGGAGTGCCATCTATTAAGTTAAGCGGTAGTTAAGATCACTGCCGTAGACTGGGCTGAGACCACTAAACCAGTTTCATGTCCAATTGGAGGCTGGACTTCACGCACCAAGAGGGGATGAAAGATGGTTTTGTTGTTTTTAACTTACACAGAGTCTCCCCATCCTTGAGGTCCAACTCTACATTTATCTGTATATACACATAGAGAGTTCTCCTTTCACAAAGACATCTTCCTTTCATGCTAAACACAGTAAAAACCCAGAACGTTCACACCTGGTTCTGGTTACACAGTAGTAATAGTAATGTGCAAGTAAACAAGAGACCAAAATCACAAATGAAGACGTGTACATGAGGGGGCTGGAACGGAGCTGATGCCAGAAAGAGAGTATTTGTGTCTGGCCTGAATTCAGAAATATTGGTACAAAGACAGAAACGAGGCCATCAGCCAATTTACATCCCCACTGCATGGCCACTGCCCATTTTTGTATCTGGACTCTTCAAAATGAGTGTGGAAGTCCTGTAAACACTTTAACCCTGGAACTGGGTGAACTCTGTCGGGTACACAGATGAAGCAACAAACCTAAGCTAACTGTTTGACAGTTAAATTCATTTTTACAAAAACTAACATTTTAAAGATTTATTTCTTGTTATTTGTTTAAACAGAGGAAAAACAACACTCCTGGGGTGGGAGGGGATGGGGAGAGACAGACCCTGGGTAAAAGTTATTACAACAGCACCTGGAATTGATCGGCCTGCCTAGAAGAAACACAGGCACTGCCACAACACCACAGGTAATAGCTACTGCCTGAAGCCAAGACAACAGTCCACACTCCACTGACAGGTGCTATAGATCCAAGTCATAATAATCTTCCAGCTCATCATGAAACAAGTCCCACTCATCCTCAGAATCCGTTAGCTCATCGTCACCTCCTGCTGCCAACAGCATAAGCAACATCTCACCAAGCTCAAAGGTCACCACCTCATCCTCGTCAGTCTCGAACGGATCACCGTTCTCTCGCTCCTCGATGAACTCCCAGAACCGATTCCTCCGCTGGGCCTGCAAGTGGAACACAAGTATTTCCCCAGGTGACCAAGCAGTACAAGGTAGGAGGTTTCACAGAGGCCGACAAGGTTCAGCCCCCAGCGTGCTTTCTGACATGCAAGAAACCACGTTTTCTTATTCAGGGAGATACTGACCTCCAGTAGAATTTACCCTTACACACCCCTATTAATGCTGCCCAACATTTCTACTTCAGTATGTTGGTGTACTAGGAAAGTTTTAAAAAGTCACTCTTTCCATCTTGGCCTCCAGCATTCACAAACTTTAGACCACCGCCTCCTTCAAATTCATCATTACAGAGCTCTATCAGAAGCAGAAAGAAGAGTCAACATTTCCCTGTCCTCCTCTTGAGGCAGCTGACTTAACACGCACCCGTCTTGCACTCTTTCTGTATAGAAAGGACAAAAACCGGCAGCACTGACCCGGTATCTACTCGATGTCCCCACTTTGGGTCTCTGTGGCTCCTCTCGGCGGCCATCAGGATAAGCATGTTTGTAAAAACAGTTTCCTCCAAACGGACAGCTCCCACGGCCTTCGTCAAAATACCTGCATGGCTTGTTGCTGGAAAGGAAAATACCGCAACCCTTACTCACAGCAGACCCCAACCAGACTTCAGAACTGCATTTACCTGTAGTCCAAAAGGATCTCAGGTACCATGTGGAGCTGAAGGTATTCTGTCAGTGTAACACCTACACGCAGAAGTCATGTATGACACAACGTGTATGGGTCGATGCATGCACAGGGACACTAATGGCTTGCAGCACACAGGCTCGTACCACCTTATGGATACATCACCAGTGTTTTGTGTATCGAAGGGAAAGGCTGAGGTCAAAGAACATAGGAACAGCTTTGTAACTGTGTGGTTACATGCATCTGTGAGCAGATAGGCAAGGACGCAGTTCACATGTGGTGGTGGATATGAGGTGTGAGAGGGGTTTACGTTAACACCCTTCTTCTCCAGGTGTTCCTTTATCTCTGCTGTCTCAACCTGACAAAAGGCCACAGTGCTCATACCTCATTGCCTCCTTGTATTTCTGAATCAGTTTCTGCTTCTCTTCCTTCTCCTCCACCCAGTACTCACTTGGAATGACAAAGTTAGATGTGATCCGACATTCTGGGCAGGACCTGGGGAATGAACAGACTGTGCTGCAAAATTCCACATTACAGGGCGCCCTCTCTCCTATGTAACATGTCATGGCACATATCCATATTTAAAGATGTATTGTACCCACACACTTGCTGCATGGACTTTCCAATCTAGATGCTGCTCTTTTACACATGAAGATAACCTAAAACTCTCTTCAAGAACTCAATGGCAATGGCAGCTGGTCAGCTTGTCTCAGAAAAGCTTGAAAAAACACTTCACACAGACTCCTTTTTCTTTACAATTAAATAAATTTATTTTTACTTCTGTATTTATTTGATTGGAACTTTTTTTTAGAACAGCCTTTAAATGGAGAAATTTTTTGTCAACTGATTAACGAACTAGGGCAGTAATGAATTAAGCAGCATACATTCTGAACTGGTTAATCTGTTTTCCGATTCCTGGCTGCGTGTCCAACACATAAACAGTAACTATTGGACAACATGCTACTAAATAAGTGCAAGTTATTTTCTACCATTAAGTGAGTTTTGCAAACTTAATCCACATTAACCAAATCAGAGCGTAAATGTTATCCCTAACAATTATTTCACTTCCAAACTACAGTTAGTATGCATTAAATGCAGCCTCCGTGTAGTCTGCATCTGGAAGTCTGTCGCAAGTTGTCACAAGTTACTAAGTTCTTCCACAGTAACAAAGCACAATCGAAATGGGAAAGTGCCTCACTTTATAATCTTGCTCTCAAATTGTTTAGCACTCCTCCACTTGCGGATGCACTTGAGACAGTAAGTGTGGCTGCAGTTGGAGAGGATCCCAAAGCGGCGCTCACTAGGATTAGCTTTCTCATACACCACCTCCATGCATATCCCGCACACCATGTCTTTACTACGCTGGACGGCAAATGAAAGCTCCATGTCCTTCTCGTGAGCTTCAATGCAAGACTGAAAAGGAGAGACAAAGAAAACGACTACAGAGACAACTGGTCACCTGGTGAACTCTAAGCAGGTTTTTAAGCTCAGTTTTACTCTGCCGTTTTGCATAATGAATGGAGTATGATTAACCTGAAATCTTTATCCTAAAAATAAAATTTGCTCAGATAGTGGGGAACAACCAATTCCTTTCAAATTCCTCTCTTCAGACATTGCTTTTAAACATGAGAAAGGCAATCTAAAAGACCATCCAGTTTTACTAGGCAAAGAACAAAGCTTGAGTATCTCTCCACAGATTGCTCTCCCAGCACAGATAAGGAAACCCAGCTGCTTTTGAATATGGCCCTGACAGGAAACAGTCCAGTTTACAACAGGAATTTCATTCATTGCCTGACCTGCATGCATCTTCAAATGAAAGGGAATTAGTGACAAGTGATTGCGGGGAGCTAGGAAGCAACTTAAAGCTGTTTAATACCAGACAGTTGTTTGCTTACCTTTATGTGCTGGGATCTCTGTGCAGCATCAATTGGATGCAAGACCTGCAGTCCACACATATCACATACATCCCCATGGATATACACGCAGTTTTCTCCATAACGACACTCTCCTAATGCAGCATAGGGGCACAGCTCCTTCTTCATCTCCACATCTACCTCCTGCTTCTCATATTCTTCCTCAATCACCATTTCATGCAAGGGTGCTTCAGCGCAGGAAGGAGCAGCTGGGAACAAAATTAAGGACAGTAAACAATACATTCAGACTTAGAGCACTGTGAGTGAGAACACATTATTTTAATGAAAAGTAATCCTTGGGTAACCCTGCCCACGTTACCCAAAGAGAATAATAAAACCAACCAAAGTTCATTTCAGTCCAAGTTTCACACACTCTCAACCTGAATTAACAGTTATTTTCCCTCTTAAGAAAGCACAACCAGTTTCTTCACCCTTCAACCCGGACAAGGCTAAAGCTGTCAAGGTTTCCTTGGTCCGACTCACATCCATCTACAGGCTAAGTCCACACTAGAAACTTAAGAGCTTAAGTACATTTTTATAGAAACTCTAGTTCACAATTAAATACGGTTACAAATCTCTCACTGCTTTGAGAATGAATTCGAATTCCACATCGGCTAAAGTCAACAGGCTTTTTCCCCAGAAATTACACAGCTGAAGGAACAAAGGTGTACCCAGCATAATAAAATGCTAGTATGGAAACACCACACCAGCAGTTCCTTATGTGCAGGTTAATTAGCATGTTGTTGTTCACCCTGAACAACGGACTTTCACTTTTAGACTCCTATGCATTTGTATGAATGATACAAAGCCGCGTCCACACCTCTCAAAGTAACTAGACTGGATTTTTGGCAAATACCTAGAGTATCAGTCAGACACAGAAACCTAGCTTTAAGAAACTGAAATTAAGGGTATTTTCACTTCATTCTAAGCTAGCCATCAGTTTCGCAAAACCCTAAGTAAATTCTCTTACCTAAGTTGAATTGAAATCTGTATCATTTCTGTTGCCCATTTAGACAGCTTCTGCTTAACACTTACTTCTCCCTGTACCTCCTGAACATACCACTTGTCTGTGTCACCACAAGCCAAACAAGATTTTGAGATCATAAGCAGGATGATAAACTAAATTACAAGACAAGAGCAGTCAGTTTGAAACTGAAGATAAAATAAATGCAGAACAACAAAGAAGTACCGTATTCAGAATAAACACCAGGAAGAACAGCAACTGGACTTCATTTACATAACGGCTAGCTGTTACAAGAGTAAAAATATGCTGTAAGAAAGTGTAACTTCTATAAGCCGTTCAAGCACTAGATTGGAGAAGGAAGCACAAACTGTCAAAGGTGAACTTGGATCAGTAAAAGTAAAGGACAGATTCCTCAAAAAGAATCAGAGGCTGCACGCTCACAGGGTTTTCATCCCCATGGATCAGAGAGACACACAGCAATCACATCTCAGTCTGTTAGCTTTCGCACATACAGAGAACAAGAAAAAGCAGGTCCATAAGAGCTCACAGTTTTGGGAGATAAGCAAATATTGAAGACTAGCATAGGAAAGTATTAGCTCTCAGTTTCAAGTCTTACTTCCTGACCCATCTCTGACTTTACAGGTCACTGGCACTGATCTTGGATCAGTCTGCTAGAAACACACTGTCTCCCATAACATCCTCCTAGGGAAGCTCAGGAAGTGTGGGCTGGATGAGTGGTCAGTGAAGTGGATTGGGAACTGGCTGAATGGCAGAACTCAGAGGGTTGTCATCAGCAGCGCTGAGTCTAGTTGGAGGCCGGTAAC
>Ga0181612_125806_pt1 | contig 11721 bp, 10 predicted proteins | sample HoacroProtozoa21_FD_119630 | JGI IMG/M metagenome (GOLD analysis project Ga0181612, IMG submission 119630) | Hoatzin crop microbial communities from Cojedes, Venezuel. Combined Assembly of Gp0051906, Gp0051904, Gp0051908 | reverse complement strand
TTCACACTCTTGATTACCTCACCTTATCCAACACACAGCTCATCTCCCTTTCCACAACATCTTACCTTATTTACCTTCCACTAAAACAATGATAATCTGCCTATGCTGTCCCCTCAAGCAACAAATAAAAAATACAGCAATTTACACAAGGCTGTTTTCCTCTGTATTTCAGCTTCCATGGTGTTAGCTTCACTTTACTCCAGACAGTAGCTAGAAAATAACGAATTGCCTATTTGTCATACATATCTGAGTTTCTTGTACATTAGCCAAATGTTCAGCACAACTCTAATAAGGAGGTTTTGCAATATTTTGCCTTCATTAAAAGCACTGTTTCCCCTCCATCCCTTCTCTTTCCCCATGCAAGTTGAAGTTCATTGAACATCTTTGACATGCATATATACTAATCATCTCAATTTCTTTCTCCATTTCTGAGGTTTAGCAGAGTCAGCAACTCTCCCAACACCTCCCTCCACCAAATCGGCTTCCACAGTTTCATCACAAGATTATTGATTCCCTGTGGACTACCTGGGAACAGAGAACACCCCCATTTGCAGGAGAAGGATCCCTTTTTTAAATACCCCTCCCAGAAGGGGTTGTGCTGCTGAAGGCAAAAGCAAGCCAACTCCTTTCCAAGCTTTTGTGCTGATGTGATCTGCCACTGAAAACACCTCCAGTTTCACTGGGTACAACCCACCTCCTCATTGCACAGAGCCTCTTACAGTATTTTGCAATTTAGTATTAAATTGCCTGTGTTCTCCCTCATGGTGAGGAAAAAAACAGGAATATTTTTTTAGGGGAAATGAAAATATCACAGATAAATGACAATGTTCTTCCACATACTGCTGATAAGGGAATAATGGTCAAGACACACTTGGGATAAGAAATGCCAATTAACTCTGGAGAAGCCACTCGCTCTGATATTTTCTTGCTTATGAAGGTGGTAAAAATACTTAATGCTTGTGAAGCACTTGAATTATTGCCATTTGTAGACATCAAAGCAAACATATATGCATTTCTGCTGATCTTAGGTTTCCCATCAACTAGCCTGGAGATATCTAATGATTCTTCCATGTCATGAAAAGCAGTACAAGTAGGTCCTTTGCTCCAAAGGGCATTTGCATGAAACCCAGATTCCAGTTGAAGCCCTGATCTATTCCTTCTCCACTTGAAGTCACAGCTCCAAGATATCACAGCTGGTTACTACAGAAGTTAATTCTGTGTCCCAGGCACTGAACTTGCACTATACTGATGGGAAGTATCCAAGAGCAGTGCAAGCTTAAGATGAGTCCTAAAAATATTATTTAATCTAAAGACTGGCAATACATGGGGGTCCAGGGAATTTAACAAAACCAAGATTAGCCTTTCCTCACCATAAAAGGGAAATATGTAAGTGTTGGAGAATCATCTTTTGCAAAGCACTGCTCAGATAAAGCCCAAGACCTCCTCCCTGTATAGAAGTCAAGTACCATCCTGCAAGTATTGCTGCTAGGGGCAGGCAGACCAATTCATAATTCATAATTGTCATAACTCAAGACAAATACGAGGAAACCTCAGAAGAGCATTTGCTCCACAGACAGGAGCAGCAATGCAACACCCATGTCCACATCCTCACATCTCCCAGTTGAAAGCCCCTCTGTGCTACAGTCAATCAGTTTTGCTGCCATTAGAATGAGCCAAAGGGAAATGCTTTTTTGTAACCTTCTATTGACAGGAAATTTGTTTGTAATGAGTAAACAACAAAATGACACAATTTCTTTATATGCACCTGATGCCCAAAAGGGGCACTGGAGTGTCTCAGCCTGTTAAGCAAAGAATGTAATGGGCCAGAACTGGTCAAAAAGCATCCATGCATTTGGTTAGAGAAAAGCAGAATACTGCACGGGTCCTTGGAGAGGAGAGTTTATGTTCACTGGAAGCTCAAGTTGCTGACTGAAGCAAGCGCTCTCACCACCCGCTAAAGCATTTGCTGCATCTGCATTTCTCAATTTGCTGTTCTGGACAGGAATATTTGACAGATCTCAGTCTCTTCCAAGGATGAAAGAGGAAGAGACATAAAAGTTTTGACAAGCCTTATGAAATGGGGGAAATCCTTTTTGCCAGCCAGAAAAGCATCAACCCTGTACAGTTAAATCCGTGTCTAATAAAGCATGCAATAAAACTTACTACATGGACATGCTATTATTCAAATAACACTTCTGTAAATGTAAATTGGCAGAACACTCAGATATAAGGTTTCTATTTTTCATGACAACTTCCTGCATTTCCTAAAAAAATATTTTTATACTCCATAGAGAGTTGTCTTGCATGAGGACACCCTACTTCAGAGAAATGTGTACTGAATTAGCTTCCAGTTTTATCTTCTGGAACATCAGATCTTGTTTTACAGACTCAGTCTATTACCAAGGTGTAACAGTTTGTGAAGAAAGTCAGCAACAAAAAAGATTAAGGGATCTTTCATTGCCAGTTAAATAGCAGAAATAAAAAGAAACTGTATCTAGAGATCCATCTTAAGTATACTTTCACTGAAGACTCTGATATTCACTTTTTAAAAAAATCTTGTCTCACTATAAGCCACACTTCATTGCTACACATCAATCTTAAAATCACTGCAAATGAGTAGAAAAAAAATCATACATGGAAACTACAGAGGACATTGTAAATACATATGTGTCTTCACAAGGACAACTAATATTCACATGTGACCTATTAAAAGAGACCAAATCCTCGCGCACAGAAACCCCAGCATCAGCATGGAGTGATGCTGCTCACAATAGCTGAGGGCTGCTGTTAAACCCCAGGAATTGTAGGTGGCATGAAAGCTTTTATTCCTTTTGTGCACCTGACCTCCTCTGCCACAAAGCTGTCGGGGACCACTTAGATTCAGCTCAGAAAATGCTCCAGAAGCAATCCCTTCCCCCGCAGGCACCCGATGCTTTAGTCTGAGCTATCGGGGACCTGCATCTTCCCCTGCGTGATGGAGCCAGGCTGCTTAAAACACAGCCTTCGGCTGCAGGATCAGTGCTCTGCTCACTCCCATCAGCAGCCAGCTGGTCCTTTACAACAGGGGCTCCCAGTAAAGGCTTACAGCATCTAGGCATTTCCCAGTTTGAATCCTGCTGTTGGACACACCCTGCCACACCCCTGCTCTTCACCTAGAAGAAAGGACTGGAAGTTGTGACCATCTCCACAACACAGCAAGGAACTAGAGCTTTGCTTTGGAGGGGACGGTTTGGGAGCAGAGGTGCAGAAAGGATGGTGGCATAGATGCACATGTGTCCCCCCGTTCAGAGCCATCTTTCACCTGCTCATCACACCAAAGCCGAGAACTTCTTTGGTCACTCTAACTTCAGAAATCTTCAAATAGCTTCCCATCAGCCACATGAACAGGCAAAACCAGACCATGGTTCAGGCATGCTGTCACTCCGCTCGCCAAACTGAGCTTGCACAAGGAAAACATGACTTTTTTACCCAGACCTTCCCAGGAGGATGAGGAAGTGGCATTTGTAGATATGACAGTGTGACCCAACTGGCTAACCTTCTCCACTCATACCTCTACCTAGCAGCTAAATCCCTTGCTTACTGCAAAAAGTTGCCTCCTAAATACTTAAGGGTTTCAGGCTAGCAGAATTATTTGATCAAGCACATATCTGTGGAGATCATTTATCCCCACTTCTACAGAGAAACATTCCTTGCTGCGGCACAAAGGAGAAATATTTGCAATAACCTCAGGTTTAAGAGCACTTGTAACCCACAGAGTCCTACACCCAGTGCAGGAAACCAATCCCAGGCTGCAAACTGCATTTCTCAAGCATAAGTCTGTAGCTGCATACTGGAAAGAACACCCAGCAGTCCCAGCTGTTGGGTAGACATCATTAATTCCCTGCTCGTCATGCAGGAACACAGTAGATCATTATTTTTCACGAGTCCAGAAACACAGGATTAGTCATCATTAGCCAAGGTACATATTGGTAACAGAATAATGAAAAAATAATCAGTAGTACACTTCTCTTCCTCCTTCCCTGCCATACATGTGCCCTCATTAGTGTCGGTGCAGCGTTTTATCCAAGGAAGGGTATACTCTTAGGCACCACATTTCCACTAACCCTTTGATAGTTCACAAATTCAGCTGCTATCAGCCTGTCAAGCAAGCAAACAAAAGTCTGTTTTAAGGAGCAGCAGCTTTTATCCTGGCATCCGAGAGCAGCTACAGAGGCAGCAGAGCAGAGCTCCTCGTGCAGCAGGTTCAGATTTCATGCCTCTGCTGCACGAGGTTAAATGCCAAGCTCTGCTCTCCACAGAGATGGGGCCGCCGATCGATAGCAGAACTGTACTGCCGAGCAATCAATGCCTCGCCCTCAGGGGGATTCAGAGACTCTCAGTTCTACTGATGACAGTTATTAAGGTGTCTTGTTCATCTAAGTATTTCCTAATTACTTTTTCTGAAGTATTGCACTCATTTCACAAAGCCTCCCTTAAAGCTTATTTCCCCACTGGTCCCGCAGTAGAATTTGTTCCACAGGAGGTGCAGAGACACCAACCACCTGGACACCTCCCCATCACTCAACAGGTCAGCTGTAAGGTTCCCCCTCCAGTAAGAAGAGGAGTTAATGGACTGCTGCAAACAGCCTGGTCATTAACAGCACACGAGCTTCACATGGAGCATCCACAAAGCCTGTCTGGGAGGACGCAGGCTTTTCCACCTTCGTCACTGTCAAAATCCGCATATGATGAAGTGAAGCCACAGAGCACTTCATAACACAAAGCAGAGAATTAAAGCTTAATGACACCACTGTAGCAGAGATAATTTCCAGCCTCTGTCTGTTACCAGAAAGCAGGATATCACATAGCAAAAATAAATCATTACAGGCTGTACAGCCAAGACTTTATCTTTAATGAGTTTCCCAGAAGTGTCATTGATGGGAAGATTTACAGGTTTTGCTTTGTGAAAATGGAAGGGAGAGGCCCCCATTGCCCATGAGGGGAGCTACAAAGAAGTCATAAACCCCTGGTTTTGCAGCTATTGTAGTCCAATTTTGCTACTTTTAGCAGCATTCAAGTCACCAACACAACCTTGTTTCATGCAAGAAAGGCTTAGTTCCATACAACAACACAACAGCATTGAGGCCAAAAGAATCCTCCAGAGCCAGAAAAGGTCACTGAATTCATACTGAACTAGTCAGAAGAAAAAAAAAATACTGCAAACTATAATTCTCATCCTTATTAGGCAATCTAAACTCCAACAGATATCATATCTCAATGGACACAGAATTAAAAACTTAGAAACAAAGACTGAGTCACTGGGCAACATTATTTGAGGAAACAGGGTCTAATAATGCAACAAACAAGGCACATACCAAAAATTTAGGTACTAATACACATTTTTCCCCCCCTCAAGGGCTTCTTTCCATCCCAACACTTTCCTCTCATCCAGATCATACCCTAACCTGTCAATTCTCCTTCTCTAGGCATCACCCTTCACCAAGCCCCCACAAACCCAAAGCAGAACAAACCTGCTCCTTCAGTAGAGCCAATGCTGAAAACCAAAAGCAGCAGCCCCTCCAACCTCCTCCATGCCACTAACTCTTGCCCTACCCAGCCTAACTTATATGGAGAGGAGCTACTAACAGGTGTAGGTCATGATCACCCCCAACCTCCTCCCTGCAAAGCTGCATCTGGGAAGGATGATGTTAAAAGCCTGACAGCAATTACCAAAGCCTGATAGATAGCACCCGTGTTTCTGCCAGAGACACCTTTCACCACGCAGCCCAGGGCTGGCTCTCCCACTTCACAATTGGAAACCACCTGGCCCTGCTCCTGCACCTTCCCAGCTCAAGCACTCGAAAGGACACGACCATCGTCCTCATCTTCTGGCGTGTTTCATCTTAAGGTGAAAAAACCCTACAGCCAAGATGCCGGTAACCTCAAAACTGGCAAATCCACACGGTATTTGTGCAGGTGATTAATCATTAGCAAACAACTTCTTAATTAAGGTTGCTGATTAAAAGATGTAAACATCAAAGCTGCACCTGCTTTCTAAATTGATCTCCGTTAAAGTGTAAATATTTGATCTATACGAGATGGGAAAACAGAATGTCACCAGTGTTTAATCATTCATTACGGATTTATATTAACCTTTGGAAAAGCACTGACTACATCCCAGTGTTCAAGATAAACCACTGTCAAGAATAAGACCCCAGTCAATTAAAAATTGAAGGATGATGCTTTACTGAAGTTCAGAAGATTATGATGATGGTGATGATCACACCATTGCCACAATCCTAAAGCTACGGTTGAAGCAGGACTTTCGTCTGGTGTTCTATTGTCATGCAGAGATAACTTCAAATTAAAATGAAATCCCAATAGTATCATTTGATTTTAGCACACAGGGAAAAAGTTTGATCAAACTCCCAGGTGCTCATTTCAGACCACCCCAAAGCAGAAATCCCTTCACTCCACCGAGTCTCAGACAGCTTTAAACCTTCACAACAAGAAGACAGTACATAAGAAATCACCGCTGAAAGCCAGGGGGTCATATTAAAATGAGTTAAGCATGAATGCACACCAACAGCACAGGTATATTTTCATCCTTTTGTGCTAATAGTCCGCCATCAAACTGATTCCCACAATAACCCATGGAAACCAGGGAGGCAGAGGGAGGGCAAAGAATCTTTGCCAAAAAGAGAAACAAAGCACCCACAAGGCAGGCTGCTCCGAGTTTGTCAGTGTTTCCAGTCAGGACGTCAAAATTTAACCACAGGAATTAGGACACTTTTCAAAATCAAATGGAAACCTTAAATTATAACCTCTAGAAAACCATGCTGTTAATATGAGATATGGAAGAGGCTGATAAAAATGGTTTCATGCACAATGTCTAGATGTAATGTGTAAAGAGAAATAGCACTGGGAACGTGCCTTGCCCTTTGGCTGTGAGCATTTCTCTCTGTGTGATCGTGTCACCTGGCAGATGTGACAGGCGAAGACGCTGCATCTGAAGGCACTTTCACAAACTGGCAAAGCAAAACAAAGCTAAGGACCCGCGTGAGCGTACAGAACTTCGGGATCTGATCTCGTCCTGATGCACTGCCTCAGTACCCATAAAAATGAGGAGATGCAGGAATGAGATAGCAGTACGTAATTAGAATGTCAGAGGCCAAAAGCTGCCTGAAAACACAGGCTGAAATGGGTACTATTGCCTAGTACATTATCTTCTAAAGCCAAAACGACAATAGTTTTGCAGCATAATTGCTCTTTTATTGCTTTATTACACTCATTAAGAAGAGCAGCCATTCTCTCTTTATTCCTTTCTGACTACTTGTCTCCATTGCTGCTGGCTGCTGGCCTCAAGCCCTCGTCCAAACTTCTCTGCAGAGCAACTGGCAACGGTCTGGAAATAGCTGGCTGGTCCCGTGGCACGTCCCTTCCCAGCGCCCGGATGCTAAACCCCGTCCGGAGACGGCTCCGCGTGCCCTGAGAGAGGCCCCGGCACCAATTTCCCATGGAGCCCCTTGCTGTAATTGGCACCAGGAGGTCTCTGCTGTGCCAGGAGGAAGGGAAATGGTCCGTGCAGTCAAGAAGGTGGGAGGCTGCGGCCATGGGACTGTCATAAGTGCAAGGCGTTCACCTCCTGAAAGTTTATTTTTGCTTGACAACCAAAACATCAAAATCTGTGCACGCTAAACACTGTTAAATCTCAGAGTGTCCCTAAATCCAGCGGGTCAGCTCAGCTTGTGACTTTCCTCTTCGTTTCTGTTCTTTTGGGAGCATTGCCCTTGGTATGCACCCATGCAGAGCTCCCTCCAGCATGTGTGGTATCAGGTGTTGTAAATGGCAGGGCAGTCATGCACTCAGCGTGGAGCAACACTCTACTAGGATGACAGCACTCGTGCTTGTAGAAAGGCAAAATGTAAGCAAAGCCTTCAAAGACAGGTATGTGAAAGACAAAGCTGGCTTGCTGTATGAGGTTGGTCGCCCACCGAAGAAGGGAATGGCTACCAAGGGAAGAAAAAACTCTCACCCCCAAGTCTTTGGATAACATCACGGACCAACATCCCCAGTCCTGCAGTCAATGAACTGGGATTTCAGCCACAATCAGTGGGATTTTGCCTGGTTTGGGCAAAATGACCCAATCCTTTATGGAAGGCCACGTACCGAAGGAGCAGGAATTACTGTAGGCACTGGTAACTGAAGCTGGGATGCACTGGCAGCAGCATTCGCAACACCTACTCCTCAGAGGAGCGGCTGTCACTTAGTTAACCATCATTTTAAATGAGACCCAGGACCCAATTTGCATGCACTAATGAGCAAATAAATTATTGACGCTAAGTGCTTGGCTGTACTTGTTCCACTAGTATGAGGGTTAAGCTTGCCGGGGGGGCGAAGAATCACAGTTTGTCTTTCGGGGCCCATTATACGAGGCACAGTCCGGCTATTTCAGTGCGGGTCACACTGACTTCAGCTGCTTACTGAGGGGTCACGTACACGTGTGAAGAACCCATAAAGTCAGACCCACAGGCTGCCCGCTTTTTAAGGCGAAGTGTGACCTGTTAGTAGAAAGTTCTCCACACCCACAGTGCTTTATAAATAATTTCTCCTAAAAGATGGCGTATTTAAAGTCTTGACGATCTCCCAGTTCTTTTGTGTCAGTAGGGTTTGAAGAACGAACGGCAGAATGAATAGGCTGGTCTCCTTCTGTGGAAGCTGGCTGTAAGACCTCGAGATGAGGCACGCTGAGAATTAAAAATATTAGACGTTTTTGGTAGAGTTAGGATCTAAGAGTCCACGTAAAAAACCTATTAGAAATAGTAAGTTTGACAGAAAACAACAGAGGGTTGTTAAAATCACTCTTTAATAGCACCCTGCCCACCTGCTGCTTTGGAAGCTTTGGGTTCATATACATGACCTGTTCTGTACCAGATCTGGTTTCTGCAGCTCCCGTGAGCGTACCCAAGCCAGGGTTAGCGAAGGGGCTGAGGGCAGTCGCAGCCCCCAGGGAAGAGCTGACCATGACCATGACCATGACGATGGTTGGATTTCTGGCTCGGACCTCATCCCTGGTGCCGCGGCGCGGTGGGCAGGCATGACGCCCACCCCAGCTGCGTCATCCACATGGAAATTTCCCTTCAGGAGCAGGGCCCGATTTGCCGAACCTGGCTAGGAGGCAGGAGCTGAAGGTGGAAGCCCAAGAGAAAAGCCATGTGAAAACGGCGCTGAGCAGAGGAGGATCATGGCAGCCTGCCCGGGCAGGAGCCGCGGGAGCCGGAGCAGACTCCTCAGCCCCAAACGAGGGTAATCACAGAGATCCCCAAGGAATCCTGGCAGTAATCTCACCTCCAGCAGCAGCAGCTAACTCAGCTCCAGCACGAAGGTTAACAATCAGTGAAAAGAGAAAATGTTACCCAAGAACTTGATCAAGTTTTCTTCATTTTTAGCAGTATTGGATTTTTAAAGGGGCATCTAGAAAAAAAAATTGGGGCAGATTGTTCTGGCTGGTACTAAGCTAATGGCTCAGAAAACAGAAGAACAACAGCAGCTGAAAAGGGAGTAACTGCTGTGGTTTGTCTTCTCTTTTAATATTTTAATCTCTGCCAATTATGATTTTACTTCCAGTTGTTAGGATAACGTGGCCCTTACAGTGATTAACCATTTTCCTCTCTGTTCTGCTACAGCACCTCACCAACAAGCCCAGCTAAATCTTCGCTCAGCATCAGCTGCACACACAAGAGGGTCACCTCATCCCTGAGCAGACGTCAAAGTGATTTAGACTCAACCATTAATTATAATCAATCCCAGACCTGGAAGTCCTGGAAATAAAAAGCCCTCTGACCCAGAGCTACTTTCCCAAGCATCCCTCTCCAACGACCGGCGGCAGCACAGCAGTTACACAGGGTACATTGCTCTGCGCTGGTGAGATCCAGATATAGAGGGTTTAGGACATGGATTATTTTATAGCTTAATGTTTTCTCCTAGGTTATTTTATATCTTTATTGCTCACTGTGTTGGATTTATTTATCTGTGAAGACATTTACAAGGCAGAGGTGCGAATAACTTCATGTTAACAGCTGCCTGTCACCAGGAGACCGCAAAGACACAAGGCTGTACACAGAGCTGAGGAGCACTGAATATTAATACGTATCGTAGTATCAGGAACACGTGGAGACAAACACAGCAGAGATGATTGCCATATGATAGTAAAATACAACCTGTAGAAAGAAGGCTCGTTAGTAAAGTGCAGTGAAACTTGTGAAATGTTCAGAGATGCTTAGTGAGAACTCTGGCTGCCGTGGGGTGCGGTGCGGCTGCCGGTCCAGACCTCTGTCTACCTGGTCCTGAGCCCTGCAAAAGCCAAATCCCCCTAAAACAGCTTGTGGGTGCACTGATAACCACCGGCACCGCGACACACACTTCAAAAAAAGTTCACTTCTTCCCAAATACTGCCCTGGGAAGAAGAGCAAGATTGAAACCAACAGCACTGGGTACTGAAAGGCCAACGTTGGCGGTTAACCCTTCTCACCCAGGGTCCCAGACCGCTGCACGGGATCAGCGGGGACGGTTACTGCCCTGACACACGGATGGGCGAGCAGGAGGGAGGGCAAGCAGCCGCGCCGAGACGCTGCAGCGACTCATCGAGGCGGCCGAAAGGATCTTCTGACTCCCAGCCAGGGCATTGTGCCCTAACACACTCGGTCTTGCGATAGAATATCGAAAAAGAGTCGCTCCAACGTGCTCGAGAGTAGGGAAGTTGATATTAAGGACATCAGTCAGGAAAGCAGCAATGCATTATTCAGACGGTTCCTTGAGCAGTCAGGGCTCTGCTAGCTGCCAAGACAGCTCTCCAGATTTTATTCTTTCAGTCCAGTAAGAGAGCTGCAAGAAAGAAATCAAATCGAATCGATCTCCAAAGCTATGCTCTGTGCTATTAAAATGAGAAGTCAGAATATTCAGAATGCCAAGCTTGTAAGTCATTTCATGCCCTTTTGTTAACTTTTGTCTTAGATTTCAAGTTCCCCGTGCCTGTGAACGGGACACGGCTGTCTCAATAACTCAATAATTCATTAAGAACTGGTTTGGGCTTTGATCAAGACTAGTAAAATGTATTTGATAGCCCAAAGCCCCCAGAGACAGTCCTCAGGAAGCGTGGGCAGACAGAACTACAAAGCATTGTCAGATCCTGATGTTTTTAATAACTAATTGAAAATAATAACTTTTTTCTGGCGATGTCGATACATTCAAAGCTTTCCAGTCGGGTGTGAAAGAAGTCAAAACGAAACCCCAAACTAAATAGCTCATTAAAAGACAGCAGCAAAAAAGACTGCAGGTGGAAAACAAGCAGTCCTAAGCTGATCTGAACCAGAAAGCTGCTCTCCGGGATCACGGATATTCGTACATCATTTTGGCAGGACTTGTTCGGCAAACCATTTCACTCGCTGTGTTTACACGGGCTGCTGAAACCAAACCAAATATCCAGCTTCTTCACAGAATCACAGAATCCCAGAATGTTTGGGGCTCGAAGGGACTTCTGGGGGTCCCCCAGCCCAACCCCCTGCCCAAGCAGGGTCACCCACAGCAGGGGACACATGACCTTGTCCAGGCGGGGCTGGAATATCTCCAGAGAAGGAGACTCCACAGCCTCCCTGGGCAGCCTGGGCCAGGGCTCCGTCACCCTCAGAGGGAAGAAGTTCTTCCTCGGGTTCAGCTGGAGCTTCCTCTGCTTCAGTTTGTGCC
>Ga0181612_115071_pt1 | contig 11721 bp, 14 predicted proteins | sample HoacroProtozoa21_FD_119630 | JGI IMG/M metagenome (GOLD analysis project Ga0181612, IMG submission 119630) | Hoatzin crop microbial communities from Cojedes, Venezuel. Combined Assembly of Gp0051906, Gp0051904, Gp0051908 | reverse complement strand
TCTCTCAGCCTGTCCTCATAGGAGAGGTGCTCCAGCCCTCGGATCATTTTTGTAGCCCTCCTTTGGACCCGCTCCAACAGTTCCACGTCCTTCTTGTGCTGAGGACTCCAGAGCTGAATGCAGTACTCCAGGTGAGGTCTCACCAGAGCAGAGTAGAGGGGCAGAATCACCTCCCGCGACCTGCTGGCATTGAGGGAGTTGAGAAGCAGGGAAAAAAACCCCCCACCAAAACCCACCACTCTTTTTGCTTCAAATTAACCAGAATTCTACAGCAAAATGAAAATTTTGCATTGGGAAGAGATTCCACGTGAACTGAATGCTGGCTGATGCTGCTTTGTTTAGGTTTCTATCTTGATTTTAAATACAAACTGACTAAGTAGTTGTTAGCATGTATAGACTGACCTGATAATTACAAAAATAATTAGGTAGCTTACTGCTCAGGTGGCAATGAGTCATAGTGTGTCAGTATTTTCAGGTAATAAAAATGAAGCTCCATGAGAGATCGAGGTGTCAGAAGAACAGATGCTGAAGCAAATGGATAAATGAAAGAGTAACAAGTCTCTAAGACCAGATGGTATATATCTAAGACTCAGAAAGTGTTTAAGAATGAAGCAGCTGAACTGTTAACAGAAATAGGCACTCTCATTAAAATTAGTTACTATGCTAGAAAAGTAGAGCAAATGTACTAAAGTTAAAAACAGGTTGCAGCATGAGGCCTGCAATTAATGATCTACCAGTGTTTCCCTAGAACTAGTAAAATCAGTTGGGGGGGAAAAAAGTTAACTCACTTCAATGAACATGATAGGACAGAAACAAACAAGCAGGATTTCTGTTAAAAAAAAAAATTTAAAAAACCTCCCTAATTAAGATGTCTGGATTCATGGATTTAAGTATTAATCTGTTTTAGGGCCAGGACCAGCCTTAGGACCTGTTCAGCACCAAATATGCAGCTGGAAAAACAGGAATTGCCTTACTGGCTGTGGAGAAACCACAGAACCCAAAATCTTTTCCAGCTTGCTGGATCCAGACAGATGGCCCAGTGAAGTCCAAACACATCTGGGAAGATTTGTTTGGCAATCTTCTCCTCTTGGTGAACCAGAGCACTGAGGCACAGCATGACAATGCAAATGCCATATGGCCACCTGTAGCCGAAAGTCAGTGCACCCGATTGTCCAATTTCTGACAGTGAATGACCAGTAGCTGATGTCTGGGCAAACACTGGGAAGGGCAGGGACAGAAGGGGGACAATTCTGGTGCAATACAGGGTGGTATTCTCCCAACTTCCAGTAATCTGATGTTTAGGAACTTCCTAATCCAGAAGTTTTATGCATATCATAGTATTAATAGTCATGCATGGACTTTAATTTTGTCCTATTTTTTTTCTAATTAAATAAATTAAATGAATCTGTTTATAGTTCTGACCTCTTAACAGTTCCAGAGTTTAATTACGCATGGTGTGAAAATATACTTTGTTCTCTATAAGTTTGTTGCTTGAAAATTTCATTTTGATATTCTAGTTGTTGTGTTAGGAGAAACAGTAAATATTAGCTTTCTTTTCATGACCTTAGTTCTATTCATGATTCCATACATCTAGGTCATTTTTTTTACCCTCATTTTTTACCATCTTTTTTTCAGAATGATGAGTCCTTGCATATTTAGCTTCTTGAGGAGTAGTTGTTCCTTGCCTTTGCTCAGCCATATCTATGCTTTTTCTAGTTCTGTAGCATGTCATTTACAGCATGAGGTGCCTAGAGCTGTGTGCAGTATTAAAAATGCAGGCACATAGTAATAATTTTACACTGGCAAAATAGTGTCCTATTTCCTGTTTGTTTCCCAACAAAGCTGTTGGTCTTTGAATTGTCATAGACCATTTGGTCTCGTCTGGCCTTACCAGGTCTCCTGGTTGTTCTTCCTCAGGCAGTTTAGATGGCCTCCTGCTGGGGATAGCCCCAGGCTGCCAGCACACATCTTGCATGGCAGCAGAGCAGGACCAGCACCCTGCGGCTCATGCTACACCCATGTGCCCTGGAGAGATGCTGTGTTTCTCCAGAGACTCAAGGGAACAGGGGTGCTTCAGACTGCCTGTTCCACTGGGGCCATAACTCACAGAAGGAACATCTCTAAGGACCAAAGAGGAGTCCTATGTCGCTTGGAAAGGTTACATACAAGAGCACCAGTGCAGCCAAAAGCATCTTGTTCAAATGATGCTCAGTGAAAAGAGCCACCTGTAGATATAACCAGCGTGGCTACAGCTCCCATGCCTATATGTCAGCTTTCAAAGTTGTCTTTGTGCCTTGAGATCCTTCTCTGACATAGCTGACTGAACAACAGCTGCAGAGCAGAGTCTGTAATTCTCAGGTGGCCTAAGTTTCCACAGCAACCAGGCACAAGATGGCCTCATAAGGAAAAAGGGCAATTGCTTACTTTGATGGCCAGCACCTCCATCTCCCAGCTCTGGCCTGCGATGCCATTGTGTAGCAGAGAAGCAAGATGGAACACAGGTTCACACAGCACATGCAGATCCATATCCTGTCTGTACCAGGCAATTGCTAATCCGGTCTGTATGTCAGATGCGGTCCACATTGAGGTTGTTCCAGCTGTGTCCTGGAAGCATGTAAAGCACCACGTTCACAAGGACCTGCTTTCTGCCAGGCCCATCTGTTTGTCATTCCTGAGAAAAGTAAAAATGCGTGGGAATCCATTGAGTCACACTGGACTTTCCCTACTATTAGAGAAGCACTGTTACTTCTATTATTATTAGGAGACACTAGCCAGCTAAGTTTCTCCTGGCAATACCTATCAAAAATTAATTCTTTACCACCAGCCTCTGACAGCACATATCTACATCTTGATCGGATGCCAAGTTTCAGAATTTCCTGGCTGGGCTAAGAACAGGGAGTTGTTTCTAATGACAGATTTGGGTGGTTTGACAGAAAACACTCTACACTTGGGAGTGCTTGAGGGCACCTGCTGCAAAGAAAGGAGGGGGGGAGTATTTTTTGGCAGCAGCCTAAACATGAGGACAAAGTTCTTTTGTCCTCAATAAACTGCATATATTTTGGGTATTTTGCATGTCTCTAGATAAACTGTTGTATGGGACTAGGTATCTTCCGACAAGGTATCCAAGGGGAAGCATCTTCGCTTTTCCTTGTATAGATTCAAGAAGGACCCATCCTGTGCATTCCTGCCAGCTTATTCTGTATCCTGAGGACTAATGGGCTCTGATAATTTTGGGTCATTCTTCTATGCTTTCTCTGGGGAAGGGGCATCTAGGGTCATGAAAGACCAAAGGCATACTACAGATCTCACCAGTTGGTGGGCTTCCTGCTGCAGAGTGATAGACCAAATGAGACTCCTCTTCAGGCAGCCAGCTTAATGATCAACAAACCACCATCGTCCGTGGGAGGTTATCAAGGCTGGGGGAACAATTTGCAGTGTAGGTGTTATATACCACAGGGGTCCTCAGGCAGCACTGAATAGGGTTGTGCATGGAGTGCTCAGCCGGTGGCGTGGGGTCTGTGTTAGAGTAGAAACACAGATGGTATCGGAAGGGAAGTGAAGAGCGTGGGATAAGGATGGCTTGGGAGCTGGATGCTGGCCTAAATGGATTATGTGTCTGATCTTTGTGTCAGTTCCTAGGATCTCAAATAATATAACCTCAGAATACACTTTTAGTCAAAACCAGCTGTGGTAAGTGGTGGATTTTCCATATAGGTTAGTTTGTACTGAAATTCTAGAAAGTTGAAGTCTGTACAAGAAAAAGAAGCAATTTCTGAAGCGTAGTCCATGTATATGTACACACTTAAATTTTTAAGACGTTTATGCCATTATAACACAAGGAGACCCATAAAATGGCATCATTCCTCAAGCTCAGTTTGATGCCTCATTTTTTCCTGAGAGGCAGTGAAACAGACTCAAAAGGCTCTGAGGCTGATACAGCCATCATCCCTGTAACAGCAGAACTGCTTGAACATCTTCTCTTATCTGATCAGCCTGTTTCAGTACGTCCCATTTCAGTATCTCTTAGTTTTTAATTCCTTACTTGTTAAGTTGCATGTGTAATGTATTAAGTCCATGTAATAACAACAGTATACTAGGTGTCAATCAAAAGATACAGGAAATGTTAATGATATGTTAAACAAAGTCTTATTTTTTAAGAAAATACCTATACTGGAAAAAGATCACAAAATATGTAAAAACAAACTGTCCAGACAAAAACTGTCCATCTAAATACTCAGCTAAAACATTCAAAATATTTTTTTTAATGTGAGTCTTAGAAGATGCTTTTTTTGTGTGCCTGGACTTTTTCTGTGGTTTGGATGAAGATGCTGTGAACTCAAGGCAAAATTAGCAAGTTGATTCTTGTCCACAGAATCTGCATCCCTAGGTACACTATTGTGTACCTTGTAAAACTATTTGCAGTATAGCCAGATTCCTGTGGCCCTGACCCTAAATGAAGTTGATCAACTACCAAATTTTTACAAGGTGAAAGAACAGTTCTCCTGTATAAAACAAGTTAGTGATGGAAAATAGGAATGAGTCACAGAAAAGCTCTCAGAAAAAAGGGCACGGTGAAATGAAATGGAAAATTAAAGCATTCACTTATGTTAGTCTCTGACTATTTGTCAAAATGCCTGCACAAGAGAGAGAAAAATTTTGCAAGAAACAGTAGTGATGCTGTGCTGCCAAAAGCAATGCAGGCTACTATAGTGTTTAAACCACCTTGGTTTTATGAGTGTTTGTGCAGGAATAGTTATCAGGTGAAAACTAAATGCAACAGTAGGTGGAATGGGCCAGACAGGTCTGACAGCTCTTGCCAGAGTCCACTTCCTCACTTAGCAGTTTGTATCATTAGGATATATGGGATTAAGGTCTGTGGGATTCAGGGCTTTCTGTCCAGATAAGAGAACGAATTCTGAAAGCAATCCGGTAAGCCAGGTGTAAGTATGAGTGACTCCCTGTGCTTGGGGTCATGTCATCAACAAAATAGTTGACACTTCTGTTAAACTTCTGACTTGATGCCTCCCAGACTTACAACCTGATACCAGATTACTGAGCAGCTGTGCCACAGGAAACATTTTTACCTTATTTTTACCTTTACCATCCTGACCTTGCCCCCTTAGATCTTCCCAATTAATGTGAGCTTTCACGTGACCTTGCATATTGACAAAATCTACTTATTCATATTTCCCTGACACTCAGCCAATAAAGATTCCTTATATTGTTTTTATCCGATGGGTTTTTATCTCTGAGAATTTGATCAGCCTATGCAGTAACAAGGCTACTGGAAACAGCTTCTATAGAAAGACAGGAAGAGGCAGAAAGGTAAGCGGGAGATGATCATAAGAAAACAGCAGGGTTTTTGTACATGGAAGACAAGCATCTGCAGCTTCTTTCCTAAATGACAGGTTCAGGGCAGCAGAAGTCAGGAAGCCTTGTGTGATTATATGGTGAGAGACCGCTGGAACACTCCAGCTCTTCCTCTCTGAATATCCCTGTCAGTGTCGTATCAAACTGTAAGGTTTTGTTCTTTTCAAAACAGTAAAAGGAAAAAAAAAAAGATAACAAAACCTCTGAATCTGTTTAAGGTGTTTTTGCATATGTCCAGAATTCTCAGGTTTCAGAAGTCTTTTGAGGTATTGACCTTGTTTAGAAAGAGATACCGCTTTGACAGAAACAATCAAAGTGGGCAAATAAAGTCTTTCCTGAAGGGTGTTTTTTTCCTCTGTGCCTGTGGCCTTCTGACATTGTGCCAAGAGGTCTGTTGTTTCTACAGTATTCCTACTTGCATTTTCTTCTTTTGCACAGAAGGATGAAGTCTCAAGCTGCAATAAGTTTAGCGTTATAGGCTTGTTAGAAAATCAAGGATTATTGTAATTTGTTTCAGAAACACACTTTATGCATATAGTTTCTAATTTAATTTGTTATTTTAAAAGTGTTTATAGTATCCAATCATATCTAGTGAAATGGCAATTTGACACATATTGCAACATAGTTTTGTCAGACATTTTAAAAGTAAAGTGGCATGCTGTTGCCACACATGTCCATTGATTCGTGAAGTGTGATCTCCAATAACAATAGCCTCTCTCCATTGTCTGCAAAATCTGGTGTTAAGGTGAATTTCTCACCTATGCATTTTCTTCTTCCTCAGACTGTGGGAACACCTGTTTTTTACATACATAGTAGATTTAGTCCTCTTACTATAAATGGTTGCTGCATTTTCAAAGCTATGTCTGTGAGTGTACAGGGGAGATGAGATCCCTGTGGGATAGAAGAGAATTAGTGCTATATTAGCCGAAAACTGAAGAGAGTAATATGAGAGGGAGGTGAGTGAGGAAAGTATGAGAGGAGGTGGAGTGCACAGTGTTAAACTGTGGCACTGGGGCTGGTAACTGGGTACCCTGCACCTATGTCTTTTGACAAATTCCAGTGATATTTCCTGAATAATTTACTTAGGGAATGAGACTTTGCAGGGTATGTTGGTGAAGTGTCATTCAATACATGTGCAGCCATAAGCCTGCTAGACAGTAACAGAAGTCAGTATGAGGGAAAATGATAAATCATTTTTCTTTTTTTTTTTCTTGGTAGCTTGTTCCAGGAGGTGTCAGTTCAGCATAGCGAGGAGAGGTGGGAGGGAGGCAGGTTTGAGAGGAGCGGAACGAAGTGCAGCTGCCCCAAAAGCTTTTACAGAGTTGCCTGCATGCTGCTGGCTCTCTGCGTTTAGGAGTAATGGGATTCCTGGCTATAGTGTAGCTAAGAACATGTTCATTATTGAACAGAAAAACTAACTGTCTGATAAACAATTTCATGATGAATTTCTTACCTATATACTGAGCACATCAAAAATCAAACATCATACCTTTATCTATGTGGGATATTGGGCTACAAAAGCATATGCTAATAAAAAATGGAGGTGGGGCAAAAGCCACGGCTTTGGCTGAGAGCAGAGCAGATCCAGGAGGAGTGAGATTCCACCCTCTTTGTGGGATGCTTGCTGTTTGTCCCCTGGGCTGCCAGTGCCTCAAAGACAATTAAAGGGAAGTTCTTGCCATGCCTCCTTTTCTTTGCACCATCCTATGTGTGGGCAAGTGAAGAGGAGGCAAAGCACAGCGGCTGCCAACTCGCCTATGAAGGGGGCTTCCTACGTTGGTGTGAAGCTCTAAGGCAGCACTGGCTGCCTTTCAGGCTAAGAAGATACCAGTGATGCACTGGAAAGAAACTATACCTACGGTTCTGTAGGGCTGGAGTCAAGGCTTTTTGATTAGTCACTGGGAAACAAGAGGCAGCTAAACATTATTTAACATTATTTGTTTTGAATAACACGTTCTACTTACTGACAGAGTTGGCATGGAAACTGAATCAGCACTCATTTTTTAAAAGGATAGTCCATTCAGAGTGAGGTTAGTCATCAGCAGGCAGACCAGAGATACTCGGGCTGCAGCTGCCAACATTTATACCTTGCTCGTGAATCGACAGAGCACTCAAAATTACGGCAGTAAACTATCCCCAACTTTCATGGGAATAAATGTGCATCTAGTGAGAATTATATTATGTGTCTTGGGTTTAGGTGGTTGTTTATTTTTTTTTTTTTTTTGAAGAGGGAATAGTTATTTAATTATCTGAAATCCACAACAGGACCTTCATATTTCTAGAAGATGCCACATGTTTTTATGGATCAGTTGACTTTAAAGAATTAACATAGTTCATGTAAACAATGGTGCTTGTAACACTGTGGTGGAAAATGGCAAAATACCTAAAAGGCTATAAGCTTAGCACTAGGGATCTGTGAATGCATAGCCAAGATGGAAGCCTACACAGCATACAGAAAATGGTATTTTCAATTACTTTCCCGTTATTCATCAAAAAATTCAAGACCTGCTTATTTCCGTCATATTTTTTCACCACACACAAAGACAGAAGCAAAGAAATGGCTGCTGGTTTTCTGCACCAACTAGGCTGAGAAAATATTGATGGCTAAATTGCTGTTCAGTGGCATTTCATAAAATGCCTGCTGGCATCCTGGTCTCAGATGCAGAATGATAAATATATATTTACATTTGAAAAGTTTAATTTCATCTATAACCTTTGGCTCCTGGCTTTTTGTATCCTCAGAATACAGACCATGCATGCCTTTCTCATTGATAACAGGATCTTGTTTACTCTACAGTAACTACTTACATTTAAGGCTATAACACTGTTACTAAATTGAGGAGGACACTGATTTCTCTTCTCTTTGTGTTTACTAAGCAGATAATTTAAGTGATGCCCTGAAAAAGCTGAAGATAACAACCTCTGACAGCACAGCAGATAGCTTGGAGGGATGCTTGGACTGTCTGCTTCAAGCCCTGGCACAGAACAGTAAGTTGTATGGACCTTTCAAATTTTAAATTGTATAACGAGATCGTTGAATTAAAATGGAGGTAGTAAAATGAAGGAGAAATACTGACTCAAGCAGTAGGCTGCTGGACTGGCTGTTCTGGGTTTTGTTTTTTATAACCCATATAACTGTAACATTCAGGTAGTATCGAAGACAGTGACAGTAAATACCTAGATATTTGGAACAGCTGTAGTCCAGTCCTTCTTCCAATATGATGAAGCAGCACAATTACTTTTCCATTTGATCACTCAAGAAACAAAGAACAGGGATGGACAAATAAGCCTGATAGGATGGGGAGAGAGATGTGGGAGCAGCTTGCTAATTCTGGTTAAAAGAGCATAATTTCCTATTTGTAATGTATTTTTCCTCATATTTGTGATCACGTATTTCTTATTTCCAGTAGTCTCAATTAGCAGAAATAGGCTAGATATCCAAAGATGGTCCAAATTTGACCTGTGGTATGATAACAAAAATAACTTAAGAATGGAACAAGATGTCTTTTTTACCAAAAGCTGTAGAATGTGTGTCCCCACTCACAGTAGGCAGAAAGGTATGGTAAATGGAGATGACAGCTTACAAGACTTTTCTGAGTTTAACTTTCTTAGCGCTTCAGATGGTGGCAGAAGAAAAATCTGTGTACAATTTCAGGTTGAAAAACTTGTCAGGATAGACACAAGCCACAATTAGAAGTTCTTTATTTAAAAAAAAATGTTAGTCCTTTGTAAATATCAATACCCCCAAAAGTACATACTATTAATAAGTCTTGTTTCTTTCCCATGATGGTATTCTATAAATCACTAAGCCTTTTGGCTTAGTTGATGTAAAATACTTCATGAGGTTTTTCACAATAGAATATAAGCACCATCCATATCAAATGAAATATGGATTATAACAGTCTCTGCATTTAATGATAGTGGTTTTTTAATTGATTATTTTGCAAGGAGATGTCAGCCAGGAAATAATAAAATATTTGGGTTTTAGGTCAACCTATGGTCAACCTTTTTTGAAGATGCTGAATCATTTGTCGTATAGGTTTGTTTATAAGGTACATCCAATACTTTAATCCAATTTCCAGTTGGATTTGGTATTTTCAGTACTTTTAAGTCTAATACTTAAATAATGAGCACTAAAAAGAAGATGGTGTGAAACATGACAAAGTGCTTAGTGTAAATAACAGAGTTTACCATTTTGCCTATGAAGGTCACATGGCTATGTCACAGAACAAGTTTGACAGATGCAAAATAATTTTGACTAATGTACAGCAAACTTACCGATGCTTCTTTCTAATCAGATTACTCTCTTCCATCTCAGTCTAGGGCTTTGCTCTTCCTTCCAAAATCTTTTCTCTTCTAGTCTCATAGCTGCCAGATCAGAAAAGCAGATTATTAGGATTTTGACCTCTCTGTTTAGGGTAGTTTTAAAAAATGTAGCTATAATCCCTCCAGCATCTACCGTGTTCTTTGTGTGCAAGTCAGTAACATGAATATAACCCTGCTGAGCTGCATGGGATGTACATCTCCACATATTTTCAGTTGCCCAACATTGATGGCAACTAAAATAACTCACTGAAAATTGGATGGGTTAGATGAGACAATTTTTTCAACATCTTGCTGGTGGTTTAGGAGCATGTGTATCGATTCCCTTTCAAGTGAATTAGATACTGTAGTACCTAAATTTTGCAGAGTCTTTTTGGACAACAGGCTTTAGCTGTCAAGATAGTCTGATAATTTGGAAAAAAAAAATCCTCATAGGAGACAGGTTTCTATTTTGGAATAAATTTGTGAGAACAGCAGTACATTCAAAGGCTTAAGAGTTTATGAGGTAAATGGCATGTAATAGACTGATTCAACAAATAGATATAGAATCAGCTTTCTAAACGCTGCAGTCTCTATGAGTTATTATTGGGCTCCCAATATATTATGACTGTATTTCCTTTGACCAACCAACCAATGAATATCCTTTCTCATAGTTATCATCCATCCACTTAACATCTTCATAAGGATTTTATTTATTGATTGATTCAGTGTGTATTATCATATATATGATATCATATAGATGTGGGATACACACTGTACCTCTGTGTCTCTGTATAAATTATTGTGTAATAATAATTAGAAATCAGACTGGATAAAACTACATGTTAATTATGACACATAAATATTTTAAATAAGATTTCTCAAATAATTATTCTGCTCTCCATTAGTATATTCCCATGTGTATGATTATATTAATAAAGTATACATTCTGATTATAGTTCAGTAAATCATCATATTAAACACTAGAAAAATAAGCCATGCAAGGAATAGAGTTTATTTTAAGAGAATTTTATAGGACTGTGATTTCGTTTGGAGTTCATAGTGGTTTCCACAACTTCAGTTTGGGCATATTGCATGTACATATGAATGTTTCAGAGAGCATTACACAGCTTTTGATTGCTAACTGCAGGCATGCAGCATAGGGTTCTGGTTGCTGCGGAAACATAGGTTAAATTCGTTAGTCTCTAACAATACAGTGACAATTATAGTTCCATTTACTATGCATACAGTCTTTTAATTTTTCATTATGTTAAAACATTACAAACTACTTTCTTCCCATACTGTCTATCATATAGAAAGGGATAGCAAAGTTATGATGAATATGGTAGCTTTTAGTTTCTTTTTATGTAATCTTCTGCTTTTTCTTTTGTTTTTCACACTGCTCCTGACAGCTGCTCTTTTGATAATCCCAGACAGGCCGTAGTGCCCTGGAACGTGATATCTCCTGTCTGGCTTTACGAGCTATTTTGCCATTTGTCACACCAGTCAAATTAAGGTGTATGCACACACACATTCTATACTACACAAGGGTGAATCAAATAGTTTGCTGAATGTGTTAACTGCTGGTAAATATTTGGCAAGCCAAGTTCAAATGGTTTTAGCTAGTATTTGTCTAAAGAGATAGTTGTATAGCCTTTCACATCTGAGATCCAGGTCTGAAAATCCTGCACAGATGGTTTCTTTAGGAGACATTGTTTGGAGAGACGTATATTCCTATTTATGCAGATGTTTTAGTTCTTATCTTTCACCGGCACTTCTGGCTGAGGCCAGTCATATATGAACTAGTTTGAGGTACTAAATAAAACGGAGGACTTTAGGATGAAAGAGGCAACAATGGCAGAGGAATAACTATAGAATTGTAGAATCATAGAATGGTTTGGGTTGGTTCTAAACCCCTGCCATGGACAGGGATACCTTCTACTAGACCAGGTTGCTCAGAGCCTCATCCAACTTGGCCTTGAACAATTCCAGGGAGGGGGCATCCACTACTTCTCTGGCCAACCTGCCTCAGTGCCTCATCCTCATAGC
>Ga0181612_177092_pt1 | contig 11722 bp, 11 predicted proteins | sample HoacroProtozoa21_FD_119630 | JGI IMG/M metagenome (GOLD analysis project Ga0181612, IMG submission 119630) | Hoatzin crop microbial communities from Cojedes, Venezuel. Combined Assembly of Gp0051906, Gp0051904, Gp0051908 | reverse complement strand
TGACTGCCTGTCTATCTGTCCCCCTGGAATTCCTCTCCAGCTGCTGTCATCCCTTCCTCTTGTCCCCAACGCGCTTTTTCCTTTCACTGTGTCTTAAAGGGGTGTCTTTTGTTTTTAACTTCACTGTGCAATGAAATCACCAAGCACTTTTTGAATGGGATGCCCTTTGCTACTCCCCGGTATCCCTTCCTTTCCCTCCCAGATATACAGGGGCAACCTCCTGCTCCTGACAAAGAAATGGATTTTGGTCTAAATAATTCACTACAGGGTAACTCTTGTCTGATGGGTGCCTTCTCTGTCTCCAAACTGCCGTTATAAATTGCTGGTCCCTGTAGTGTGAAGGGGTGGGTTCAGCTGAGGGTGGACAGGGAACTCTGTTCCCACCACATTCGTCCCCTTCTGCGTACCCTCTTTGTGGCCAGTGGTGACCACAGCTCGGTGGGGTCTGACCCATGCGTGGGTTGATATGGCTGGCGTGGACATGAGGTTATCAGACCAACCTTGCACACATCTTCTGCAGCTGTTGGTAGCAAGCACAAGAGGCTGTTCCCTCTCTCTTCCCAGTGAATCCACCGTGCTGTGATGCTAGCAATGGTATGAGCAGCACCATTGCTCTTACCGTTGCTTCTTTACAAGCAGTAGAGAAGCTGTAGCACATCTTCATGCCACTGGGAAAATGAGCTATTGAAGGTGCTGGCTTCCCTTCAGCTGCCACATTCACCTCTGTACCCAGAGGAAAGTCCTACTGACAGAAGAAGAGAAGCCCCAAAGCGCAGTAGAGCTGCTGGAGATATTTGCTCCATGTTTTGGGCTTTGTAGAAGTGGTCAGCAGCAAGGGTGGGTACTGTGGCCCTGGTGGAAATGGTGATTCTGTGTAAAAGCCCAGGATTCCAGGCAAGTGCTGGTTTCTGAGCACGTATTTGGGAGTAAGAAGTGCTAAGATTATACTTGTTGAACCTGGACCTCCTCTTGTTGTCAGCAGAAGACTTTGTCAGATTGTTCCTCTTCTACCACATATGAAGACCATCTACCTATTTTAATAATTTTATAAATAACCTTGCTTCCCATCTTGTCTAGGCTCGCTGCTTTTCAGATCCACGTTTTAATTGACACACAGCTTGTGGCGTGGCTGGAGGCTATGCCAATAATGCACATATTCATGGCATGGCAGGCGGACAGGCCCCCTCCCTCAGACACCAGCATTCAAAGCAAACATCAGACAAGCAGCTGGCTTTGATGTGGGTCCTGGGTTTGCAGCCTCAAAAGAGGAATCTTGGGAGCCCCCGTTTGCACTGTTCCTTGTGCCAGACATTGCAGCAATGTCATAACAGCCAAGCAACTGTGTCCTGAGCATGGTGGAAGGAATATTTTGCAGATCCTCAGCAGACATGGTTGTGCTGGAGAGTAATCAAGAGCAGCCTGGCCTTTGTAGGGATGGGTGCTGTGAAAATAATAAGAATCATGGACGAGGAGTGGCGTGGGTGGGTGATAGGGCTGCTGTTTGACCATGAGGCACTTGTCAGAGGACGTTAGCCCGGCAATTAGGAGAAGCTGAAGAGGAGGGAAGGGAAGACAGCAAGAGAAATGCTGCAGCAGGGAGGGCTTTGTGTCAGCGTACAAAGCTTTTTTTCTCAGCAGGACTGCTGGGATTTGCTCAGGTCTCCTCCCAGATAAATTAACTCAGTACAACACCTGCTCCTTTAATATGGCCAGGCAAAGTCCACTGCAGACCTGGCCTTTCTTTCTTTTTCTTTTCTTTTTTTCTTCCTTTTTTTTTTTTAAATGACACGGAAGCAGCCTGTGAACTCCCTTCTTCTGTTTTCTTCCCCCCTAAGCCACCCTTTCTCACGGAGGGTGAGATTGTTTCGCCTGTAAGAACGACTGGAAAAAAAACAAAACAGTTGAAAGATTTAGAACAAAACCCCACCAAAAAAAAACCCCAAGCTGGCAAGAGGAGAAGAGTATGTAATTGCTATTCCTTATGCAGCCCACTAAAGCTGCATGTTTTAACCATCTGAGGACAGCAGGGAATTTTCTCTTCCAAGAGAGTCAAATGTGGGGCTTGCATTTTCTTTCTTTTTAGGAGGGGTGCGGGGAGAAAGAGGTGGACTTCATTTTCCTTGGGATTAGCTAAAGCTCCTTCCACTTTTATGTTGGCAACACGAGGTTTCATCAGACCTCTCATCCTGCGCTGAATAAAAATATAACATTACCGTCAAACTGCGAAAAACAGGGCTTGAACTTAACTGGATTAAAGCGTATTTGAGACATCATTTTTCACTTAACGGAGTGATGGTGTGGGGGGCTGCTGCTGCAGTGCCCAAATCGCCCCATGTCTATGCCAGGGCATAAGGGGTGTCCTGTTCTCTGCTGCTGACTGGAGAACGTTGGGCTGAATTTTCTTCCAGGATATTTGCCTTGATGCTCAGAAGTCCCATTGCTGTGATTTTGTGGATTTATTCTTTGCAATGCACCATTGGCAGCCGGCTCGCTAATCAGTAGGGTACATCTCATATTCATGGAGATGTATGCATGAGCTTTAATTGCAAATAAATACGCTGAGCCACATTTGCTTATAGTTTGGCATTTGTCTTTCCCATATGAATAAACATCCCTGGCTGCTCGTCTTTATCCTACATGCACTCTGACAGCACTTACGCAGCTTGTTTGCCACCATTGGCTCTTGGTTTGCTCTTTGGACACTTTTCTTGCCAGATTTTTCAGGCTTTTCCCCTCTCCTAGCAGGAGCAAGCTTTTTTCTGATCTCCAGTGACAGTCCAATGTATTGTGGATTTAATGGTGTATTTTACAACGGAGGAGAGGTCTGGGAGAATCCACTCGTGCCATGTTGTGCGCTGTGCCTCCCAACTCGATGAGTTCCTGCGTACTTGGATGTATCCCCATATGTCCAGTAATGAGCATGGGCTAATTGCTAGGCAGATAGAAAAATAGATAGGTAATTTGTAGCTATTTAATTTTACATTAAGCAGAGGGATGTAGGGGCAGAGGCTAATGTTGTTGGCATTTCTTTTCAGGGTTGTTAACCAGATATGCTGCCTCTGGGGCATAACAATGCCTCCCTCGGTAGAGCTCTCTAATACTTTTATTACATTCTTATTAATTTAGCAATGGCCTAAAGTCTGTGAGGCACCTTCCCAGGCATGATCCCTGCCCTGAGGACCTTACAGACTAATTCCAAAGCATGATACAACCAGGGATTACTCAGTGAGGGCAAGGGCCTAATGGAGTAAGAAATGGTTTGTATTAGATAAATGGATAAGAATGAATCAGTGGAAGAGTTAATCACGTCCTTCCTTGCAGGCATGCAGGGATGAGCGGCTCCTTAGGAGGTCTGCGGTGTGGCTCGTCGGCTTAGCAAGGGCTTTCCAAGCAGGTAGCATGGACAAAGGTTGTCTCTCGGCTCCGTTTTGCACCAGCTCCACGTGGATGGCTGCCCTGGGAAAAGATGTGCTCCAAGTGCAAAGAAGCTACTGGAGTAAACGGTCTGGTCAGCCAAAGTGTTGGCTGTAACCTCCAAAAGAGGACAGGTCCTGTCCCTCCAGGGATGCAGACACCTCTCCCTTCATCACCCCTCTTAGCCTGTGCTGCGAAGAGGACTAGGGGAGGTTTTAAATTTGGAGTGAAATTGAAAAGCTGTGTCTTTTTGCCATGGATTTCAGTTCTCAGGAAGCCACAAACTGACAGTTCCAAACAAAAGAGCTATCCAGGAGGCTGGGGAAAGGGCCAGAGAGGAGTGGGGGCTGGAAAAGGGCTTCTGCTCAGGGGTGGCCGAAGGGCCCCCCCGTGCCTCCCAGCACCTGTCCCCCTCGTTTGAGGGCTGGAAGCTGCCCATCACGGCCAGCAGCTCGCGGGACAGATGGGTCTGCAACAGCTGAGGGAGCTCAGGGCAGGAGGGATGAAAGCGAGACGGCGAGCCCTCCCCTCGGTGCCTCGGCAGCGCAGGCTGGTGTGAGCCGGTGGGGAACATTTGGTGTCCATGTGGCATCTGGCAGCAGAGTTTGCTTCTCTGGCATTTCCTTTGGTGAAAGGAAGAGCAAAGCAATTTGCTTCCAAGCAGCTGCTCTGCTCTGCTGGGAGGGAACAGCATCATCCTTCTCCCTGCCCCAGCCCTTCGGCAGGGTGCTACAGCACAGCCCCTAAACTAACATCCCCAGGCAAACATCCTTTGCCCTCATTTACTGTCTCTTTTTTTTACTACTGAGAAAAGAAAAACTCTCTGCATCACTTACTTTAAAAACTAGTTGCTGTGGCAACTGGACGCAGGGTTTAAAGTGGCTGGCTCTGTCTTCTTGACATCATTGTTTGACTTTCAGTTGCTGGAGCAACAGATCGCTGTGAAGAACCAGTAAGGTCGAGGTTTCTTTTTCTTTCTTCCTCCACGTTGCTTTTCTTTGGGGCCTGAGAGCACTAGCGATGGTTTGCTTTTCACTGAAGACACATACTGCTAACATATGATGGGAAGATGTCAGGCAGTATTAGAAGAAATGGAGGTTAGGTCAAAGGCTCGTTACAATAGCAGAATTCCTACAAAACTGGAAAAAAAAAAAAGGGAGAGAGGATGAATGAGCCATTATATTTCCCAAGATCAGAGGGATAGAGAGGACGTGGTTCCTGCACACTTAGTGTTAGGTTTTTACCATATGATGTTATTCTGTTGGTTGTTCTGAACCCCAAGTTTTTCCAAAGCAGAGACATAGCTGTGGTGATAAGCAGAGAATGTAAAATGCCATCAGATATAACTATATAAGTCATTACTATAATGTAGCTCCGTCATTTCCTCCTAATGAAATATCACGCTTATAGCTTCCTTCCAAAAAGTTTTTCTTTCTGTCAGTGTTGTCTCTGGCCCCAGAAGAGCTGTTTAACCCATCCGAGACTGCTTTCCTCTGCAGTGGGATATGGGACAGCTATTTACCCAATTAGTGCTTTCTAAAGGTTACACTTCCTCCACGCGGATTGTCCAGGGCTATGGCTGTAGCCACAAGGGTGGTGGGAGGGTGCTCCCAGTCAGATGCACCAATGTCACCATGTGCCAGGAGTGCAAAAGGATCGTGTCCCCGCTGGGACAAAGCTATCCCGAAGCTGATGCACTGAGACTTCAGTAAGCAGAATATCGTTCTTTATGGAAACCCTCATAGCTAAGAATATTCTGATCTTTTTTCCTAGACTGAGATTTGCTCCATTGGTTTTATGCATTGTGGTGACTGAGAGCATCTCGGTCCTGGCCAGCCTCTTTGGGTGAACAAGCGCAGTGATCCTGCACGGGGCTCTTTGCGAGCTGGCTTTCCTCTGGGGCTAGTGTTCGCAGAGCTTGAGGTGACAACAGCTACTAGGTTTTAAGCTGACGCTGAATTCGCAGTTCTCTGGGTTTGAGTTTTGAATTTCTCCCTGGTGTGAGGCCGGCCAGGTGTGGGGTAAAGGCCAGAAGAAGGGGGAGGTTGGAGGTAGGATGGTGCATACAGTGGAACACAGTTTTGGCCTTTTGCACTGAGTTAGTAATAAATGAAATGTCAAAGTAAGGGCTGTTTTTTGGCAAATGCTTTATGCTTAAAACCTAAATGATAAACTATTGCTCTTTAAGGAGGCTAAACATGTGCTTGATTCCCTGATAAAATATCCGTATGATTTCAGTTTGTATAGGTAAATCAGTAGTGGCCTAAGTGGTGCTGTTGGATGGAATAGGATAAATGAAATGTAAAATGCAGTCTTTAACAAAAATGCAACTGGAAGATAAAAGTGAATTTTGAAAACAAAATTAGAGAAACAGTTAAAAAAAAAAAAGTCATTTGTTGGTGTCAAGGTAAAGAAAACTGTCAGTACAAGGTACTTAAAAAGCTGAGCTGTTCTTGTTCTGAGAATTCCTGCTAATGTGTCTGACTGTCCAGCTCATTCCAGGTTTATATACATATAGAAGTGCAAACGTTTTTACAGTGAAGCTATGGTTTCAGCATTACACCCTCATTGCCCGCAAAATACACAGAATTCAAATTAACAAATATACATTCCTCAAAGTCTACACAATGTCAGCCACAAATATGCATGCAAGAATGCTGGTTGCTAGAGTTTGGAGTTAGCTATTAGTGAACATTTGTATGGTGTTCATATAATTTGTTCTTAAATGCCACACATGTACCACATGGTTCAGATGTGGTTTGGGGAGCTATAAAATGGGATTTCAAACTGGTTCTGTCCCTACCCTTAAACCCATAGCTCAATTAGAGCTCAGACGTATTTCAGCTATAGGGCTGGCGTCCTGAGTCTGGGATATTGTGAGTAGCTGGGTTTTGTGGAGGCTAAAAAGCATGGAGGCAGCTGCTTATTAGTGAATTTGTGCACGTGCCAGTCTGCAGCGAGATGTACTTGAAATAACCTATCCTAGATGCCTCTATGAGGATGATGGCCCTGATGATTTAGCTATTTCAGTTCCAGCTTGAATTATTCATGTATTTGAAAACACTCATTAATTATTTGTGTTTTCGCTAAATATATAATTTAAAAACCCAAATCCTTCCGATGAAATATCAAAAAGTTTATTTATTTCTCTTTGCTGCTCTGAGACGCTGCCCCCGCCCTGGAACAGCCCTTCAGCCCTAGGCTCATGGGGAGACGCAGTGACAGGGCACAACGATATCTCAGGCATCAGCATCCCTGCCTTAACCTGTGCCAACAGGGCATCAGTCCCTAATTCAGCAAGAGAAAGGAAGACTCTTATAAAACTTAGATCTAATCCTGATATCTTTTCTTGACTTTTGGGTACTGGGTTTTTGAGAATCTTGCACACATGGGTTTAGGATTTAGTGCTTTCACAAGCTGACGCATCTGGATTTAAGGTGCCCAGAAGTGGATCAAAAGAGCTTGGTTCCTGCAATATAAAGTCCTCATCTGGTAAAAATTCACAAGCTGGTTCAAATGCATTCAACTGTTTTGCTGACAGAACTTCATCCTGGCAACCTTTATGCCAAGTCCAGTACTGTCTGTCATCTTCAGGCTGACATAATGTGGCCAGCAAACTAAAAACCGGAGCACATCACATCATGTGCTTGGGCTAATTCAACAAAAATGTGTTTGTGCTTGATCCAGATCAAATCTGTCCTGCCACAAAATCTGAGAGTACAACAGATGTGATATTAATAGATGTGGAACCATAGCCTAAGCCTCTCCCCTTCCCCAAACATCTGCAGCGGAGGGGGGACGGCAGCGCTGGGAGAAGGCATCCTGTAGGGACAGCAGTTCTGCTCTCGTTTGACTGTGTGAACTTCCCAGTGCTTATGTTAATTTTAAAGAAAGTACTTTGGCATAACTGACATGAAATCTGGTCCCTTCACCTCAAGGGATTACTTTCTTCCAGGGAAGTCTGAGTAGCTGCAAGCTAATGAAGCGTCTTAACACACGATGTAGTTTTTCTCTTTTTTTATACCTCGCAACTCTTGCATTGCAGAAGAACTGCTTTATCTAGCTGTTGTATTAATGGTTTTTTAAACACTTTGGGCTTCGGATTGTCTGAAAGATCTGGCTGGCCAAGAGGTCTTGATTTCACCTGGATGTGATATTGCCTTGAACTTCACAGTGGCACCGCCGAGCCAGGTTAAAAATCGTCCCATCCATATCCTTCCTTCTGCAAGATTAAGACCAGTGCCTTTTCCTGTTAAAAAAAAATTTGCCTCATAGTTTTCCATCTTCTTCCCTGGTCCTTTTTCTCTTGTATTGACTCTACATTCTGCTAGAAACCTTTCACTTTGGTGGCTTCTGTCGTAAGAATTTAGATCCCCCCCCTGGTTAGTTGATTAATGTGCTTTCATTTTGTCTAAAGTACCAACCGCTTCTGCTGACTGCTTGGGTTGTGTGTGTGTGTGTGTGAGCAAGTGTGTGCACTCAACAAAAGCCTTTTCTCTCTTCATCTCGATATTCTGGGACTGAGGCCAAGTTGTGATTGTAATAATGTAATCTCTTCTGAATACTTGAAGTGATGGGAAAAAACGAGATTTTGAAAATGAAATAGATTAATCTATACAGCTGGAGGGGGGAAATCATGCATTTTAATTAGCTCTTGAGAGTAATTTTCCTTAAAGTAGTACAAGCCAGGTGTGCAAAAGTATTCTCCTGCTTTGAGAGTCTTGTCTCTCCTTCTGGAGTCCTTGGAAAAGATAGTGACAAGTGACAAGTTCATTCGGGATGCTTCTGCTGAAGAGAGTGAACATACAGCAACTTGAGGGGACCTGATTTTTCAGAGCGTGCACTTATGGCACTATCTGAAAATCAAACTCTTCTTCCCCTAAAAAAGCCTCAAAAATCGAGCAGCTCCTTACTTCAGCATGCAGGAGGGCTCTGCTTCTTTATGTGCTTGTGCACACGGGGGAACGGTGATTTATCACCTTATTTTATTTAACTTTCGTTCAGGATGAGATCATTCCCTAAAAGGTGTTCGCTGTTTATTACCTTGCTGACTGGGGCTGCTAGCCATTCTGCACGCAGGGGAGCAGAGAAGGAGGATAACATACGCCTTTCACTGGGCAGGGGCACAGGGATTGTACTGGAAGAGGAAGGCTGACTTGCTGTATCTCACCGTACGCCTGCTCCTACTCTGCCTCCTTATGAACGGAAAATCCCTTGCCCACGGCATGGTGGTTGTGCCTGTCCTCACGGCCTGGGCTGGGAGAATGCACCCAGCTAATGGCCGTCACCTGGCTGATGAACGTCATCTGTTAAGCCAACATAGTCCAATGACTTTTGATTGGGCACCAACACTCTTCAAAAACCCTGCTTAGCTGTGAAGCCACCTAATATTCACCCTCATTGCCTGTTTGTAATGGGGAAGGGGCAGTTTTCTGATGCTACAGCAAATAAAGTGTAGTGACTGAGATTGGAGAGGGGTTTAATTCCTTGACAAAGTTTACTGACTGAGTCTGGTCTTTGCCCAGAGCCTCCCCTGCTTCTCCTGTGCCATGTGCTTAACAAAAATCTCCCATTCTGAAGAGCTAACCAGCTCTTCAGCCTCCTCTTTCAGCCCTGATCTACAACTGACTGCAAGGACACATGATTTTAGAGAATGTGCTGCTTTACCTCAGTTTGAGTTTTATATCCCAGCTAGGCAAGCTGAAATTTTTCAAACTTCCTTTTCAATCAGTCACTTTGGCATTGTAATGGCTTAGGTTGCTCTTTTCTTCAGTCTGTTTTAATTCTTTAGCTTTGTATTTTAGCAGCAAGTTGCCTTGAGTTTACAGTTCCTGTTGAATTCCTCTATGAATAGCACCTAGGTTTCCTACTCTGCAGCTGCAAACAAGGTTTAAAAGCTTTTGGGATTTCTTGGCAGCTAATAACTCCCAGACTTGAGCATAGTTCATTTTCGGAATGTTTCTCATGCTTCAATCTGGACAGCGTTATGCAGGTCAGGGAATCCTGTCAGACTGGGGCCAGGGGATGATGTTCCATCAAAAGCTTTTTTGGGAAATTAAAAAAAAAAAAAAAAAAAAGGCCAAAAGGACCTTTAGGAATACTGCTTAATATCCTTTCCATCCAAAATAGGAAAAGCACCTGTAACTGATGCCAAGCACAGGACAAAATAAATAATAATAAAAAAAATATCCCCAAGCAAAGACCTCCAACTGGAAATATTTCCTGAATGATCTCACTGAGAATCCCGTAAGTGGCTGGATCAGCTCTAGGCAAAAGGAAACATGGGCTTGAACTCCATGCTGAAAGACAAGCAAAAGCTTCAGGAAAAAAATGAGCTGAGCCCAGATGCAAGGTGTCAGAGGTGCTAGGTTTTTTTTCATTCCTGACTGGGACCTCTTGACATTTACACATAAAATATCATAGGGATATAGCAAGACTCGAGGTGAGGGAACAGGCCTAAAAAGTGACATAAAATTATGCTTGTGGCTTTCATCCTGTGCCCACCCTGGTACAGAGGTAGAGCAGAACAGGGGCAGAGCCTGTAGGGTGAATATTGTCCTTGTAGACCTGGTATCAGTACGCAAGGGATGTGGCATGTGGTGGATTGAGTAGCAGAAGACTTGTTCCATGTCATCTTGGACTTAAGCAGTTCATTCAGCTCTGCTGTATAGTACCATAGAATGGTTTGGATTAGAAGGAACCTTAAAGACCATCTAGTTCCAACCCCTCTGCCACAGGCAGGGACACCTTCCACTAGACCAGGTTACTCAAAGCCCTGTCCAACCTGACATTGAACTCTGCCAGGGAGGGGGCATCTACAGCTTCTCTGGGCAACCTGTGCCAGGGTCTCACCACCCTCAATGTAAAGAATTTCTTCCTTATATTTAATCTAAACCTACCCTGTTTCACTTTAAAGCTATTACTTCTTGTCCTATCACTGCATGCTCTTGTAAAAAGTCCCTCTCAAACTTTCTTGCAGGCTCCTTCAAGCACTGACAGGCTGCTCTAAGGTCACCCTGGAGCCTTCTGTTCTGCAGGCTGAACAGCCCCAACTCTCTCAGCCTGTCCTTGTAGGAGAGGTACTGCAGCCCTCAGATCATTTTTGTGGCCTCCTCTGGACCCGCTCCAGTAAATAAGCGTGTGTTCGGTGTGATGCCTCACAGGACAGGACCCTTTCAGACTTGTGCCATCACATAGATCTTATGCTTCCCTTTATCACAGACTTGCACTGTTAGCAAGAGCAAAATACCCCATCAAACTCACCACCAAGCTGGGATTTGTCCTTAACTACGTGTGGATCTTTGCTTGCATCTGACCTAGAGTCAGATACTGTCTCTCCTTTTTAACGAGGTGTCTGCAATTAGTATTTATTTTAGATTTAATCAGTCAGTGCGTGTCAGCTAATACCTCAGTAATTATGATCTCGCTGTCAGGGAAGAAGGAAATTAAACCTCAGGAGGTCACATCAAAACTGTGAATCTGATCTCAGTGTAACAGGGGTCCTAGGCAAGACTGTTTTAAGGAGGGATAGGTACTTAGCAGGTTTAGAGCCACGATCCAGAGAAAAATGCACAAGATTTCTTTCTGTGTAGTTGGGCCAGACTGAGTCACGACGAGACACATTTGGATGTGGTATTTTCACTTAGCAATAACACCTGCTCAGAGCTGGATCTCTGTTGTCCAGAATTTCTGGGACTCGCACTCTGCTTCCCTTCTACTCTTCTTAATTTTATCCGTTCAAAGAGGTTAAACTGGATGTATCTTACTAAGCAAAATCCATCAGTGTTCGCTTCCAGCTGCACTGAAAATATCGCAAGGCATTTGCTTGTTGAGGCTAAGACATGTAAAACAACTCGACCGTACAGATCAGAGGTTTTCAACCTGTAAATTGCAAATGACTTTGAGAGGCCTCCCTCCTCTTTTAACTGCCAGGAAAAAGAGTCTTGAAGTCTTTTTTTTTCCATTGCAACACAGGATCATGAGATAGAAGAGACTGAGACCTGCCAAAATAAATCCTCATTGAAAGCATCTTGGAGCTTTAGCAAAGATTTGAAGAACTTATCTGAGTTGAATTACTTTGCCTAATCCTAGTGATAATTTGGCTGAAGACGTTCACTCCTCTCAGATCACAGAATCACAGAATCAGAGAATAGTGGGGGTGGGAGGGGCCCTCTGGGGGTCATCTACCCCACCCCCCCCGCCGAAGCAGGGTCACCTACAGCAGGCTGCACAGGACCTTGTCCAGGCGGGTCTTGAATATCTCCAGAGAAGGAGACTCCACAACCTCCCTGGGCAGCCTGTTCCAGTG
>Ga0181612_173246_pt1 | contig 11723 bp, 7 predicted proteins | sample HoacroProtozoa21_FD_119630 | JGI IMG/M metagenome (GOLD analysis project Ga0181612, IMG submission 119630) | Hoatzin crop microbial communities from Cojedes, Venezuel. Combined Assembly of Gp0051906, Gp0051904, Gp0051908 | reverse complement strand
GATCAGGTTGCTCAGAGCCCTGTCCAACCTGGTCTTCAATGTTTCCAGGGATGGGGCCTCCACTGCCTCTCTGGGCAACCCTTTCCAGTGTTTCACAACCCTCATTGTAAAGAATTTCTTCCTTATATCCAGCCTAAACCTACCCTGTTTTAGTTTAAAAACATTACCCCTCGTCCTGTCACTGTTGTCTCTACTAAAAAGATTGTCCCCATCTTTCCTATAGGCTCTCTTTCAGTACTGAAAGGCTGCAATCAGGTCTCCCCGCAGCCTTCTCTTCTCCAGGCTGAACAAGCCCAACTCTCTCAGCCTGTCCTCATAGGGGAGGTGCTCCAGCCCTCGGCTCATTTTTGTAGCCCTCCTTTGGACCCGCTCCTCAGTATAGAAAGCATTGTGAATCAGACTCAAGCTCAGGTATTTTATTTGAGCTAAAAAGACTCGGACTGAACAGTACTTCAAACCTATGAGTTTAGACAAGTACGCCTTAAAGCCAAAACTTAAGACTCATTTAATGAATACATGACCTTAAGACGAAAATTAGATCTCCGAGTTCTGTAGTATCAACTTCTAGAAACAGCAAACTGATCAAAAGCAGCCAAAGAAAAGTTAGTTGCTGCTTAGGAGTAAACATGAAATTTTAAAACAGTCACCCGGTAAGTGTAAACAACTTCAGATGTTACGGTCTTAGCAAGTGTTTGTATTGGTCACCTCAGGAGTGACAGCTTCCAAGATATACTCTGTCACACAAGCAGAAAAAACATGGATGAAAAATGAAAAAAATGTATGATTATTCTCTTTTGCCCCTAAAAGTACCCATTTCGTAATAAGCCTATATACAAAAAATGACAGCTGTTCACTGTCTGTGTAATCTTCACTGTGCAACAGAATAAAAGCCATATAGTAACCTCTTGCAGTTGTGGATTTGTAAAATGCCTGAAACAAAAAGGCTTTGTCATGTGCTCTGCCAAGATCTTGCTTGCTTTCTCAAAAAGGAGGACAGAGAGGTTCAGTGATGAAAGAGCTACAGAGAATGCCCTAGAAGAGCTGCAGGTCAAATGCTTCTATTTATCTCACCTATAGTAACACTTCATAAAAGGGTTTATCCTGGTCATGTAAATCCAAGTCACTAAGATCCTTAAAAGTCCAAGTCAGATTCTGCTCAAAAGTACTAATGGTAGGCAGAGCTTTTTAAGGAAATCACATAATAGTTGCTGAATTGTAGATTACTTTGCTTTCCAGAGCAAAATTTCTATGGAGCTACAGCAGGTACAAACTTATATTCTGGTAAATAACTGTGTCAATCCAAAGGGGAAAAGAGGGAAACACTTCTTGGAAACTATTCCTAGTTAGGAACATCTTTATTATCACATGAAATCATCTAGTCTGATCTTTAATGTGAGCAGACCAGGATATCCTAACAAGCACCTCAGCTACCTCTCATCTTCTGACTGAGCATCTCGGATAGGAATTAAATCCCTACACCCTTGATGGAAAGGAGATCAATTTTCATTCTTCTGCAAAGTTTTAAGAGGGGTAACTAACTCCTTATGTACATTGTACCTAACAACTAGTTTGGAATTAAGTTCAGCAGCCAGACATTAGGTCTTTAAGGCTAAAGTTCTCCTCCCCTTCAGTGTACTTGAACTGGGAGGTAATTTAATTCCAGCCTTCTCTTGAACGTACTCCACTGACTAAGCCTCAGTCTGCATAGTAGCAACAGCCTTATTCCATGGCTTATCTTCTTTGCATCATTCTTCTGAACTATTTCTAGTGACACTCTGAAGTGTCAATAACCCACGTGTAAAGCCACGATAACTATTTTAGTGACTCCACGTGCTGCTCAGCACTTCTAGCTGATTTCCCCCCTTCTATACACTAACACACCTTATTTTGCTGTATTACAGTATGCAGTCATGTTACTTGATTACCTACCACACCTCCTCCAGTCCTCTTCAACATCACTGTTTGCCAAAATGCATTTCATTCCCCAGGTGACCAGTATTTCTAAAAAATATTACTTGCCTTTAACTACAGGAAGGTTTGCCAGAATTCATCTCATCATCCAACACAATACTAATTTCCCTTGTCCATCATCTTTAAGCACTACCACACCCGTTTCACATTGTCTTCTACATCAGAGCAGCTGTATCCACTGAATTCTGTAGATTGCACCAGGAAAAAACAACTCTGTTCCCAGTCCATTCACTGTAGCCTTTTTTGTCTCCTCCTCCACACACCTTCTGGAGTACACAAACTGCACCGGATCTGGCTCAGCTCTTCTCCGGGCCCTATGTGGTTCGTCAGTAGCCCTTACACAGCACATGGGTTGTGTTTTTTTTCATTCAAAGTACTCAAAATAATGAGAAGGCTGTGTCAGAGCCTGCCAGACATCTCTTGTTTACCATAACAGACTTCAACGCACAGTAGCATGAAAGACTATAGCAAGGTCTTGTAAAAATCATCTTCCTCCTGTTATTCAGCTGCATTAAGAAAAATTTGATAGCAAGCTAAAAGATTATAAACCATTGCTAAAAGCTGATTATACATCACTACCATGCAATAGCTACATACATTGTTCAGAAAAATACAAAGCTTTTCCATTTGATGTACACCAAGACTGATTTACAGCAATACTGCTTTTCTTAACTTTACTGAAGCAGTGAAGACTTCAGAATAGAAAGAGTAATAAAGAGAGAGGGAAACCTCAAATCATTGCAGCAATTAAATCATTCCCAGTAAGAACACACAATTTGGGAAAGCAAGTTGTCTTCAGGGTAAATAATATTTTTGCATGAGTTTTAGAACAACAGTATTTTCAAAATACTTGTTTTGTATGACTTGTTTTATCTCCAGTGATAAAGTGCTGCATAAGCTCTCAAACAATTTCTAGGATATTTATATCTTAATGAAGCGTCTCACTGAGTTTGACTAGATCCTATGAAATAAAATACAGACTTAATCACAAATACTAAAGAAAAGCCCTTGCAACTGAATTTTAAATACAAGTCTTGCATTATACTCAAACCACAAACAGCTGAACTCTAATTTTGCAAGTTAATCATGACACTTGGCAACAATGTACCAAGACACCTTTTCATATGACGATCATCATTACAACTATGTAAATATGCAAAAATACACAAATCCAATAGCACAAGACAATACTGCATCCCCTGACAATATGGCCACACAAAGCTCACCTTTTCTAGTGCTCTTAAAAAAACAAAAGTGAATTCTGTTCTACATGACAGACCAACCAACATTTTTCAGTGAGGATTTGTTCCACACTGATCTTTGCACTTCACAACACCTAGAAATGCCTATTCACTAGTGCAAAAGAGCTTTATTCATACTAGCATTTATGCTTAGCAAAGTGTAAAACATGAAAATTATGACCAATTTTCAAACCAAGATATTATAAGAATGTTTACAAAATAAATGTGATAAATATAAATGTAAGGTTTAAATGTAAACTCCTTCAATGCATACCTGCACACTGGCTGCTACAACTGGAGACCCTGAGGCAGAAGATGGTCTGTGTGGAGTTGACAAGTGTTTAGTAGCACCCTGTGTTCCACTTCCTGCTCCCCCAGACAGACTAGTCCTACTAGCTCCACTTGAGTTAAGGTTACTGCCTCTGCTGGCAGGTACATTCATTCCAACTCCACCCAAATTATTTTTACCAACAGTTCCAGAAGGAGAAGAGCTGGGCAATTTTGAAGAAGCCTGAGGGTTCTTTGCAGGCTGAAGGCCTGAGGTGCGATTAGAGGGCAGCAAATTCATTGTGGGAGACTGCCTGCTGATATTTACACCACTGGTCTGTTTATGAAGGGGGTTGTTGCTGGAGTGACTACTCTGGGTAACTAGTGCACTTGAACTGGAAGAACTGGGTGTTGTTGCAGGCCTGGGGGACGAGGTGGACTTGGATGAAAATTTAGGTGATGCATTGGGCTTGGGTGTCACAGAGGGCTTAGATGCAGTGGGTTTGGGAGAGGCAGCAGGTTTGGGAGAGGCAGCCATGGAGAAGGGAGGCTTGAAACCCTGGGAAGAAACTTGTGACACCATAGCCTTGGCTAAATAGTTACTAGAGGTAGAGGTGCTGGATGTTGTCCGAGAAACCAGTGGGTGAGACACTTGAGAGCCACTTCCAGATGAAGGATTAGACAAAGGCAGGCGATACACTACAGACTTATCTTGAGCCTTGATGACTGGTGATGAGCAAGACAGTTTGGGATTACTACTCAATTTCACCACTGGATTGGTCTGTGATTTACTAATAGTTGCTTGTAAAGGAGACACATATTTCTGCTGTACAGCTGAATGCTGGTGCACCTTTGTCACTTGTGATGTTGAGGAAGAACCACCTTGAGCCTCAGAGGATGATACCAAGATATTAGCATCCTTGGTTCTTTGAGAAGAGGTGGAAATAGCTGCTTGGGTCTTCGAAGAAGAAACATGAGTCTGCGAAGAAGAGGAAGCAGCTTGGATCTGGCTTGACCTCTGTAGTCCTTGCTGAAGTAGTTTGGCTGGCAAAGGCTCTAAGGAAACCTTAGGATTTTGAATTGAAGATCCAGCAATAAGGCCTGAAGAGATACCAGTGTGAACTAGGTCCTGGGGTTTCTTTGGTACTGGCCCTGTGTGACCAGCAATAAGACTTGATGAATGGGGTGTCTGAGTGGGCTCTACTTTCTTTGAAGTTGCCAGGGGCAACTTACTCATAATGCTTGCTAGTTTCTCTTCCCTCAGCCCAGGGCGAGGTCTAGATGTTGGTGTCTCTATAGTGGACCCAAGAGGTGATCCCTTGGCACCATTGTTGATAACTGCCAGAGCATCAGAAATAGAGTCCAGTGAGGGTGGGTGGAAAGAGAGGTCTTCATCCAGTGAGTCATCTAAGCAGATCGTCTCTGGAGCTGGTGTGCCGCTAGAGCTGGCTGGGGTGCAGACAGGTGTGCTGGAACTCGGCACAGGAGCACAACTTGAATTGACTGAAGACATACAAGTTTTCTGTTCTTTCTTTGGACTAGAGTCCTGAGAATGGAAAGATACGAAGAGACAGGTTTCACAGCCTTTCTGGGGTAGATCTAAAGTCTTGTTTAGTGTAATACTACTATCCCGTAAATTCAGATAAAGATCTACTATTGAAATTTTCATATTAAGATACCTACAATATCTAGGTATAGGGAGTTCCATGTGCGAATTCAACTTCTGTATTCAAAAACCTAGTGCTGTTGCTCCACATAATTAAAAGTGCCCCACACAGTTAAGAATGATCAATGCTGTGATGAACAGAGTAGCTAATCTGATTGCAAGGTAAAATTGGTACTGAACAAAGACAACATCTAGTTGTATCTAATGAGAACGTCTACCAACTATGTTATCTTCCCAACCACACATTTTTCCGGTGTTGCCAAATTTAACACAAGCTGAAAACAAACAAAAAGCACACATTAAAAGATGTGAAACTTTACTGATCCTAGCACATCTTCATAGTCAATTTTCAAAAGCCCAATATAGCTTGAAGTTACAAAGCTATACAGAAGTCTCTTCTATTAAAGTAATACATCATCAAGTCAATAAACTCTTGCAGGATTTCCTGATGGAACCCTTCTGCCAGAATGTTTCTGGATCAGAGGCAGGAAACAGATTGTATCAAATGGTCATGTAAAATTCAGATATCTAAATACGCATTTACCTTCGCTTTGGGTTTAGGTGCCAGAGTCACCTTCTTCTTTGCCCTAAAGCAGAGGAGATACATGCGCATCAGAAGAGAAAAGAAAGGCAAGTCATTTTAGTTTTAACTGTTACCTTGATTATATCCCAATAAACTACAAGGATGACTACTAGTGTCCAGCTTTAATAATAAAACATGCTTGAAATAGAAAATGAGTTAAAGGGGGGGTGGGAGGGAGAGAACAAGCATGCTGTTAATACATTTTTTTCTCATCTATCTCTACGCAAATTAGATGTAAAATTCATTGAATTGCTGATATAACCTACGTATACCCAGAGAGCTGTTTTTTTACTTCTGTTTTAGAGAAACTTCAAAATATCAAGCAATTTCAGCCTCTTACAATCTTAAAGAGGTTGTCTGCTTAGCAGAGCTTTTCTGAAGTCACCTATAATAGTTACATAATTTCACTCTATGTTGATATTTCTGTCACTGAGTGTACTTCGTGTTCTCATTTATATTTCAAACCACATAAAAGCAGTTGTATCTTTTCCCCAATAAAAGTGTTTTGTTGCTTATCAACTGTGAAATAGTTGTATCTAACTTCTGTTTGTTGGAAATAGTTACGTGAGCCAGGACAGCATTAAGAACTTAATCATCAGCTTCAATTTAGAATTCAAGCATTTCACACCTTTTCTCATTTCTATTTCTTCAAGCGGATCAACAGATTTACATCTTGTAGGTCATTTATTCTCCTTTCCTAAGCAACTAGGAATATGCCTGGTTAAAAAAAGACCTTACTGTAGGTGGATCATGACTCAGTTTTGCTATTACGTAGAAAAATATCCCATGTTAATCATATTTATCACAAAGGTTGCAATTTGGGTGTTACTCAAAGTCATCATGGTTTATTTGAATTCTAGCTGAATGAGGACAGCTCCTGAGAGGGACAGAGTTGTCTGAAAATCAAGAAGGTAAAATTCCACTAAGATACACAGCCTTCTGTGTTTACGGAGATATTTATGAGGAAACGAACAGAGCAGGAAGTACTGCAGTCTGAGTTCAATTTAATATGCTGCACAGCAAAATTCAGGTAGTGCACAGTACTTTGAAATACTTTGAGTAAAGGACAGTAATCCAGGAATGAATAACTACTTGAGTTATTTAACCACTTAATAAGCAAGTTAAAATACAATGCTACAAGAACATTGCAGGTATATGTCTAAATTAAAGCATCAAGAAAATCAGGAACATTAGAAATATTTTCAAAGAAATGCAAAATATCTCCCCTTCCTCCCCTCTGTCCAAAAAAAGGTTGCATGAAGATGTGTAAAGATGCTATGAACCACCTAAAGATACTAGTAAGTTGTCAATATTATACTCACGGAGCAGAAGTGAGGTGATTGTGAACACTTCGGCTTTCTTTAAAAAGCATCCTAGAAGAGAGGTGAGAAAAGAAACATAAGGTGATTCCACAGGGATGATCAGCAGATGACCACCAAATACTTCATTATCCTTGAATTTTCAGAATAACTCTTTGATTATCTCTCCTCAAAGCAGCTAGCAGGTACTTTGTGTGTACTGATATCACGACGCAGTTACAGGCAGAAGTCAACATAATGGAATATTACCTCCTTCAGCTGGACAGAATAAATACATTTTGAATTCTCTCTCCTCAGAGGTGCATAAAATATTTTAAATATCAAATTAAGGGTTACTGTAAACTCTTCACATTATGTGTCCATGCATTGACCACAGGTTTGGGTTTTATGGTTAGTGTGTTGTGTTTTTGTTTGGTTGTTTGTTTTGTTTCATTTTTTAAGCACAGAGGAAAAAAGTCAAAATACAGTAGCCAAGCTTCCTTCTAATTTTCTTCAGTATTTTAAATGGGCCATTGTGTACCATTTCTGTGACTTCAATTACACTGGACTTACATATTTTACTACAGAGCCAATGAATGGCAAGCGTTGGTATGACAAATCTCAACACTTCACATGCTTTTATTTCCATGTTATCAACTCCTGAGCTGACAAGCTGGAAGTGAAAACAATTCCTGACCTGTACCTACACTACAGCTTGCTACCCAAACACAGCTATAAATAGACAATAAAAACTTGGTCCCCTTCCCTGTTTCCAGATAGGCAAACTAGAACAGACAAGATTTTCCTACAGCACTGCCATCACACTAACACTGACCACATTATGAACAGCTGTCTAAACAAGAGCTTTTCACCACTGATTACACATCCTGTAGAACTGCAGTAGTTATGAAAAACTGAAGTATCCACAAACGTCATGTAATCTGGTAAGAACACATTGACATCCTCTTGCTACAGTTCCAATGTCTTACTTCTCAGATTCCAGTTTCAACTCCACTTCCACATTTTCTTTACCATACCAACCTCCAACTCTGTATTACATTGCTCCCCATCAGAGACTACTGAATGCCTATGAAGAACAACATGGAGCAAAAGGAACATTCCTCATTAAAAGCTCAGTGTGCCACTTTCTGACCTACCCAGCTTCTCCAGAAGATTTCCCTCCCCGCCTCCTTCCTGGTGCTTTGTCTATTCCTTAATATTTTTCATTTCCGAAAGAAAATCCAAAATTAATCCCAGGCCCCAGTAATCTGTAGTATCATCCTTAAAGGTTCAAGACAAAAGTGTAACTACAGGAACAGAAGTCAAAGATGCAGTACAAAGAAAGGACAGTGCAGTGTATGTTCCAAAGCAAGAACATGATTGGAAAATAATCCTTCCATTGCATACATATATTTAGATGTAAAAGTTGATGAGAAGGATCAGTATGAGATTGTTTCTCTGACAATGATTTCAAGTGTACTGTTTCACCTGCGCAAAATAAACGTGCTGCAAGCCTACTTGCATGACTGCCTTCAAAGATGATGAAACTCTTGCTGTTAAAGGAAACAGAATTCCTGTTCCCGGTGTTAAAGGAAACAGAATTCCTGTTCCTTACACTTCTGTTTTGAACATACACATATTTAGGTTGCAGGGGTTTTTTTCAGACATATTGAATTAATATGCAACCCAGCTACAAAAAGTGGGTTACATGATTTGAAAAGGCTTTTGGATTATTTAGGACAAAAAATATTTCTCTAAATCCATGAATATTAATAGAACAATATCCTGGGGCAACACATAGGAGTTACACACATAGAAAATTCATGTGACAAAGGTAGTTGTGATAAACATGGACAAATGAATGAGGTGCAGTTGAAGATTATGATCGATACCTTACCTCATGCTTCTATACTAAGCTATGAGGAACATGAAATACAGTTAACTTTGAAAGACCAAGAAATTTTTCCTCTGGGCTGAACCCACAAAGTTCTGGCACCATAGACCTACTCCAATTAAGAACTCCTTCTGAAATACACAGTCAGTAGACCATTTTTAACATTAAATGGTTAATTTTTCTTCTAGTTTACATATAGCTCCTTCTCACTTGAGATGTCATATAAAGGTAAAAAAGTATAAGCCTTCAGCATGATAATCCCCACCCCAACATTCCAACAAGATGAGCACCCAGCATGTGAGTAACGTGCTGTATCAGGAGTTACCACTGTCAGACTCCAGGAAATACTGGCTTTTCCTCTTTCCACATGTAACTGTTCACCTACAAATTACAACACATCATTTCCTAAACAGCAAGCAGGGAAGTGCCTCACCATAAATACAGGACAATTTGTAAATCATTATGGTATCAAAACTGCCCATTGTTAAATGAAGTCTTGCTGGTCAACAGAAAGTTATGATGAGGCAGCTCCTGGGGTTTGTTGGCAGTTTTTGTTTGTTGGGGTTTTTTGTTTGGGGGGAGGGGTTGTTTTGGATTTTTGTTTGTTCTAGTTTGTTTTGTCTTTTTTGTTGTTGAAAACACTTTTATAGATAGTTTAAAAGCTTAGGGAAATTTTCAGCACACTTCTTGTCTGGAAAGGAGAGAACCGTTTATGTTACATGGCTCTCAAACACAAAGTTTTAACATGCTTCACTTCTATGTATTCTTCGATGACCTCACACTATCACTTGACTATTTTGCCACGGTCATCAGTGATCTCCGTATCTTTTCTTAAGCTAAACGGGGATTCCTTGTCTCATCTACTTCAATAAAATCTTCACAAGAGATAACATGTCGCTCCTCAGCATATTTACTATACAAAACTGGATCCTTGAACACAAATAAGTCAGCTATACGCCAAGAAGTGTAAAACTTTGTTCCTTTATTATTATTTATTTATATTATTTATTATTTATACTATTATTAATATATTATATTATTTATTTATATTATTATTATTTACTATTATTTACTATTTCACAAGCTTCTTATTACACCCTCATTTTCTACACCAACTACTTCAGGAAATATCTTGGTACAGTTATTTTCACAGCTTGATACAGATTTGACTAATCTACAATCAAGGTATTCTTGAGCAAATTGAGTAGTATTGTTGTATCATTTAGCTTTTACAGTTAGGTCAAGACTTAATGAGAAATTATCTTGTGCAATGGATGCTACAGAAGAGAAGAACTCACATCATCTATATCTGCTTCTCCTTTTCCACTTCAGAGTCTCTGAAAACTTTGTCAAATTTGTATTTCACAATGATTACACTCATTTTATTTTTTTGTTTGTTTTGTGTAATTATTTCTTCTTAAGTCAGTAGGAAGCAAATCTAAGTTTTCATTACAAAACTGGTGTATTAACTGCAGCATCACAGAGCATCTTAATTGCATACAGGAAATAAAAAGCACAAACCTTAGTGTTCTGTGAACTCTGGTATTGAAATTCTAGCTTATCATTTTGAAGTCTGTCACACTGCATTACCAGACTTCTTACAACATAGAGACAAAACTGTTTTCTATATCACTATTACCTTTCTATATGACAGAAAGAACTTCCCAAGCAGCTACTCCCCACCTCATACTTCCCCCTCAAATGAAGATCACGCACTGTGTTATGAACTTCAGTGAATTCAGTCTCCAGCAGATGACAAAAACCAAATAGTTCTCTAAAGAAAACTGTTATTTTAGCTCGCAGGCTTCCAAACAAGATAGAAAATGAACTTCTGAAAAACATTCATTCTTCTAAAATATTCCGGTTCCACTGACATAATTTAAAAATTTTAACCAATATTAACAGTACATGGTTGAGTCAAATGTATGACAGTCAACAAGATTCATCAATAGTTAGCACCAAAATGAATGGATATATAAAGCAGGTATCTTACCTTGCTTGCATCCAGCCCTTAGGCCAAAGTGGTTTCACTTCTGTTTCCATAAAGGTTTTGAGGTAATCTTCAGCAGACTGACTTCTATTTGGCTCTAGCTCATAGCATCCCAGCTTGATCTTGACAAGATTACACAACAGAGACCTGCAGAAAGAAACACAACATTGAAAGAAACAATCCTTTCGAAAGCTCAGCAGAAAAAGGCTGAGAAATGGAAGCACTAATGCTATATAGCTGCTGTCCATTGCCAGTCGTAGTACGAGCTCAGTTCCAAACGCATTTTTTGGAAGTCTGCCACTGCACAAGTGTGCTACTACAACTAGTATGATCTACCATTGTCACTTCTCCGTTTCCAACAGACAGTATGGATCACTTTTTCCATCCTTAGTATAATTCTGTAATTGGTTTTACATTTTCTTTGTGGTTTCCTCATAGCTGAAACATCTTTCACTTTGCTCACAGTGACCTCTATCTCACTCAAGATGGAGAATGTCTGAAAGCAAGGGAAATCCATTCTACGCTGACTGTTTCAACAGAAGATTCTTTCTGACAGGAATGCTGTCTTTTAGTGTCCTTAAAAATATAAAAGTGCACACAGTTAAGTAACAGTGGCCTTTCAGAGCCTCTTGAGTGAAAAAAATCAAAAGATTTAAGTATCTCCAGGTCAGCACAAGCTATACTAGTTGTATTATACTCCACGAAGCTTGCTTCCCTGCTACCTTAACATACTACACAAAGCCTCATTATGAGAAATCCACCAGCCCCTTTTAATAATATGTATACTTGTACTAAAATTAGCTTAGATCTTGT
>Ga0181612_138013_pt1 | contig 11723 bp, 18 predicted proteins | sample HoacroProtozoa21_FD_119630 | JGI IMG/M metagenome (GOLD analysis project Ga0181612, IMG submission 119630) | Hoatzin crop microbial communities from Cojedes, Venezuel. Combined Assembly of Gp0051906, Gp0051904, Gp0051908 | reverse complement strand
GAGGGATCTTATTTGTCGCGTGTGAAACGCTAATTCCAAAGTGTGTGTGCGTGGAGGGAGAAGGGGGGTTGAGGGTTACGGTTCTCTTTTTATTTGAACTGACTACTAATTAATAATTTAAGGCGAATGGGTTTGACAATTCATGTCCTCTACCTCAAGAGAAGAGCTTTTGTTCTCTGTAGAATTTTTTTTTTCCTCCCCCCGAGCAGCTTTGGTGTAGAAACAGTGTCTGCCTGAGGAGCCCAGCCATCCTTTGACAGCTAGATCCATACATGATGCAAAGCAATTAGTAACAGTTGTGGAAATTATTGTGTAGGGCAATTTTTGAGTGATTTTTAAAACGCTGTGTTTGTGCCTGTGCTCTTGGAAGCCGCAGTACAAGTCGTTAAGAAATGGACTCCTCTCTGACGCTGGAAACGGAGCCCGGCAGTCGTTGGTGCTGAGTGCGGGTGGAGAGGAAAACACACCTTGAAACAGCAGAAGAGAATGAACAGGTCTGGGGGGGGAGCAGCAAGAGAAACCTGGGGGAGGCAGCTGGGGAGAACCGTGGGAGCTGCTGCTCTGGGGGAGCTCGGGGGTTTGGCAGGTCCCCGGCCGAGCCAGGCAGCCGGCACAACCGCTGCTCTCGGCGGCGTTCGGCAGAGCGAGGCACGGAGAGAACCCGCTGGGAAGCGCTGGCGTGTGTTGGGTTCCGAAAGAAAAGTAAAGGGATCTTGGGCATAAATATTTGACACCGGGCAGGAATGCAGAGTAGGCTTTAGTTCGCCGCGCCGCCGGGGACGTGCTTTGTTAAGCAGGCTCGTCTCCAGCCCGCGGAGCGGCGGCAGCGTGGACGGGAGGGGAGGTGAGAGTTAAAGCTGCAGACTCTTCTGGTGGTGCCCTGTCCTGTTTGGGCTGTGATTGAATTTTCAATTACTCCTTTTCTGCAGCTGTAGAATGTCAATGTAGTCGGCAGATATTTTCCAGTCCCCTGTAAAGGGGTGTACCTTGGCCAGGTAAGGAATGCCTGTTCGGTTTCTCCTTCGATCTGAAAAGCAGAGCAAACCCCCTCCGCAGCGTAACAAAGGGCTGCGGAGAGGCGGGAAGGAGACAGACCCGTTTTTAATAATGCAGCAGTTCTGAAACCGAACCCGAAGCCCAGCTGTTTCTTCTTCTTAGAAGCGCCACAGAACAGAGTGAACATCTGAGCTATTCCGAAGGGTATTTCTAAGTCTTGTGAAAATGCGTATGCAAAGTTTGGGTGCAGAATCGCGTTCTACTCCTGGGTATTACTGGTGGTAAGGAACTCTTTACTCAAAGGGTCTGTGCTGAGGAGAAAACGGCGCAGTCGCTGACCCAGTCGTGTAATTATTCCTATTTAAAAATGCGAAGGCGCGTATCCGCGTGCGGGTCCGTGTCTGGGTTAAGCTGAAATGAGCCATCCAGTATTAGTGGTTCTGTAAGGGATAATTTAGACGTGCGAAGGAAAGGTAGTGTCAGCGGTGCCAGACCTCTAAACAAATACTTCCCCAGAGTCCAGCGGGGCTGTTGGTTTGCTGCTGTCTGAAGCGATCTTGGATGCTTGGTGCTTCTGTTTTCCCCCCAGCACGAAGCATGTGCGCTCCCTCGCATCCCCCCTTCTGACCCGATTAATTGATTGGAGTGAAAGCAGCCACCAGGCGCGGGGACGGCTGGTGACCCCGGGATACAAAGCAATCACATAAATCTTGTTTCCATCGGACATCAGTTTTAGGCATGCCAGGTTCCTGAATAAAGCAGCACCCGGGCTCCTGCTCATCTGGTTACATCGAGGAGCCGTTTCAGCTGATGGAAAACGGCCCGACGCGAACGTGGCAGAGGCGAAAGGTCTTTGGTGTCAGTCGCGGGGAAGGGAGGGTTTCAGCTCGAGCGGCGTTAAGCAGCCAGGAGTCGGCACGCCAGAGCCTTTGCAAAAACCCCACATGTGAGAGAAATTTCATTTTCAGCTCGTACGTTGTTTAGCGACACATCAATCAAGCAGAAGACGGCGCTCTGCGGAGAGCAGGCGCTGCTGGCTGGGTGGTGGCAAGCGGTGGGCTCGGTCTGTGTCCGGGTAACTTCTGGTGGCATCAGCAGCCCGGGAGACTGCGGAGTCACTCGGCAAGGCAGCGCTTGCTGTGAGCGATGGTGAAAACGCACAAAGGCGAATATCGAACCTGTGTCCTGTAAGCTGATAAATCTGATCCCGGCTCGTGGGCGAGCTCGGGTGCAGTACGAGGGTGCAGGGGACGTCGGGGATTCGTGAGAACTTCAGCTGCATCGCTCTGCTGAGTGTGATGCTCTGGTCTAATTTAATTTTTCATTTTTTATCTGTAGATGGAAATTAGCTGGGAGGGGGAGGTCCTGCCGTTTGGATTACCTTAATGGCTCTCTGTTTGGCTTCGCTGCCTCGGCTCCGCCGAAAGCCGGTTGCTTTGCTTCGCTGCTTGCATGTCCGAAGCAGGCGGCGGAGCAGACAGCGGAGCGCAGGTTAAAACTGCGGCTGTGGCTGGGAAACGGCCGCGTACCGGCCTCACCGAGGCCGGGGCGGTGACGCCGCGGGGGCAGTTAACCCGCTCGGCGACTGCTTCCCCGCCCCGGGCGCTTCAGGGAGCTGCGTCTGAGTCCCTGCCTTTGTGCCAGGAATACCTGCTTTCCATCAGGCAGAAACACCCCGTTTTAGCAGCGTAACGTTGGGTGTATTTTAGTTGATTTGCAAGAAGCTAATTTTTATTCCATATTTAATTTCTGTTTTTTTTCCCCCACTCTTCCAAGCCCCGAAATGAACACGGCCTGACGTCGGGAAGGCAGCCTGCCTTAACGCGCGGGCTAACCCTGCCCTGCCGTCCGGCTGCTGCTGGAGATCGGGTGCTTGGGGGCTTTAATTCGCCCACCTCGGGATGGTGCCTCGAGCTGTGAGTCCATCTCCTGCCTGCCCAGCCTTCGCCCGTCTGAAACACAGCAAGCTTGCTCGTACGTGCACCCTGGTGAGCCGGTGACTTTCCTGTATCGAGTTTGGACCAAGAAGGCCCTGTTGCATGCTTGGCCCCTTGGAATCTGAGAAAATAAGCAAGAAAGTGGCATTTCTTGTCGAGACAAAGCTCTGCAGCGCAGCTGCTGCCGCCGTGGGCTGGCTGGGCGCTGCAGGGGTGTCACGGGGCATTAAAATAGTTTCCACAACAGCTGATGAAGGAACCGAGCCCCGGCTCTGAGCGGGACGGAAGCTGGGCGAGGACAGCTTGGTAACCCAGCAGACCCACCCAGGCACCTTGGTGTGTTCCGGGGAAGGGAGGGCTCTGGGTGCTGTCTGGCAGTGATGTTCCTCCCCTTGGATCACGGAGAAAATCAGCGTTTCTATGTGGCTTTTCTCTGATCTCGATGAATTGTTGCCTCAGCAGCAGCAAACCCAGGAATATTGATCCTACCCCCGGTTTAGTCCGTCCTTCTCTCAAATTCATGAGGAGAGAGCTTAGAATTGGCACCTCTGTTGCCTGTTAGCCAGCACGGTTCTTAGGAGGAACAAATCGCAGAGTGTGTTGACGTGATTTGTAGGGAAGAGCCGGACGCGCGAGGGGTGGGAGATGCCGCCGGTGGTGGTCGGTTTGCAGCGCCCGACGCGCTGGGAGCCCCGCGGCCACGGAGCGCTCCCGCAGACGTCTTCTCTGCTGCAGCACTGTTTGGGAAATCTGGATTTTTTTTTTTTTTTTTTTTTTCCCTGTATTTGTGGGTGCTTTGGTGCAACTGCGAGCACAGACTGACAGAATAACGATGTTCTGGCTTCTTTGCTCTGTCCCAGGAAGATGCATTAATTCCTGCCCAGTCACCTCTGCAGTCCCGGGCACAGACACCGCCCAGTTCTCCCAGCTTGGGGACCGCTGAAGATGCTGTAATTAGAGCAAACGGGAGACGCTCCGAGCGAGCAGCGAGGTGCCATTTCTTTAAGACCCTTTTATTTCGTGTTCGCCGAGGTCTCCCGCGCTCTCCCTGGCAGAGCCGGCGCCGCTGGCCTGAAAAGCCACACGGTCTACAAATGTTCCATGGTTTAACTGAATCTTGGTTGCGTAGCACTTCAAGTCTCTGCGCTGCCCGGCTGGGGCCTGAACCCGGCGTTCGGAGCGGGGTTTTTTTTTTAGTTCTGTACGGTATTTTACTGTGCAAACTTCCCGTGACCTGGGCTGGGGGTGTGGGGGCTCGGAGGAGCTGAACGCGTGCCTGTATAGTTCACTCTGTGCTGTCACACAGCACAGTGTCCTGTGTGACGCTGCTGGGACGGAGTCTGTGTAGCTGTCAGGCTGGGGCTTTTGCTTCTGTGTCTCCTTATGAAACGCTCACCTGCCGTGGCTCAAAGGTGAGCCAGGACTCGGCTTGGCTCCGCGCTGGAGGGGGAAACAGTGGTCCCTGTTCGGCTCCCTCAAGGCGCTGGGTGTGCCGCTTCCTTCTTTCGTGCGTCCCAGGAAGCAGAGCAGGTGTTTGCTGGGCCTGTGGTTTGAATTCTTGCACGGGGTTTGTACGGAGAAGGCTAAAGAGGGGAGTTACAGGAGGAGCAGACTGATCCTGGGTAGGGTGGATTCTTCCTGGCATCATCAGTGCTTCGATTTAAGAGCTCCTGTGTTATTAGTCCAATAAATAGCGCTGAAACAAAAGTAAGTGGCTGGGGATGAATGGTTTCTTACCACCTCCTTTTCCTGGAGGATGGTTATGAGCAGAGAAGCAATTAGGGCCATTGGGGTCGTCTCTGGGGTCTGTTGCACCAGAGCACAGGGCAGCGCGGCATGGCGCGTGTTTTAATGCGGCGGGGATCAGTCGGAGTGTCTGACGGGCCCGTCGTGCCAGACATGACATGCATCGGCTGAGCCCTGGCTCTGGAAGGAGCTTTCCTTTCGCGCAGGGCTGTTAATTCAAACACCCTGAAGTCACCGGTGGCCGCCAGACCTCCGTTCCAGCGGGCGGGAGCATTTTAAATTCTGTCCCTTCTTGCAAATTCCCACCGTCGCAAGAGACCTGAGCGCCAGCAGCCCTTTTAATGATGCTTGGGAGTGCTCAAGGGCAATATCAAATGTGTACGGTGTAGTCTCCATTGCATAATTTGTGCATGATAAACATTTTAACGCCAGGAGGACTTGGGCCGTCGCGAAGTGACTGGAAGCTGGAGAACCGGCTCGGAGCAAGGTGCCCATGAGCTCCTGTAAGCCCAAGTGCAAATGGAGATGTGGGAAAGGGACGGGATTGAGCAGCTGAAAATGTGCTGCAGGGGGGAGCTGAACTTCATCTTCCCTGGCACCTGGGTCCTCGGTGGCTGCTCCGCAATGAAGACTTTGAAAAAAGATCGCTAATTCTCACTTGGTGATGGGAGCCTGGAAGCCATTTACAAGATTAAGGACTAGAAAGTTGGTAACTCGAACTTCGGTGGGCTTGGGAAACTTGAGAAAATCTTGCTCATGGGGCTGAAATGGGTAAGGATGGCGCTAGGAAGAGTTTAACCGTTCATCTGTAGCCTTAATAGGAGGCTGACCTTTCCATCATGCTCACAGTTCTGTCACTGTATTTGGAGGCATCTCGGTTTAAATGCTACATCAATGTCTGGGCGCCGCGGAAGTCAATGGTGTGTCTCAAAACCGCGTACGAGTTATTTAGAGGAGGTGAGGGGAAGAACATGAATCAGCAGCTCGGAATATCAGCTGAGCTAAAGCAGAAAGGGCAGCGGCCGAGCGAGCGTCCCCGCGGAGCAGCCTGGCCTGCTGGCAGTGTCCCCAAGGCCACCGGGCAGCCGCGGCTGTAGGAACCCACTGGAGCAGCCTTGTGGAAGGACCAGTGGTCTCGTGCTTCCCTGGCTTCGTCTGGGGCTCGAGGCGTCGAAGCACCCGCCAGCAAATGCCCTCCTGGGAAAGCTGCCCGGGGCTTCGCGCCAGCTCCCCGGCAGGGGCTTGGCGATGCGGAACAGGACGCGCTTAAAACCCGCGGGGTCCTGCGGTCAGCCCCTGCCCAGGGACACGCGTTCCTCCCGATGCCGAACGTGACTAAAATACGCGTGTGAAGTATGTTCTGTCATGGTGAAACACATCCGTGAGCGGCTGTATCCCTTGCCTTCAGCAGACCTGAAACTTAGCCTGCTCAGACCTTTGGCAGGAAAATCGAGCGTGAATTTGTGATACCAGGCGCTCGTCAGGATCTCTCGGTGAAACGGTGGGGCCTGCAGATTTATGTGACCTTTGCTCGCTGGCAGGGAGCAAACCTGTTGGTGATGGCTGTCTCAATTATGGGTCTCTTTAGGAACATAGAAGCATTACCGTGGAGATTGTAGCTGGCAGGGAACAGAAGCTGCTGGATCTTCAAACCCATTTATCAGTCTGCTTGCCATTTGTATCTGCAGGTGGAGGAGATTGTTAACCACACTGCGCCAAGGCTTTTGTTAACTCTTGGTTGCTGGGCTCAGTAAAAGATTAATATGGAAACGGGGGAGCAGTGCTGCCCTGCTTCAGCGGTGCTCGGTTTCGCACCGGTCCTACTGGGGCTTGTGTTTTTTGGCTCGCGGTTTTGACACGTGCTTGGTTCGTTTAAACTGACCCGGAGCTGAGGAGCGAGTCGGCTGCTGGAGTTCAGTGGGGGGCACTGGCAAACCAGGCTCAGCTGGGGTTACCTGGCTAAACCGAGCCTGGTCCTTAGACCAGGCCGGGACATCATCCATTCCACTCCCAGCAGCTGATAATCCTCAGTGAACCGGACGACAGAATTAGCCAGCGAACACCGTACGTTTGTAGGATTTCAATTTTCTCCTTGGCAAAGCAGCAGCTCGGAGCTGACCTCTTGCTTCCTCGCTTGCCAGCTGTCTCTTGGTGCCCGTGGCTCAGAAGAGAGCTTCCCTCTCCTTTCTCTTCACAGATCCGTCTGGGTTTATTTTTGATGTGCAGTCCAATACTGTGATGGCCCAAGGAGGAACCTTTGAAAACATGAAGGAGAAGGTAAATGTGTCTTCTGAGACTTTAACTCACCACGTGCCGTGAAAGAGCTCGCGAACGCTCTATCTTCATCTCCTCTCTGAGATGAAATATGTTTCTGTCCGGGAGCTAACTGCAGCTCTGTCAAAAGCAAAATTTTATTCTGGCTAAATCGTCCTGGCACATTAAAGTTTTATAAGGAAGTCATCGGTTACGGGTTTCAGACTGCCTGCAGAAGGGTTGCTGTAGGCTCCGTGGTGATTTACATGTTACCCTGCTTCTTCCCTCTAGATCAGCGCGGTGCGGGCGATCGTCCCCAACCGGAGCAACAACGAGATTGTCCTCGTGCTGCAGCACTTCGACAACTGCGTGGACAGAACAGTGCAGGCTTTCATGGAAGGTAACTGCGTCCGGGCGGGGTTTCTGGCTCCGTAACTCGTACGTACGCATTTACGGGCCTGCTGCAGAAGCCGGTGTGCAGGCAGGGCGGCGTGCGGTGAGTGCTGCAGGCAGCAGAAGCTCAGGTCGCTTCTCAGCACATCCCAGCACAGGCTCTGTCCACACAGATAACCGACGGGTGGTTCTCTCCCCCAGTTTTAGCTGGTGTTTGTGCGGCTCGGGGTCGAGGCAGAGATAATCGTTTGGTAGCTCGTTAGATAAAGGAGGTATGATGCTCAGCTGCAGCGGCTCGTGTTCACGTGTACAAAATGGGAATGTCTGCGGCTTCAGAGTACAAACAGCAGCTACTGAAACCCGGCTCACAAATCTTCTCTGGGGTCTGGCTGGCACGCCGCACGAGGTGGATTTTCTGACCTTGGAGAAACAGGCTGTTGCTGGTGACAGCGCCTGTCGCTTCGCGGCTCTCATTTCCGTGCTGGCCGCCGCTGACAGCCGCGCGTTGCCTCCGGCCCGCGGAAGGTGTGACAGCTACTCCTCAGACTGCGGGCGTCCTGACACGGCCAGCGTCCCTGGGGAGGGAAGGCCAGCAGATATCTGACCTGAGCGCAACCTTTGAGTTCAGAACATGCTCCAGCAGGGCCCCAAGTACCTGAACCTTGAGTATGACAGAGCCAGGGAGAAGATTTCCACCCCCCCCACACCCCTTTTTTTCACTGGAAAGAGCTGGCACTGTGTGTTAAGGCAATAGTCCTGTTCAGCAGAGTGTTTCCAAAGCAAAAATGAAACCCATCCTTTTCTGTTGTCAACTAAGAGAGCTGAAAGTTAGCTGCAGGAGGTGTTACGGCTGGCTCAGGGGTGGAGGCACTTCACGTGACCGGGAAGGGACCGGAGGGGATGCCTCGTCCGCTGCTGATCGCTGCATTTCGTTTCAGGCAATGCCAGTGAAGTGCTGAAAGAATGGACTGTAACAGGCAAAAAAAAGGTAACGCTTTTCAAATATACTTCACTGAGGCATTTATCTTTTTATTTTGAGAATTTAGACTGCAGAGAGCAGTGGGCATTCCTTGTGACTGAGATGGGAAAAGAAGGCAAAGAGCACACGTGTGTATTGCTGTGAGCTGAGCTGATGGTCGCAGATAATCGCTAGGTGATCAGGTGCCTCGCGGTTCAGGGCAATGATTTACACGGTAACGTCGGTGCAAGTTGTAAACATCGCCTCCTTGCCACATTTGCATTCGATTTAGTTGTCAGACACATTGTGCCCCATGTAGCAGCTGAAAAAATGCCTCTAGGCTTTCTGTCCCCGCAGTCACTTTTATTCTTCTGACCCTCTGCGGGACCCCTGATCCACACACGCAGCCCCACACTGAAGTAAATCTTCATCAGGTCCATTTATTTCAGCGGGGCTCTGTAATTCACTGTTCAGATAGTCATGCTGTTCCATTTTTCATCGGTAACCTTTGGAGCTGAACAGTTGCGTTTAATGCTGAGCTCTGTAGAAATATATTTCTTCGTCACGTAAGCTTTCTCGAGTGTTTTGCCTGGTTCTTCGCTCAGACCTCTGTGAAAGGGTTAAATAAAGGTTTGCAAAGTTTCAGTACTTGATATTATAATAGCTAAATCCACCAGGAGAAGAATAAAATGATAATTATTCAAAAGGACTCCTTTGAATATGTGACTAGCACCAGCGTGAAACAGAGAGGAGGAAATGTCACCGAAGAATAGCCCTGTGCTGGGAGGTGGGGGAAGTTTCATCAGCGCGAGGTCCAGCAGAGCGCTTGGCTGCGGCAGAGCACGCTGGCAGCCGCGCCGTGCCGGTGAGCAGCCCCGGGAGCGGCCCGCCGGGTGCTGCGGGTCACGGCCACAAACCTCGCCGCTGTTTCCCATCAGTTATGCAGCTGATGACCGTTGCTCTTGTTGGCACGTCGTCGGGGAGGATAATGCATTCATGCCTCATTAATGCCACTATATCTGTGCTCATTGTTGAATAAATCCCTCCTACTGTTAATAGGATCAACAACCGGGTGGGCTGAAAAAGCGTTTAATTCGGCTACTTTCAGCCAGTAAACCTAAGCTTAATTTTCCCTTCAGGAATTAAGCTTCACATTTTTTCTTCTTCCCCCCTTTGTGGTGTGGATACCTAATCCTCAGAACAAGAAGAAGAAAACCAAACCGAAACCGCAAGCTGAATCGAGCCCTGGCCTCCCAGACCCCGGTAAATTGGTGTCCACTGAAGAGGAGCAGTCGGCAAACTCGGAGAAGGGTGGAATTAACGGTTTCCATGTCAACGGCTGTGCCCACGACACGGAGTCTGTGGACTCACTCAGCGAAGGTTTGGATGCACTTTCAATTGATGCCAGGGAGCTGGAGGATTGCGAGTCTGCTGCGCCAGACATGCCTGACAGAACAGGTTAGTCTCCACGAAGCAGCCCAGGAGACGGGCACCCAGGGTTTAAAAGGCAGAGGAGCGGCTTCGTGCTCTGTTGTGTTCCGCCTGTGTTGTGGGTCGGCTGTAAGCCTGGTTTGTTTGGATGGCTCTGCAGGAAAGAGCAGCTCACCTTGATTTTCTGATTTTTTTGCTTGTGGTGGTGAAGAGGCGGTCAGTGTTCTGCTGTCCTCTTCGCGTTCCCCTTTAAACGAGTGTGCTTTTCTACAGCAGTGCCTGAACTAGAGAATGGAATAGCAGACTTTGACACAAAATCGCTCACCATGCATCCTTCCCAGAGCCCTCCGTCTCTCAGACAGCGGCCTGAGCCGAGGAGCGCTAGCAGGTCTCTGTCCAGATCAGCAGCGAGCAACTCAACTCCCGCGTCCCTGCCTGTAGCGCGGCTGGAAGATCTCCCGGTTTCACCTGCGAGCAAGAAGCTGGGTAAGGCCCTGAGGGTCTGCGCACTCTCCGGTGTCAGAGCAGGCTGCTGCTGGCCCAGCTCTCGCTGCCTCTTCGGCGGCGGCGCTGGCAGACACAGTGTGAGGCACCCTGGACTTTGATTTTAATGCGAGCTAACGTGCTGCTTGTTACCCGGCCAGCGACTTGCGCTCTGCTCCTCCCCTCGCCCGCGCGCGGCAGCCGTCCTGACCGCCGTTTAGATGCGGTGCCTGGAGCAGCGAACCCATGTGTGCGAGAGCAGCGAGGGAGGAAGCAGCCGGGCTCGCTGCATCCGTTTAGCCCGTTCTTCGGCGTGCTCCGTCACGGAGCCTGGGGGCTGTTTCTCATCTTTTGTGAGAATTTGTCGAAAGGCCAGAAGCTCGGCCCAGCCCTGTTACAAGAAGTGACAGCCTCCGTCTACGGGCCTGGGGTTTTTTGTCCTTCTCTTTGGTGTTCTTTCTCCACAGCTGAGTCCTTACGATGACAAGTGGGGACAGGAGGGACCTGGGGGCCACCGGCTGTGGTGGCAGTTCTCGTGCTTAGCTTAGGGAGGTGAGGTGGTGGTGGTTCACCTCCTCGCTGCGTGGCAAAGCTGTGATGAGTGGTTGGTAATGGAGCTTGGCAGGAGGCAACTGCGCTCTGGCGAGCTCCGGAGAGCGTGGGCGAGGGGATGTGCCCTGCTGGCAAGCTGAGACGCGGGGACTAACCCTGGCAGCGATAACCAATCCTTTCAGCTCCTGATTTGAGGAAATAGCCTTAATTTTCGTTTCCGAGATCGTTCCCTTCCCCAGGCAAACGGTCATTTTGTGTCGTTCAGTGATACGGTGCGCTGGCCTTTGGAGTAGAGCGCGTTTTGCTTCTCTCCAGTCCCTGGCACAAAAGCAGCTCAGAGGTGCATTTGATTCCTCTCACGTAATTGAAAATGTGGAAGGACATCCCTGCCCGCAGACAGAAATTCTACAAGCCTTGGGAAAACTTCCCCCCGTAAGAAAATCGCTCAGAGTGTCCCTGCTGAACCGAGTGCCTTTGTAATGGGGAAGGGAAAAGACAATTTAAACCCGAGCCGAGTATAGTTTTAAACGAAGAGGGCAAGCCGTCTTCAGCTTTGTCCCTGCTGGGAGGATTTAGCGGTGTGATTGACATGGCTGTTTGAGTTCGCTCTGTCTCTTGGTAGGTTCTAATATTGAAAAATCCGTGAAGGATCTCCAGCGCTGCACCGTTTCGCTGGCGCGGTACCGGGTGGTGGTGAAGGAGGAAATGGATGCTTCCATTAAGAAGATGAAGCAGGTCTTTGCTGAGCTGCAGAGTAGGTAAGTCAAAGGGAGGGGCAGACCCGGGGGTGAAGGCTTCACAACCCAGCACATCTGGAATCAGGCCGCGGCCCTCCCGGCAGGCTGGTGACTGGCTTGCGCCTGCCCTGCCGCCCGCGCGCCGTGGCCGCCGCTGGGGGGCGCGCGTGTGGCGGGTGCCTGGGCGGGCGCGGGCGCGCCCCGGGGCAGGCCCGCGAGAGAGTGGGTGTTGGTCTG
>Ga0181612_136845_pt1 | contig 11723 bp, 2 predicted proteins | sample HoacroProtozoa21_FD_119630 | JGI IMG/M metagenome (GOLD analysis project Ga0181612, IMG submission 119630) | Hoatzin crop microbial communities from Cojedes, Venezuel. Combined Assembly of Gp0051906, Gp0051904, Gp0051908 | reverse complement strand
GATGGTGGGGGAGGGAGTACACCCGCCCATCCCAAGCTGCCGCAGGACCTCAGAACAACAGTGCTCCCTCCAGATACAGCTGATTACTTACTGTTTATAAGGTTCTTATCCCCCAACCCCGCCACTAATACCCATGTGAAGAGGGTCTTGCTTGAGCAGTTACTTCCACAGAGTTCAACTTTGCCTGTCACATTGAGTGAACTCTCTTCTCCTGCAACCAGACAATAATACAGGAACAACATGTAACAAACCAAATCAAAGCACAGTCTATTACTGATCAGCTGTTAATTATTTTCACATTGAAAACTCTCTTCTGCAAAAGACAATTTTAAGATGCACATTAACCCATATGTGTTAACACTAAAAATGCCACGGGTGTTGCTACTGCAATATAAAACACTGTTTTTAATGAAGTTGGTTAATAGCAGATGAAGTAAAAGTAGTCCCACTTCTCCCAGAAAAGACTCAAGATAAAGTACTATAAAAAGCCTTGAAGTGCAAATACTATCGCATTTGGAAAACCGGAATAATTATCTTTGTATGCTATGTTGCAGTCAAGCGCGTAGCTGTTCTCCCTCTGCAGCTCCCCCCATGCCAGCCCAAGACTCCAGAGGGTTGACATTCTTAAGCCTTGATTATTTTCTAACGTGATGCTTCAAAAAGCAGGAGGAATCAAGGGGCTTTATACTAAACCTAACACCAATTTCTACGGGAATACCAGTAACGTAACAGAACACACTGAACTCAATGTAAAGAGAACAAAAGTCCACAGCTCCACAGGAATTCAGACATGGGAGAAAAGAAAGTTTTTTAAATAAGAGATAACAGCACTGTTTTTAACAGTAAGTAAGCAAAAAGTGCTGCTGCAAGATCTGCCTCAGGTCAGATTTCAGATAAAGCAAAGACATTTAATATGTCTACATGTATTACTAACGACTCAAAAATCTGTAGGTGTACTTACTCAGTAAAAGTGGGGGAAAAAAAAAAAGTGAAATATTGGAAACAAACTGCAAATAACCAAAGAGTCAACAAAACAAAATCCTTGTGCCTTTGGGTCTTTTAATAAAAGGAAATGTGGGGGGTGGGATTTAAATAAATAAATAGGGGAAGAAAAAAAAAAAAAATCACAAATTGTAGACCAGTTGTTCTAACCCTTCTCTGCTCTCTGATGTTTCTGTACAGGCTAAGATCTGGGGAGCAATCCTCACTGCACTGCCCAACAGACCTTCTCCCCCATGCTACAGCCACGGCGAATGACACACTACCTGAACACAGAGTAAAACCAGTTTTCCAAATGCTTTTAACTATCTTATTATCCTTATCCAGCCTATGCCTGACACTTCGCTAGATGACAAGCTGCTTAAATGCAATCAGGATTGACCCAGTAAGTTTTTGGCCATGCAAAATAAGAGTTTCAAAAACTTCACATGCATGTTTTCTTTTTCCCCTAGAGAGGTAAGTAAATTACCTTTTTTTTTAAAAAAAAAACTATGTTATTTTTGGAGCTTTTTCCTATATAATTCAAAAAGGTAGACTACTTCACCATCTCTCTCTGATCATCAAAAATATAAGAACAGTTGAATCTACAGCTATTTTTTTTCTTACTTTTCATTCACTTCAGCTGAACTGGTGTGCAATATATTCTGAATACTCCATTAACACGTTTAATCACAGCTTATATAACTGAAAGCCTCTGGTCAGCTTTTAAAGTTTTGAAGACGGTTTGCTTAATTCACTCTCAACTGATCGTTATCTTCCACCCCCACTACTTAGATAAAGTCTGCTGGGTCAGACTCTCACCAAGGGCAACTCCACTGCTGCACAGGATGAAGACCTTGGCTGTTATTCAGCCATTAGCCTATTTATCATCACCTCACGCACCTAAAAAAAAAAAACAACACACATTCATAGGGTGAAGTATGGGAATCCAGGCTGTCATAACTGCTTTGGCAGGGAGGTTGGACCAGATGATCCACAGAGGTCCCTTCCAACCCCTACCATTCTGTGATTCTGTGAGAACTGGTGTCACCAAACAAGAACAGTCAATCAAGGGCAGTATATAATAAGACAGTAAAAACGAGGCTAAAATTCACATCATCATCATATAAATGAATATATTAATTACTTTTTTTTTTTTTAAATAAAGTATGCTGACTTGGCTGGAGCCAGCTACTTGCTCCACTGTACACTATACACTTTGATGGTCTAATGTGATAAAATCAGGCTCATATCACATTTTGAGCTGTTCTAAATATAACATTGGTCCACAAGATGACTACTCTGCGTTACTAACCCAAATGAAGCATGATAAAAAAGTAGCTGCTACATATGCGCCTTTTGTTGAAGTGGATGACTAGAAACGAGCTTTTTAAAAAAAGACTATTTTTGTCTCGAAGTAAAAATAAAAATACTTGAGAACAGGATACAACCACCACCGAATTCTTTATTATAATTATAGTTAGATACATGAACTTCAGATTCTGCTCCCCTAGCCAGTTTAAACGTTGTGTGGCATTTCGACAGAGACAGCAACCTCCACAGGGGTATTTGCGAATGTTTGACATTATTTTACATATTATGGTCTATTTCTGGTAGAGAAACACAACATAAAACATCACACAACTTTCACACAGTATGCTGAACAAAGGTTTCTCAGATTACATTCCCCCAAAATACTACATGCATCAACTTCTGCCAAATGAAGCAGTAATTATCATCACACACAAAATTCATTGCAAACAGCCAGGTATGACAAAAGCCCACACATCTGAGGTTCTCTGCCACAGCAACACAGAAGAAGGGGTAACATAAGATGTAACATGAAGGTTCTCAATACAGAAAATAATCATCTTCGTTTCAGGAATTTACTTGTCATAACGAGACCATAAAGGCAGACAATTAACTGAAAACAGTGCTAATCAGTTTAATTTCTAATACTGAGATTAAAAACTACTCCCAACTTGCTGAACAGCTCATTTTCCGTCAACAGGAGCTCTACAAATGTTTCTAGGCAAAGACAAACATCCTTAGTCTGCCAAACAAATGGCTTTCAGCTTTGTTGTGGTCTGGTCCTTTGACTGTAAGCCATGTTAGATACGCGGAAAGAATTACATTCAATTAATGCTGCTAGCCGACAGACTAAGTAAAAAAAAAAACAAAAAACCCAACAAACCAGCCATGGAAGTAGAGAGGCATACTGAGTAATAATCTTGAATCAATTTTACTTGAACTTTATTATGCTGACACATCCGAAACAACAAGGGAGTGGGGGGAAAGCAGGACCCATCTTTTAAGCCAACTCTCTTTGAACACAGTGAAAGGCAGACCAGAAGTGATCCTGCATTAGCTATTGCAAGAGTTTTGGTAACAAAGGATTTCAAAAACACCAAAAAAAAGATTGCTAAAAAGCAAGCCAGATGCAGAGTACCAACATATCCTGGCCTCCTCCCCCCCAAAGGCAGGGGGACTTTTCACAAGATACTGTCCCAAGCCAGCTCAAGCTTTACCTGTGTATTAGGTTCCTCCTGATAACTCCTCCACTAAAATATGCCCCACATATAATTTGGAGCCTCACGCAGGAAGCCTTTACACAATACAAGTTTGCCTCAAACAAATCACAACTTCAAAACAGAAAAAATACTTGTCACAAACTGCAAAGCCTGGGCATTTTAAATTCTCATGCTCTTCTGGCAGTTTTTAAAATACTGATTGACCCACGGACTGAAAGGACATTGTCCATGTTAAAAATCGATGTTTAAGAACTCTAAAAACCTTTAACAAAAAAATGGCCCAAACAAGTGGCAAAACATCTGCACATAATGAACAAAAATATTTGGCTGAGGAGCCAAGTTCTAAAAAAGGAAAAAGGAGAAGTGATGTAGTGCTATTACATGGGCTTGGTAAAAAAACCTTGCATATAATGGCATTGCTAATTCAAAAGAAAAAAAAAACAAACATCTTTTTTTTTTTTGGTCTTAGGAGGAAGTGAACTACTGTAGCATCAGCACTTGTTTCCAGTGAGACCGATATTCACTGGAACCGGGTACACAAGTACGTTTGTGGAGAACAGTGATTATGACTAACACTACCAGCATGGGAAAAAAGCTCCAAGAATTCCCTTTTCTTTCAAAGCAGGGAAGTACTGGTTACAGTTTCCCCTTCACTAAGCAAGGGTAGCAGAGTAGTAATTAGGTCCTAAAACAACAGTTAAGAGTAGCTGCATGTGGCTGCCATAGACTTCCTCAGCAGCAGACAAGAAACCCGACTCTTCTGCAGAGCTGCGCTGCTGAACACGGAGCGGCCAGGACTGCTCCAGAAAGCAAAGCAAGTCCTTAACAAGGTTAACATCTTTCCGGCAACTTGAGTATCGGTGTGGAAGACGTAATGCACAGAAACCAGAACCAGCAGCCTTAACCACTATTTGTTTCCCCACCTAAAGATGACGAGGGTATGCAGCCACACCGCAGCTGAGACACCATACCCACACCCTCTTCACGGCACAGCCCTTCCCTCCCCACTGTACCTCAAACGTTTTATCGCTCTCTCCAGAAGTGCAAGATCAGAAGCACTTCCATCTCAGCTTCCCCTGCATCTACAGGTCGCGTGCGCCGATGGCTGCAAAAGTGCCAAGGCTACGGCACTGCTGACAGTGCTGGGGGGAAGGGGCAAGAGTTTGCAAAAAAAGGCTTGATAAAGCAAAACTGGTAAGTAGCAAGTTGTGCATTCACTCTGGTCACTATGACAAGCAGGCATTTGGTTTTAAGACAATTACTTTCAATTTCTGAATCGAGAACACTGACATATCTTGCCAAATTTTTTCTGTGCTCATATAACAAAGGAGCTTAGAGAAGAGAGCACAATCTCACTCCCCAAACTTGATCCATTTTCTACCCTGCTATTTTGCACTATTCTTCCAGACTCCCATTTAAGAAACCCTGTGGTAGAAAATATCAATTCACAAACCACACCTTCTAATCTGATTTTATAAATCGTAAATAAAAACGAAATTGCCATGGAGATGGAGACGTGAGTGGACACTGAGCAGGCTGAAACCCAGAAACCAAAGGGCCAACAAGCACACTTCCAGCTTGCAGCCTTGCCAGCTGAACACCTGTGACTTGTAAAAGGTTTGCTTTGTACCTGAATATGAGCTCAAGCTAGCATTACAGCTCAGTCTCAAGATAACACCATCTGCAGGATTAAGATTTTATGTTTTTGCCTGAAAACATGGCCTCTCTATTCTCTTCTGACCGTTTTCCCATGCCCTGACCCCTCCCCTTCGTATCACACAGCTTTTGTTTCTCTTCCAAGTGCTTCAAGCATTTAACAATTTTTTCAGGTATTCAAAGTTGCACAGATCTGGCACACAAATCAGCTTTATCTAATCCATCATATTACCTGATTTGCATCTCATTTCCTCCCTGCTTACCTAGAAATTACCAATAACCTCAGGGATTAAGCTGAAAAAAATTCTGAGAAAACTGGAACCACAGTATCTATTTTTACCCAGTCTACAGAGTCAGTAGGAAGCAGCTACCTGCTCAGACAAGGGAGCCTTTCTTCTACAGGTCATTCTTCGCCTCTCAACCAAACCGCACAATATAAGAACTTGTGTGTTTTTCCAATTTACTTTTGCACCATTAATTTTGATAAAAACATCTAGTCACATGATCTTTTTAGTACTTGTATAAAATCCAAATGTGTATATTCCCCAGTTTACTCCGGTTATTCTACTTCGTTTTGTTTGCAGGTAAGTTCTGGCTATTCTCTCATTGAAAGAGAAATATTGCAAGGAGCTTTTTTATCAAAGTACTGAAAAGTAAATAAAAAGCCTTTGACTGCAGCACTTAAAAGGACATAGTTCGACAAGTCCTAGGTAAAAGTGACATTTAAATGTACTTCCTGCAGGCACTCCAGAGCAGACTGGCTTGCTTGATGAAAGAGTAGGATTTATCACTACTTACTAAAATAGATAAGGCAATACAACTGTAACAGCACATTAAACATTTGAGGCTAGAGGGAAGAAATCAGAATAGCCACGCACCAGTTTGTTCCATGAACCTCCAGCACCTTTTCTTCTGCAAACTACACGAACGGCATAGACACTGCTTGGCCTTCAGTCCAGCGGCAGTATTTTCAAGGCCAGTTTAAGAGGACAGAACATAAGTTTTGTGTTTGTAAGTTTAACAAAGTGACCAGCAGGAAGGAGACATGGGGCACGACACCAAACCACAAATGTCCGTCCTCTCTACAGTTAGCTGTGCTAGGGAGACAAAGGAAGTGGCTAACACCACTGTTTTCTCAGTTTACAGCTCTGTACGAGTTCATCTCGAACAACTGCAGGGCTGTCAAAAATATCTGCTACAAAACTAGTTATTAAATACAGTAGTCAGATGTGTGCAAGGTATGAATGCTTTAGATTCTCCAGCACAGGCATTCAGGGTTAAAGGAAGGCGGTGACGAAACAAAACAAGTTACAATACAGTTGAAAGATTAAATGTAAAAACCTACCTTTTGCAGACTAGTTGGGTTCAGCTGTGTTTTGTCAATTATTTTTATGGCAACCTAAAGGAAGAATTCATAATCAGTATCTTCCATTTCAACAATGCAGCATTATTACAAGATGGTCAAATCCAGTGAAAGAAATAGAAAACGTGCAAATTACACAAAAACCACTCAGGTTTCTGCAGCAAATTATGTACTTGTATTTAAACTAGAAACATTTGGAATTAATGGCTAAAGTGTAATTTACTTCTACTGCAACAAAACTAAATGGGACCATGGAAAAAACCCTAGTATTTTAAGCGTTTGAAGACGAGAAGCTCAATTAGTTTTTTGCTTGACATTAAGACCATCACACTTACGACAGTGGAAGCCCCAACACCAGACAGTGCCCCGACAGAGAGTAGTGTGCCTACCGATAACATTTACACTGTGTAATTACGCAACACATTACACAGTACTGACTGGGCATTGGCAGTTTGTGAAGATGCTTCTAAAAGCAGAGATTTCAGAGCAAATTGAAAGTAATCCCACACAGATTTTCCAAGAACTAAGTTAACCTTTAGAAATTCACTGAATATTTGTATCAATTTGCTCCCTGATGGATATGAAAAGAAGTATCACTTGTGCATCAACAAAACCCCATTGGCTGTAGGACAACGTTTTGAGTAAGTTCACTCCTTTACTGGTTGTCATCTTTTCAGTAAATACCGCACAGAAATATTAAAGAATAAAATAAAAAATTCACAAAATAATCCAAAGAGAAATTCAGTACCATGGTAACGAGTCAGAACCTGAAGATTCGAGGCAATCAATAGCCAACAGAGACAAGCTTCAGTGCAATGCAATTTGGATACAGGATAAGTCAGAACAGGAAACAAGAATCCTTCTAGAATTACATGCCAATTGGTATTTTTCCTTTCTAAATTAGAGACTAAACATACCAGAAGAAACTCTACAGAAGCCAAGGAGATGGTGACTCTCAAAGTGGCAAGATGCTGCAACTCAGCTGATTATAATACCTCACCGCTGCAAAGCAAGGGCTTTCAACTTCCCTTGAATTATTGGCTCAAGCAGTAGATGCTGCTCCTTCCCATGCCACAGCTCCCATTTCCCTGCAAAACTTAGTGCTATCATTGTTATGGCATTAACCTGGGGTTGGCAACATATGGACTAAAGAATACCTTACACCAAAGCAAATTTATATCCCTACATTGAAGTACAAAAATTCATGGATGGATCGTAACGATGGAGAGGGTGAGAGGGGAACAGCGTGTTCAATGCTTGGGTGCATCACATAGTTCTGTGACGGGTATGGTGTTTTCTGAAACTGAGACTCAAGATTTATTTTGAGCCTTTCTAGATGCAAGATATGATGAGATGTCACCAAGAAGCCATCTAAGAATACTTCTGTTTTGGGAAGTACTTTTTTCTGAAGTATGCTACTGAAATTAAAGATCATTATTTCCCGAGGCAAAATTCCATTACAAAACCTTGAGAAATCACTTTGAAAATACAAACAAGAGATAAACACATTAAGTAATAGGTATTTTTATATTAGCAGCTGTGTACGAAACCAAGAAAGATTTTTATCTCTACTTTTACTCCTGTTGAACTGTTGTCAGGCAAGTAACAAAGTTATTGACTTCCTGCAATCTCTTGTAAATACATGCTGGATGTAGAGTGACCACTGCCTTTTTCAAGAGCAGATCATGTTATCTGAAAGTCAGCTGGTGTCCCAAGACTACCTATGCCACAGAAGACAGCTGTTTGCTTGGTAAGTGCATTCCACTCGGAGAAAGCTGGATTTGTGTTCTGAGCTCTAACCATTCCGTTGAATCTTCGAAAGACGTAAACTTACTTCAGCCTGAGAAATCTTAAGGTACTGGGGGTTTCTACAAACGCAGCTCACCTCTCTCACTGTGCATTGATGCCAGATGATCAGAGAGGTCTCTGACAATGGCAAACAAATTCAGCCCTGGAGACACAGGGTAGGTACACACCTCAGTTTTCTGAGAGGCAAACTCACAGGCCTGTTCAGTGCGCTAATTATAGCCTTCAAGACAGAATGAATTTAGAGAATTCCTATCCACGTGAACACCGAGAGTACAACGTGTTAACACTGACTTTGAGAGGCTGAACCCATCATCAGAACAGGGAGCAATTTCAGGTGCCTTGATAAGGTCTCCAAATCACAGGCAAAGGGAGTCTGCCCTCAAGAATAGTTCTGATGAGCCCGAAAAAGAAAACCCTCCGGTTTTACTAAGCTTAGTTAATAAAGCATCAAACTGCCTCCCAAAGCAGAAACATTGCTGTATTTACACCAAGTGAATCTGGAACAGTTTCCAGCATTGTGTGCTATGGCCAATGTTGGAAGAATGCAAGTCCACCTACACTGTTACACCGCTGCACTGGCCATGATATTCTGTGTGAGATCGTTAGTAGAATTAAAATTAACTTTGCTTTCACCATTCACAATAACATGAGTTAAAACATTCCTCCTACATGGCTTGAATGAGGGAGCTAAAGCAATCAGAAAGAATATGAGACTCTAGGCAAACTGGCCAAACTGCTACAATTCAGAATGCTTTCTCCCTCTTAAATTTCACTTTTTTCAAGGGAAGAACAGAAAGAAGATGACAATAGATTGCTTGGAGGCAGACTGGGATCCTGTAAGAATCCCGTCTGACTAGGAAACTCCAACTTCCTGGCTAACAACTGAACACACGCCTTTAAAGAACAGAAGGGTCCATGTATTTTTGGCTGTGATTTCAACCACCTCGGTAACAGCAAAAGGTAGTTCTATCTTTTAGATTAATTTTGGCAAGTATGAAAACTTGTCAGAGGAAATAATGTCTGATAAATTACACCAGAAAATACATGGCTTAAAGTCAAAGAATTAACAAAAGCAGATTTACAATGAAGATTCTTGGTTTTCAAAGAGCACACTACAAATAATACTCTCCTAGACAGAGGATCTCAGAGGAGTGTGTTTCCAAACACCAGCTCTAGCACAGTGAAGTCAACCCTCCCTCCACACCTCTGCAGTGAGCAGGCAGCCACGCACTCCTTGGCAGGACAATTCAACCACCTCCAGTTAGGCTGATTTTCTGATCACCCCTGAAAGGCTAAACATTTCTCCCCTTCTATAATTTGAGGCTAGGATCTCATTATATATCCTGCAGACACAGTAAAGATGGAAATGCAAGTGTCCTGAAACTTAATGCAGTTGGAAACATGAGAGTTGTATCTCAAGCAACAGGAAAACTCATAGGGAAGGACTCCAGATGTAAGGATATGAGCAACTGCCCTAGAAGAATGCTTGAACAAACATACCTTCCTCTCAAGAAGTGACAGAAAAGTGCTGATCTGCTTCATGATTTAGAATTAGCACAGAGATAGAAAGAAGGAATTGCCATGGATTGAAACTGAACTGGACACTTAAAAATACTTACTTAAAAATAAAAAACTGGACACTAAGAATAGCCACACAGATAACAAGGAGACGATAAGTAGGGTTCAGATACAGCAAGGAGGTGAAAATTCATTTAAGCATGACTCCCAAAACTATTTTATTTTAAGTTTTGGTACATAAGTTGGAAAAAAGAACAGGAACAAAGACAGGACAGCCAGCAGGAATGAGTGTGTAAAGCAGGAAATCACATATTCAGGAAGATGAGCGCTGTCTGGCTGAGGCCAGACTGAGAATATTGTCCTGGAATTCTTAAGAGTGGCAAGTTTAAAGTAAAAGAAAGAAAAAAGGAGAAAAGTGTTCTTGTAGCAGAGATTTCTAACATCTATCAAGAACAAAGTGACAGCACAGGTTTAAAAATTATCAGACTTCACTTTGTTTTCCCTAGTAGAGCCATTTACCACAAAATTCTTGAGCTCGAAACATACTTGCAGGCAAAAAATAGGGGAACAGACAGAAGGGTTAAATGCAACATATTTTCCTATGGTTAATTGTGCCCAATGGAACCACACAAGATATGACTATCTGGACTACTGTTAAGCCTCATCTAGGAGGATGCATGGAAATTATTGAACTAGATAAGCTGAACTGTACACGGAGCTTTTTTAATTAAAAAAAAATGGCTACAGAGATATCAGGTTGGAAATAAACGAGTAGAAATTTTTCAAGGGCAAGACGTGGGACCAATCTCATTGAGTATGTGTATCAGTGGCCTTGGCATGGGAAGTCAAACCATAATGATTAAGTCTGTTGAAGGAGTTAAGAGGCACCATCAAATACAATGGAAAACTGACATAAACAACCTTGGAGATGAGTTAGCAAAGAAAGCAAGATTCAACAAAGCACAAGGTGCTGCTGATCACAACCAAAAAACATCAATCTGACAGCCATGAAAAAGGTTAGCACAATCTAAAGGTTGATCAGATAAATATTTCAGTAAGGGGAAGGGTAAATTAATGACACTGGTGAAATTATTCTCCAGAATATTGTGAACAATTCTTGTGACACACATCTAAAACATGTAGTTATTACCAATGCTGTACAGTTCACCTAGCAAGAAGAGAAACTTCTACTCATCTCTCTTAGAAAGAAAAAAAAAGTTTAAAATACCTTCAAGATATTCCTATAATATCAGCTTAATCATTCCCTTCAAAGGAAGGCAACTCATTCTAGGTAACCAGGACTGATGGTCACATCCTGGAAACTATTTATGCTCTGAACTGATTGAATGACATCTATTCCATAAGAGTTAAAGAGACTTAGCACTGAAGTATTTCCAAATTTGGCCAAAGACTTTACACTGTCACTTTATTCATTGAAATTTCAAACAAAAATAATGAACCACTGGTCAACACAGTTACGTGCAAGTAAAAGAAAATGTACTTCAATTTTTGAAAAGCAACGCATGACACATGATACTTATCTCCAACTCCTATACCTATAATAACAGCAAAGAAATGCTAACCAAATACTTGCACTTCCCGTGTTAAGTATCAGTAAAAAGAAGAGGGAACTGAAGTGGAAAGCAGTTAACCAAAATCTTGTTCTACAAATGAGAACTAACCTTAACACCAGAAGACAATGCTGATCACTGGAACTGTCAGCTTAAAAAAAAAAAAAAAAAAAAAAAACCCCCCCAAAAACCTTTTAAAAAATTTTTCCCTTCTTTTCCTTTTTAGGCCACCGGCCCCCGGTTCCGGCCCAAAAAAAAAAATTTCCCTTAAAGCCCGGCAGCCACCACACTACCTTT
>Ga0181612_133435_pt1 | contig 11723 bp, 3 predicted proteins | sample HoacroProtozoa21_FD_119630 | JGI IMG/M metagenome (GOLD analysis project Ga0181612, IMG submission 119630) | Hoatzin crop microbial communities from Cojedes, Venezuel. Combined Assembly of Gp0051906, Gp0051904, Gp0051908 | reverse complement strand
TTAAGAGATGCATTCTGACTTAAGGGAATTTATCCCATTTATCAGCTGTATATTCCCACTATTTTTACCTCTCCCCCTTCGAGCTACACTAGCAAAAGCCCCAATTCTGACCCTGCATTTGTTGGCTCCAGGGAGTTTTGGTGCTCCGTGTAATGTTTTTTGCCATTTAGTGATAGAATTTGGCTTACTTTGTTACCTTACCCTTTTCCTCTTTACCTGTATGAACTGTATTAGCTCTTCTCTACATATCCACAAAGGAAGACTTTGAGTTGTTCAAGATAAGACAGAAGATCCTTAGCTAGTCTGAATTATTGTCGCTCAGCTGATTCCGTCTCCCTGCTCCACCTCATGTGCCTGCCTGGAGAGTGTTTCATTTTTGTCTGTTGAATTTTGTCTAGAGATACATGTTTTAGTCAGGCTTTTCAGGTAAAAAAAAATTGCCTATGACATGAATAGTTAGTTTAAAAATTTTTATGAATATATTTTAATTAGTTAAAAGCATATTCAGCCCTTCTCAGCAAAGCTACTTTCTAGCTGGTCAGCCCCCAACATGTACTGGTGCTTGGGGTTGTTCCTCCCCAGATAATTAGAGAATTATACACATAAAAACTGGACTAAAGAACATGAAGTGAATAAACAACATTTCTGCAATCACAAGGGAGATTTGTAGTAAATTTAATATCTGAACTCCATTTTCTTTATATGTTTGAAATAAAAGATTTGTATCTTAGCAGGAATAGCTTCTGTAATGACAGAAGTAGTCAGAGATTTCTTGACTAATTTTCCATAGAAATGCAGAATCATTTAGGTTGGAAGGGACCTCTTGAGATGATCCCTGCTGAAGCAGGGTCAGCCAGAGAAGGCTGTCCAGGGTTGTGTCCAACTGGGTTTTGAATATCTCTATGAGTGGAGACTCCACAACCACTCTGGGCAACCTGTGCAAGTGTTTCACCACTCTCACAGTAAAAAAGTGTTTTCTTATTTTCAGACGGAGTTTCATGTGTTTCAGTTTGTGCCCATTGCCTCATGTCTTGTCTCTGGGCATTACCGAGAAGAGTCTGGCTCCCTCTTCTTCATTTTCTCTCATTAGGTACTTGTACACATTGACGAGATCCCCCATGAGTCTTGTTTTCTCCAGGCTGAACAGTCCCAGCCCTCTCAGTCCATATGAGAGATGTTCCAGTCTCTTAAGCACATTTTCAGCCCTGTGTTGGACACACCCAAATAAGTCCATGTCTTGCTTGTACTGAGAAGCCCAGAACTGGACCGAGAACTCCAGATGTGGCATCATCAGCGCTGAGCAGAGAGGAAGGATTGCCTGCCTCCACATGGTGGCAATGGTCTTCCTCATGCAGACTGCATACTCTTGGACTATTTTTGCTTCAAGGGTGTATTGCTGGCTCATGGTCAGCTTGCTGCCTCCCAGGACCCTAAGGCCCTTCTCAGCAAAGCTACTTTCTATCTGGTCAGCCCCCAGCATGCACTGGTGCTTGGGGTTGTTCCTCTCCAGGTGCAGGACTTTGCACTTCCCTTTGCTGAACTGCAGGTCTTTGACGTCCAGGTCACTCTGAAAGATGGAACAGCTATCTGGCATATCAGCTGCTCCTCCCTGTTTTGTATCATCTGTGGACTTGCTGAGGATGCTTTCTATCCCATTACCCAGGTCATTAATGAAGATATTGAAGAGTATTGGGCCCAGCAGTGAGCGCTGGGTTACAGCACTCATGACTTGCCTCCAACTGGACCTTGTGCCACTGGTCATATGGCAGATACTGTCCAAAGCCTTATTAAAGTTGAGGTAAACAACATCCATGGCTCTCCCCTCATCCACTAAGGTAGCCTTCTCATTGTAGAAGACTAACAGGTTAGTCAAGCATGATTTCCCCTTCCTGAATCCATGCTGACTATTCACAATCACTTTCTCATCCTTCATGTGTCTGGAAATACTTTCTAGGAGGATTTTTAGCAATAAAAGCAGAGTTAACAAGGTAGTTTTTAACTGTGTTATTCTCTTCTCCATATTTCATAAATAAAGTCACAATATCAGAAATTTTAAGTGTGTTTCTAGCAAAGGGCGAGTTTTCCCTTATTGAAACTTCTCAGACAATAACAGTTTGTTTTTCCAGTGCTCTGTAGTTTGTTGTTATTACCAGACAATGACTACAACAACATGGGCAGCCAGAAGAAGGAACAGAAAAATACAGATACTTTTCAACTGATGTGCCAGTATTCATTTAAAAATGCCATTACTGAAATTAAACAATACAATTATCTAAAATAGCTGTGCTCTATAGACCCATTACTTTGGAATTTTCTTAATTTTGGGGCAATCTGTCAGATATAACCACTGCTCCCTCAGCAAATGTATATGCTTATAGTTCATAGCAACTTGAAAAGCAAAGAGGATAATTGATGTGGCTGACTGTCACAAGCTAATGTTAAGCACTTGACTAGGGTGTCTACATTAGGAATTTTTTTTTCTCTGGAGACAACAGAGAGAAAAATAAGCACCTTCAGAGGATATTCTTGATCCTAGGTGAACTGTGGCACCTCCTTCGCTGCCTTTCTCTTGGCGGATGATAGGAGCCATGAACAGTCTCCAAATTGAGGTGAAGTTGCCAAGAGCCTAGAAGTGAGAGGGAATAATAAATTATTATGAGAGGCATTAATGTTAAACATGTATAAGGCTTCAGCCACACCATCACCACACACCATTGCCTCACGCACCTACAAACCCGTTCACGTGTTAAGTAATGTATTGTTGCTGCCTGTTGGGACACCTGCATGAAACCTGATTGACTTCAGAGCATCTCTGCACAAGCTTGCAGCAGAGCTGACTGCAGAATGAAAGGGGAAGGGGACCCAAACTTCACAGGTGGAAAGCAGCATTAATTAGGGCCCTTCAGAATAATTTGGTGTCTGCTTCTCTCACAACTGCTGAATTGAGAAAATGCACATATTAGGGCATTCAGTAATGGTGTGAAAAATGGAACAACATTTTGGAAACAGAGTACATGATAGAGTCTGTAAAAGACACCTTATTTTCTATCAAGCTGACCACTGGGTATCCATCTGGAACAGAAATGTTAATGTTCTGTCGCTTCTATACAGTCTAAGAGGGATCATTTCCTGTCTCTGCAAGAGAATTTGCTAATTAGGAGCTGCAAGATTTTAACAGTATATACTGGCCAGAACCAAAAAACCCTCAAGCCTTCAAACATCACACTTCTCCTTTGAATATGCAAAATACTTTCATTTCTTTGTCAATGATCTGTGCGTTGATTCTGTCCTCAAATTTCAGCAAGAAGGTTTTATAGGTTTCATGTTTCTGGATAAACTCCGAGGCAGATAGAGATTGTGGTGGTGTCCTTTCCTGTTCACATGAAGAATGGATATTTGTTTTTGAGATGTCTGAGTTTTATAATATACTGTACGTGACTGGCAGGTGCATTACAAAAATAGTCAACAGAAGATTTATGTCATACACATATATATTAGGTCATTCACTAGTTTTCACTAGGTGGCTGAATAAACGAATTTTCTTACAGGGACATCCACTTTGACCATCAAATTCCTCAGGAAGGGATGTAACTCAGCCTGCTATGTAGGCACATTTCCAGATTAAATGAGACAAATGGTGATGTTGGCTCAGCCAACCCAATGTAACTTTGTCTTGCTCTATGCTTACTGATCCTATAGCCCAGTTTCATCCCTACAAACTTTAGCTACCTACTGGAGGTGTTTAAGTTGAGGGAAAACTTGTTCTCTCCTCCCTCTATACACCATGGTGATACAGAGAGAGGCCCTCAGGGAGTGGTTCCTTGCAGAGGCAGGTGCTGTTTCTGTTCCTTTGATGACAGAGGGAATCTGGGTAGCTAGACTCAGCTCCAGAGACTTAATAAGATGTGGGTTGGAAATAATTAACTAAATGTTAATTGGTTAATAGGCATGACTAATTTAAATTTACAGGCCTTAAGCTTTTCCCTGTGCTGTATCATGGCTTCAGTAGGAGGAGCACCTTCATGATTAAACAGCTGGTGGTTTGGGTAGAGGACCCTAGGAGCAGGTTTCAGTCCTTTTAGTTCAATTCAGATTTCTTGGTTTTTCTGTGGATTCTTTAACCACTGTACACAAAACAGTGAGGTAGGTGAATAGAACTGTTTGGTCTGTGTTTTGTCTTGCTTGCTTTTATTGTCTTTCCTTCTTAGTAAGGAATGCTGTTAGATACCTTCGTCAAAAGATGTGTGCTGACAAGCCTTATCTCACATAGAGGCCCTCTCTAAGTTCTGTAAATCCCTGTCTAAACCTGGGAAAGGGTAAGATTTCAGGTACTCCCCTCTTTCTAGTATCTCTCACTGGCCACGCTGGACAACTTCCTACTACTAAAAACTTGTAGAATATAGGAAAATAACTGTAAATTCAGTTTTGAGGAAAAAAATTTAAAAAGTGCCTTATGTGGAGCTCATGCACTGGGCTGTAGAGTGCCTTCTGGAAATGTGGCAATGATGGAAAAATGGTTTTGAGCTTCTTGTTCTCTCACCTCTCAGCCTCTTTGAGCAGCTGTGAGTATTGGCAAAAAGGAGAGATATAGCAGGTTGGATTCTGTGTTATCTCCTGAACATGGTCTTGGCTTCAAACCAATGGAATGACTCTGAAGTCCCTAATTAACATCTACAGGATTTCTGTAGCAAAAGTAAAAGGTTTGGTCATACTACATATGTTATCTGATATCACTCTAATGCATGGAGTTTGATGGTGGCTTAATGGTGCACAATGAAGAATTCTTGTTTTAAAGTATAAAAAAAAAAAGGACTTAGTCATCCCCATATTTCAGTGTTGCTCTGCAGATTAATGTGCTGTTCAAATTACTGCCTCTATGCCATTTGTTATAATTACCTAGGTTTATGTTGGGTAAAGTTTCTGGAATAAAAATCACTAATCTGTGGCTTTTTAAAATCAGATTTGCAGCTGTTAGTGACTAAAGTTGCTGTTTCTAAGGGCAGCCTATCCTCTCTTCACTTTTTTTAAGCCTATTTTCACAATTGTTTAGCCATAAATATGTGTGGGGGGGGGACCCTGTTTAAGCTTGCCTTGCCAATCCGCTGCTTTGAATTTTTAATGATGACAGCTAAATAATAAACACTCCCCAAAGGTAACAAAATCACAGTAATGTTCTGATGGCTTTTCTGTAGTCTGCTATGGAAACAAACATCTGTGAAAGATGATTTCTTTTAATGCTGCCTGACAAAGATGACCTTTAGAGTTATCACAAAAGCAAAGCTTTAACCACCTGCTGAGGAATAAAAGGCAGATATTTACACAGAAAATGTTTTAACTTCTGCAGGGAAAAAATAATAAAGGTAGTAAGTCTTTATGTAAGTCTTCAAATGATGTAGTTGGAAACTGGGCACTAGGAACTTCTTCAAAGTTAACCTGTTACATTCTGTATTCATATTCAGTAGGTGATAACACAAAGGAATACTTCAAAAAACACCAAATATCTAGCGTTTTGAACAGGCACAGCATTTCATCTGAAAACTGAGAAAAAGAACAATATTAAAGAAAACTTTATTAAATATTAAAGAAAAAGTTGCTAAGACTTTGGTAAGCAGTGCAAAGTAACGACTGCAGTACAGGCAAAAGGAATCTGTGCTAGAGTAGCCTCAGGGAAGCAGCTGGAAGTGTACTAGGTGATGGTCATCTGGGCTGATGCAAACTAGCAAATGTCTTCTAAAACATTTTCAGGGTTAAGTTGGACTGGGAAGCCGTGTTTACAGAAGTCTTCCATAAAATACTGAGCAGAATAGAGTTTGGTACTCCTAATTTTCAGAATAGTGGATTGCTAAGATTATAAGCTTATAACAATATAGTTTTTCAAGTGGAAAAAATAAAAATGTAACATTCTTAAAATGAAATATTCTTTACTAAAATCTGGTTTTATTTAGACACAGGTAATATTATACAGACATATCAATATAATTCCACATAAAATGCAGTACAAATCTGTCATAATGGAATAATTAATTTTATTGTGAAATTTAATTTTATTTTTCTACTGAATTACACTTTTAATTGTTTTTCATCTTTGACTTCTGAAATACTGGACTTCTTCCAAGAAACGCAGCTCTCAAACCAGCTGCAGTTGGAATTCGCAGGTTTTTGTTCAGTGAAAAAGTTTGTGCCTCCAGTTTGTGTCCAACACTATCTGGGGACATTAGTCTTGCTTTGAAAACATGATAAGCCATAAGTAAACACTCAACAGATACCAAATGCTGAACTACCAGAATTTTCAGGTGACCTCTCCTTTCATGACCTTGCTTATGTAGTCGGAAGTGATGGGGTCACAGTACATGGCTCAATGGATATCTTTGTTCCTTGTTATTTTTTTCCCCTTGCTTCTTGCTATTTTTTTATCCTTTTTATTTCTTATTCAAATGTGATTGGTTCCCTAGGGAAGAGTGGTGATAATCTCTGGAGTTTCTATGCTTTTTTTTGTATTGGCATAAAGATTTTGCCTTCTCAAAGTAATCTCAAAAATTTAGCGACTGGACCATCAGCAAAACAGTATTTGGGGAGGATGCCCATAATTGTCAAGAATAAAAATAAATAATAAATCTAAAAGCATGAAAACGTATCGTTATTTTTCCCAGTCATCGGTTTATTGACTAGAAAAAAAAATAAATTTGATATATTTTTCAGAGAAAAGCAATTATAAAAGTTGGTTAAGTATTAACCACTGTATTTAATAAACATTAAATGATCCGGACAGAAGGTAAAACATTAAAGTCAGCCTTTAATTACAGGGGCTGGGCATTTCCAGTAGGAGTGCATGCAAAGTATCATCTCTGTACAAATAGTGGGGACTAATTTCTTTCAACATTTCAGATATACTGTAAGATTTTTGGGAATGGTTTGCTTAGAATAATTTAAGTAGACTAATTTTAGTGGGATTTTTTGCGGCCTTTCTTCTGTTTCAGTATACAAGCGGAGTTTGGAATGATATTTTCTACAGTTTGCCTGGCATGATTTTCTGCCAGTTTACAGTTCTTTGAAAACTGTTCTTCCAGCAGAGTTCATGGATATAATTTTCCTGATGTGCATGCAGCCCACTTAGATCTTGGCTTTACAGTGGATACATGTTACAACATCACCCACCACCACCCATAACATAAGCTGTTATGAGCTAAGTTTTGAGAAAATATTTCTGAATTTGTAGAGACCCATTCTAAGAAAAACAAATAATTTCCTCTTTCTCCAAAGATTTGAGATGTGACTATGTGTACAATGTCTTGAATTTGAGCTTGATCTACCCTGGAAGTGGTCTGGGTAAGTAAATAGGAGAAAATATGTTCCCTTTCAAAAGCGTAAACCAGAATCATTTAAGATCACTGGTATCTGTAGGTACTAGTTAGTCCAGGGCTAATGCAGTGTACTCTGTTTAGCGGAAGCTTGCCCTTGAAAGGAGTTTATCTGATGTTAAGATGGAATCTATTACTTTGAATTAGGAGAAACCAAGAATTCCAGCTCACGTCACAGAAATTTTAGCAAGAAAGCAAAAATGCAGTGTGCATCACAGTATGTGGCAAATAGTTCAAACATACCCTCAGCATCTATCTCACTCAAATGACTGATAAAATTCAATTATCAGTTCTGAGGCAAGAATGTGTGAAGTATCTTTAGGGATCAATCTAAATTTTAATGAAGGATTACATTTGGGACTTGGAAAACAACACAAAGCTCTGTTGGTCTACGGTGAAAAAAGTCACAAGGACTGAAATATTGATGATTCAAGGATTTGAGGGTTTAAGCAGTTTGTGTATGGTGAGATTGTTTTATAAGACCTTCATTAAAATTTTGTTTGAGCAGTTAAGGACAGAAATAGCATTCCTAAACCCATTTTCTTGTAGTTGGACTATTAGATTATGATCCACTTATATTCTAATTGAAGCTTTTAACCTGTTTCAGTCTGGGACATAGGCCCACATCCACAAAGCTATTTGAGAACCTAATTCTTGTTTGAACACCTAATTGTCACTGATTTCGAGAGAATGTACTTGCCAGAATGGGAGTTAAGTGCTTAAATACTTTTGAATAGCTGAGCTGTAATGCTTTTCTTTGGCGCTGTAGTTTGTACAGGTACTTATGTCCTAATTTTTTGGGAGACACAGCAACACCCTTTTAACCTTTCCTATTCAAACAATACATATTTGCAAATTACACTCAGCCAAGGCTAAACAGAAAGGCTTTTATCATTTACTATATTTGTCTGCACAGCTGCAGAAATCCAAAAGCTAGAAATCCACATATGCAAAGATGATGCTTTACCAGTCCATTTCTGCAATATACTTTGACTTTGTAGTCATTAATGCTCTCTTCATGAAATGTTGATGCCAACATTAACAGCCAAATTAAGCTCTTCTGAATAAGCAGGGGATTTTTCTTAACTGGAAGTGCAGTATTCAGCCAGCAGAACCATCTGATTACTCCATATTTTTATGTTTATGTAGCTATACTCACTTCCTTGTAATTGGGCTGCTGCTATTAGCAGAAACCATTCAGACTTTATTAAATGTATTTGTAAAACTCATTTACATTAAATGAGATCTGTATTTCTGTCTGCTGGGTTCTGCCTTCCTACCTGAAACAATCAAAACTAGACACATTATGCAACTGCCATCTTTCATAATCTAAACCGCCTCAAGTAGGAACAATGCATTTATATTTTATAATGAACAGAAAGCTTCTGAATGCCAACTAGTAGACACAAAAGCCTATCTTCCTATTTGCCAGGCCTGGATTGTCAGACATTAAATTTTTTAACAGCCACTTCTGATGAATTATTGATGTTCGCACTATTTAGAAAATGGATCACATCACCAGAGTAATTAGCACCCTGCCACTTCTGCCTATCGTATTTAATGTGTCATGAGAGAAGGCTGTGTTGAACTATTTCTATTTAAATGAATCACTAGCTTTGTTTCTCGTGTGTTGCCCTGTTGCATATTATCACCTAAAGCCTACAGATGGTATTCCACAGGGGTAGAATCCAACATGTAGATGTGTGCGTGTTTCTTGTAGGAATTTGATGATGTAGACTTTTCCTCTGAGGATTACTATGCCAAGCAACGGTTTGAAGCAGTATTTCTTACACACCAGCAGAACCTGTTGACCATAGTGAAACAGTTTCTCCACAAAATACGCAATTCTATCAGGTTAAAGAATCCTTAAGTTTTTCATGTGACAATCCATGAAATACTTCCTAAGCAACTGACTTATGTTGAGCTAGCAGTATTAAATTACATCATTCGTGCGAGGTTATAACTATACATGGCTTTCTCTTTATTTAAATTATTTCTTTTTATTTAAACTATTAGGAACCCATAAAACTGCTGAGGAATTTAGTAGAGATCAGCCATGGTGTGGATTGTCCATATATTTTGGCTTGAGGGATATAAAATTTAATTTTTACATGTAAAACATACAGAATGGATGCCTTCTGAAACTGTTAAGCTGCAGTAAAGGTAGTAAGTGAAGTGCAGATTTTATAACCAAGTATTATCCCGTATATATAAGATATCTCACTTCAGGAGGTCTAAGTATTTAGGAATGGTGTTGGTTATCAGATTTTTATACTTTCAAATGAATAAAATAGAGTTCTGTTTTGAAGTTTATATCCAACAAATATCACTTCTTGAAATAAGACTTATCTTCATATTCAGATAAAAGCGCTATTTTAAAAAACAAACTAAGTCCTCAACATAAATATTTGCCACAGAAATCTCATCATAATGAAAGTTATTTGCTGTAATTTGCTGTCCTCTTACAAAATTAAGATGTAACAGTGGTAGTTTTGCTTTCTTCTTGATTTATATACATCTATGTGTTTTGGAATTTCTCATGCCTTAGTCATCCATTTCTGCCTAAGAGCTTGCTAAAAATGACTGAAAACAGAGGTAAATGTGTACTGGCGAAGTAATTTTTATCAGACCAGTAATTTATAAACATAATGCATGTTACTTAGAAATAAAAATTTTAAAATATATCTGGAACTGCGTATTTGCCTGGGTTATTGTTTCCTTAACTGAGAACTCAATTATACTCTGCATTTAAAAAGTCTCAATATCTGATACTTGGTAAAGCAGAAATATTAATAGAGGTACTTAAGAAAATAGGAAAGTGGAAAGAAATATCACGTGCAGTTTATGGTCATGAAGTTTTTTTAAAAAAAAAAATCAATAATTGTGTACCTAAATAAAAGACCACAGAAAGTGACCTCACTCTGGACACGTGTATTTAAATGGACACGGGCATTGATCAACATAATTAGATGCTTAACTGGACTTGCTAGTCTTTGAACTTGAATGTGTGACCATGATACACAGTATTGAAAGGTAACCTGCTCTGTTGCAAAGTACTTTGTTTTCTGGTTTCAGGGTCTTTAAATTATCAAAGAATATAGATTATCTAATGAGTACAAGGCTGGCAAAAATTCAACCAGATGCAAAGAAAAATCTGTTCAATGAAATAAATAAAACAAAGGCTTAAAAATGGGTGATATAGAACAAAAATAAGCAATTAAGAACAGGATAAACCTAATGACCTCCAGGTGCTTTTTAAGGTAATTTATTCTCAGTGGTGACACACATCTAAATTGTGTCCTGCAATTGGAAAGTGAAATAGTTTATTTCCAAGCTAGAGTTTGACTTTGCTCAAAGAAGTGATAGAGGCTGAAGAAATGGAAGCTCCTCCCTTGAGATCTAGCATGTTTGGGGTGGAAGAACTGCCTGGCAATTTCTGCAGTCTCCTGGCAGCTGTGGTAGGTGCTGGAGCACCTGTAGAGTCTCTAAATTGAGTGCATTAAGCCTTAGGATATACTTAATGCATTAGTGGAGGATGTACTGCTCTTCATGTCTCAGCTATACTTGTCTATGATGCTGCCTCTGCGCTGCGAAGGAAGCCTCAGCTGTGCAACAAGCGGAGCATATGGGAGGCTGGTGGAGGTTGTTTCTGCACTTCCTGCTGTTGTAGTTCCTTTCTGCAGGTCATCACCAGCATCCACTTAAACACGTGAGGGATCTGCCAAATATTTCTGTATGTCCAACCCATCTTGATTTCCTACCTAGACCTGTATCTCCGCAGAGTGCTTTACAAATGTTAGCTGTTTTATTGTCTCCTTTTTGGTGCTGCAGAAATACATTTCCCATGATCACCTCTCCCTGAAAATATATTAATTTGTGATTACTTCTTACTTTGATTGGTATAAGGGGCAAAGGTATGTACTTAGTACTGTTTACTCAATACAAGCTACAACAAAATTAGCAAAGAACATATGTTTTAATGACTAAGGCAGCGCTGATCATGCCGCAAAGGCGAACACACAACTCCTCCATTCATTTTTCCTGTTGTTAGGCTCAGGCTTTTGCTGTGCATTGGCGAGTTGAATACAGTGCTGTTGGAAAGGAGATACGTGCCTCTACCGGACATCTTAGCTTACCTTAATGCTTATGTACCCTCAGCAAGTTTGATGATTGCACCAAACTGGGAAGTGTGGTAGATACACCAGAAGGCTGTGCTGCCATTCAGCGTGACCAGGACAGGCTGGAAAGTTGGGCAGAGAGGAACCTGATGAGGTTCAACAAGGGCAAGTGCAGGGTCCTGCACCTGGGGAGGAACAACCCCATGCATCAGTACAGGCTTGGGGTGGACCTGCTGGAGAGCAGCTC
>Ga0181612_133357_pt1 | contig 11723 bp, 8 predicted proteins | sample HoacroProtozoa21_FD_119630 | JGI IMG/M metagenome (GOLD analysis project Ga0181612, IMG submission 119630) | Hoatzin crop microbial communities from Cojedes, Venezuel. Combined Assembly of Gp0051906, Gp0051904, Gp0051908 | reverse complement strand
TTTTTTTTAAATTTTATTTTTTAATAAGAAACCAATACAGGACAGGCTGAGCACTGCAGGAGCGCAAAGACCCCTCAGTTTGCGTAACCCAGCTGCGGGGAGGTTTAGCCGCCGGTGAGGGAGGTGTCCCGAGCTGCCTGTTGACGACGGTCAGAGCTGCTGTGCCCCACGCGAGAGCCCCTCGCCAGCTGTGCTGGGAGCTGCGCTCGTCTCCGCCGCCAGCCCCCACCCGTGCTGTGCGCCGGAAGGGTCGAGGAGGGTGTTGCTGCCTATGGCGGAAAACCAGGAAAAACAGATAGGGAGATCTGGAAAATCCGTGTCTGGATCTCTTGTTCTAAGCCTGATGACTGGAATAAATCAGTTGTCCCCTAGAATCTCTCTCACAACAGTGTTTCAAAGAGAAGTGGGTGTAACCAAACAGCACGGGTTTGACTCCTTAAAATAACATCTTGAAATGTGAGTTAATAAATGGATATATAAGCCAAGACAGGGAAAGGATGGTGGGAGTTTCCGCTTCAAGTTCAGGTAGGCTTCTAACTTTGGAAATTGTGTCCTTCAATTTTTATCATCATAGTTTGCTATTTTTTTGCTTTCCTTTTCTGTTCACTGTCTCTTCTGTTGACCTGCTGAAATGATTTATTCGCAATATTATTTCCCGTATTTTTTAAAAGGCTAAAGTTCTATTTTTAAAAACCTTACGCTTTTAATATTCCGAATTATTGAAGCTCTCCATCCCAAACCAGACTCTCCTTTCCCAGCTGGGTGCACGCGTGTTTTAAAGGGACGGTGCGTTTGGCTGCTGCTGCTGTCCGAGAGCGACGCTGTTCCCGGTCGCTGGCGAGCAGCCCGGGCACCGGCGTGGCCCGTGGCCTCGCGGGCAGCGCCGGCGGCACAGCCAGCACCTTGCCCACTCGAGGACATCTTTATCGGAGCTTTTCCCCAGGCAATGCCCCCACTAGAGGGAGAAATGGGGAGGAAGATGGAGGCTACTCGCATTCCGGCAAAGGAAGCGCGTGCTTGGTCTCTCTCGCTCTGTCTCTCCCCTAATACATTGCTTTTTTTTTTTTTTTTTTTGGTGGGAAATTTCCCACCAATTTTTTTCCTTTCCTCCGCAGGGGATTCAGAGATATGGGGCTCAGGGCCTATGGGGAGACTCACAGAAGGATGGAGACCCCTCTTTTCTATTTCCTGCTGACTGCGTTCTAAATTAATCATTTGGAATTGGTTCAGATCATAACACAGCAAAATATTACTGAGCAAGCTGAGGAGCTGAGCCGCTTCCTTTAGTTTGGGTGTTCTTCAAAAAACCTTTACAACGTCCTATTCTTCCTGAGCAGAAGCAAATTTCTATCAGTATGGTGTTTATTTTTCTAAATGGAAAATAAAAATAAACCCATACTTTTCTGAATTGCATTTAAAATTAAACATTCTTAGATTTGTTTTTCAAATCTTATACATATTCCTGTTGAACTCATTAAATCTTTGCAACAGATTAAAATTAAGGAAAAAAAACAGTCCAAAAACAAAACCAAAAAACTTGAAATTGGTCAGGTGTGGAGAGGCCCAGCTGCTGGGGAAATTAGCTTGAGCCTGACATAGTGAACACTTACCATATGTTTGATTTTAAGGAACATTTTGGTAGTTCCCTTTATTTTAATTCACAGATGGGTATGATATATAGCCAGTGTGAGAATAATCTTTGAAAAATCTGTTGCTTTTTAAAATCAAATTTCTGAATTTGAAATATACTGACAACACATTAGACAGAATCCTGGAAGCTGTTCCTGGTACATTAGGCTGTCTTGTTTTAGTATGGAGAGTATTTTTTCAAATTCCTGATCCAGTGTGATTTGGGGTAATTATTAAATGCTTCTTGGTCTTACAGTGATAGATCTCATTATTTCCTGAGAGATCTCTTAGTCAGTCTACTGAACGGCAGAGTGGTGATCTATGAAAACATGATTTCATTGATTTCTGAAATTCTAAAAGACAATTTTCCCGTTTTTACTCACTTGTTTTAGTTACAGTTTCATCCCACAATTCCTTTAAAACAACAAAATAGTGCCTATTGGAGGAATGAGCTAATCTTGGTTGTGTCGTGCTCGTAGCTGCTGAGGTGAGTTTCCCAGAATACGCAGAAGAAGGTGCCATGGGACAAGCGGAGCGTGCGCTAGGGAGCCAAGAATTGCTTCTGCCCGCTGGACGGCACGGCAGCTGGAGGTGCGAGCTGGAGCGGGGTCTGCTGTCCATTTCTGAGAAACACAGGACCTTCCTCTAGGATACGTGGCTTGTTTTCGTCACGGGCGAGACAGATGGCTGTGTAAACCGGGTAGCTCTGCTGAGAGTTTCCTCCATGTAAAATATATGCATGTATATCATTTGCATATGCAGCCAGATGATCTAAAGATTTTCCTTGCTCCACATGTCCCAATACTGCAAATTAGTCGAGTACGTGTATCCTCGTAGCTAAAAAATGAAGTCTCAGAATGTTGCTGTAAACATCGTATTGGTCAGCAATTGTCAAACTCATTGCGACTGGAAATTACTTCTGCTGGTAATTACTAAATACAGAGAGAAGAGCCTGGACTGGAACCAAGATTGACATTTGGACTTAAAAATATAATGAGGCTTTAACAAGCCAGTAATAGGCAGCCTCACAAAATGAAATGAGCAAAGACTGCAAACACATAGATCAGTTCCTTGGATCTTAAATACATAAATTGTATTAATCTGTATTGATAAAAATTAATTGCTTATTTTATATGGTCCAGATGTAATTATAGATCAAGATAACATTTCTTAATAAGGCAACAGAGCCCTTCAAATTTCAAACCTTATGAACTACGCAGCCGTGGCTTCAGGAGTCCTGGAGCACAAGTTCTATTTGCCGCTTTATTGGGGTTTTCCTTCCTGCCCCTCCCCTCCTGGTGCAGTGCCCGTGCCCCTGCTGCCTGGCCTCCACGTCTGCGCAGCGCTCGCGCTGTCTCGGGTGTCATCCTGTTTGGGCTGGAGTTTGAAAGCCTCTTTGTACTGGGGGTTTGTGGTACAGCGATGTGATGGCCGTATCGGGCCTCCAGAAACTTTTCTTTTCAAATTCAAGTTTAGTAAAGCGGGCATAGGAACACTCCGGTTGACTTGACTGTGACACGTGTGTAAGTATGTGCAGGTTCATGGTTGGAAATCTGCTCTGCAGACTGAAGTTCACTGCAGTCCCATCAAAGGCAGTGATTCTGGAATCCTCCCATACAACAAAGTAACGTGGCAGGGTCTTAAATAAGCAGAAAGAAGGAAAATAAGAATGTGAAACTTGTGTTGTAATGGACTGATTCTTGTTTACTGATTTCTGAAAATCATCTGTCATGGGTTTTTTAATTTTATTTTATCATGCCATTTTTAGTGTGAAATATATAGAAGGTCTACAGTGTGAGCTTGTAATTATTATTTTTTAATAACGCCTGATTTTTTCCGGCCAAGAATCAAGTCTCCCTATTCAGGTCATGTCTGCTCAGCAGGTTTGGGTTGATCTGGATGACCACTGATGGGATTGCCTTACCGTGTAAACTGAAAGGTCTTTTTACAATTGTTTTTTTCCACAATTTTGGTATTAATTTATACCAAGCAGGTCTAAGCAAAACAGCAAACCGGTGCCCTACACAGATACTGAAGCTCCTTTTTCCTCTCGCTTGCTCAGCTTCAGTTTTCTGCGGAGTCACTGTTTCACCGCTTTTCTGATTGCCCTCCTATTGGAGGCTTTCTGCCAAAACAGGCGCTAAAGATCTTTTGTAGAACAGAATGTGAAAGAAAAACAACACTTAGATGTACACTAAAGAAGAAAAAATGATCATAGCCAATACTCTTCCTTTACTGGTCTTGAAAAAAGCCTGGTTTTGTGCACGTTAACCTCAATACCCCCGGTCTGCGCGAGGTGCGTGAGCTGCTGCGGGAGGCAGCGTGTTTTCCTGCGGCTGCGTCTGGGGTTGTTGACAGTAGGTGTTTTACATGCAACGCTCACCTTAGTGTGTTTGCTACATCTGTAAAAGCTATACCTGGAAAGCAGGAAGGATATATTCTGTATAAAAATATTTCCCAGTTAATTTCATTTGGATTTCAACATGGTATTCCAAAAAAAGTGCATTGTCATAGTCACACGTGTGTGTTTGGGAGTTCTGATTAAGACATCTTCCCTCTGAAACAGTAAAGGTGGGTAACAAGGAGGGATCGGGGATTTTGAACAGGACCAATATTTTTTTTTTAAATTTGTAGCATTAGTATATACTTGTTTTTTTCTAAAACCTTGTCAGACCTCTCTAACTTCAGCAAATAAATTGCGAGACGTGTCCTGGGGAAAGGAAAAGCTTATGAAAAAAGAAGTGATGTGACACCTGAATTTTACTGGTGAGAGAAGAGCAATGATAAATCTCTGTTCTCACAGAGGCTTTTTGTTGTTTTTTTCACTTGCCCGTATGTACGGCTATTTATTGTCAATGTTGCAACCTGTCGCACGCCGAAGCTGACTTGGTGAATTGGAGGTAAAAGCAATGATCAACTAATGGTACGATGGACATATTTTAATGATGTTGGGAATATATAAAACTGAATATATCATCGGCTCCGGTCACAAATGCATCTCGTGTTGCCGTTTTCCTTGCGTTGTTTTGTTTTTGTGAAAACTCCGCATTGTTTCTTCTCATTAACATACGATAACTGGAACAAGTTTCCTATCACCATTCACTGCTCCCACTTGACTTGACATTTCCGTAGTTCAGATGAGGCTCTAATAACTTTCCTGAGCTCTGCTCGCTCTAATGATGTCCATTCAATAAATGAGATTTGAGCGCTGCTGCCGTGGTAAATAGTATACTTGTACCTAATTACAAAATTTAAAAAAAACAAAGCTGGCATGAGAATGAATATCTAGCATTTAAGGCAAAAAATACAATCAGAATACAATCAAAAATGCGATTTTTTATAACAAGTACAGTTGCCTTGATTTTTTATTTCCCCCCCCTTTGGAACTTGATTGTTTTGCTGCACATCCCTATTTGCCCCTTCGTCTTAAAGCGATAGTGACGCAGAGAATTTACTGATGTGATAACTCAGTTTCCTGCTGAAATTACCTTCATCTTCCACAGCATAAGAAAATCGTGTCAGGAGTTATTTTGAGATCTAGTCCAGCATAGCTTCTGAATATAGTGGCAGAGCCGTGCAGAAGGGGCGATGAGCAGGCTGACATGCTGCAGGGTTTGCTTGTGGGGTCCGTAGCTCGTGGCGTGTGTCAGCTCCGAGGGTGTAAGCGGTGAAAAAGGGAAGGGGAGAGAGAAGGAAGGGGAAGCTGGGCAGCGGTGAGCTGGGCGAGAAGGGCAGGCTCTCCCAGGTGAGCGCCCGCGGCTGGTCCCGGCCGCATGCCGGTCCCCGGGGATGGGACCTGCTCGGGCATCCCCATCCCTGCTCAGGCCGCCCGTATCAGCTGCAGCCTGTGATGTGACCCGGGCGGGTGTCACACGCTCGCTGGCTCCGGAGCTTTCGGCAGGCGTGTTGTTGGGTCGTGCTTTTCACCTACCTGAATAACCATTATCTACCTTGTTATTCATTAAGCCTTGTTTTTCTCCAGAGAAAGGACAAGCTTCAAAACAAGTGGTAGGAAAAGGGGGAGGAAAGAAGATTTTCATCCCAACGTAACAACAATATCGGGCTTTGCGGCTGCAAGGCCATGAGGGTGGGGACATGGGCATGGGAGCCGGGAGAAGCCTGTGCCCCGCAGCTGGGGGGGGGGTCATGGCTAGAAGGAAGGCTCTCGGCGTTGCAAAGGTTAGTGGCCAGCGGGCCCCATCCTAGAAGAGAAGAACAGTTAAAATAGCCACAACAGACAAAATATTCTAAAGGAAAATATAGTAGTCCTGCGCAATTATTTTTATTCCTTTTTAGCAGTTTTTGTACTTTTCTTTCAATCCTTTTCCACGCTTTACTAAATGATGGCTGGAGGAGAGACAGCAAGAGATATTTTTACCATACAACTAAATGTGGGAAGAATCTAAATGGCAAAGAATACTCCTGGAGAGAGAATGAGAGAGTAGATGCTCCATCTGTGAGGATTTTCTTGTTGGCCACAGCACTTTTGCAGGCCTTTTTGTTTCCGATGTTCTGTGTTTGTAAACTGGTAACTTTTAGCGAATCATTCAGTTGAAGCGAAGAGCCCTTTAGCCAGGATTTGCTGCCAAACACCGAGAGCTGGTGGTGAGCATGTCGGTAACCTTTAATGGATCCTGGAAAAGCATAAGCTGAGTGTACACGGAGTGGCAAAGACACTGTGTAAAATACTCGGGCTATGGAGAAGAAGTGTGAAAGCATGCGCTCCAAGCATCTGAGCTACCGGACACCTGCAGTGACAGCATTTTCTAGTCCTTGTGTTTTTGTTATAATGGGAGTTAAATGCAAGAAAACTGTTCCTCGGAGGGAGCGGAAGAACCTCGGCTCTCGTACAAGAAATGCCCCCTTGCCCCCGTTGCCCTGTTTGCGTGGTGAAAGAGACCGGCACGTTGCGCGAGTGTCGCTGGAGCAGCCCATGGGCACGTGCTCCATCCAGCTCACTAGTCACACTATTCTCTGGCTTCAGTTTTTCTCCGGGTTAAGACAGCACGTGTCTCTATTCCAGGAGTCCCAGCAGCCATGGGAAGATGTTCTCGTTGTGCTCTCCAAACAAGCAAAATGTATGTTCACCTGGGGACTTATATAGCTCTCTTTGCTCTTCAGCCTCTTGCATCTTGAGGAGACAAAAGTCCTCCTAGCCCTGCAGTCACAGATAATTTCTGTAAACACTGATACTCTTCAGATCACAAGATAAGAGAAGAAAGAGTTCTACTCAAAATTAAAAAAACCCAAAACACTAAAGACCACGTTCCCTTTCTGACACCTGGCCATCTTGGTGAACACCAGATTGATAGTAGAGACACCCAAGTTGGGTGTACAGTTGGCTGCATGTGGAGATCTGGCCTCAGAATGGCTCTGTTTACACCCTAGAGGAAGAGTCTGATCGTCTGTGTAATGATGTGAGTAAACAAATTAGGTCTTAGCAGAATCAATGCCAAAAACAGGCCGTTTTAGATGGGGGCGCCCGACCTGAGCAGGAGCACCATCCTGCGGAGAACCCGGTGGGGAAGCCCAGTGTGGAACCTGTGTCGGTGCTGGGCGTTGAGGAGCAGGGGGAGGACCTTCAAATCACAAAAGCCACTCACGGAAATAACCCGTGCAGGTGTTACGTTACCCTTGCTGTCTAAAATAGCACCCTGTGCATTTTAGGGTAATAATTTGGGCTTGGATGGCTGTGTTTGGCTGGAATCGGGGTACCAGTTGGCACCGACCTGTTTGAGCATCTCTAAGGGTACGGCAGTATTGAGACAGACCTAAGCTTGAAATGGTGAGTAGTGTTTCTTTGCAAAGAGAAAGGCAGACTCGGAGATAATTTATGTGTTTGTTTAATAGAAGGAACAAAGCATTTTTAACAGTCAGTGAATTAGTATCCTATTTAGAGCACAACTGTTTTTTACATCCTCTGGCTGGGTATGGCAGCAGCTTCTCCCACCAATATTTATACGTTAATAAAACAGTGAAAGAATAAAACAAAGCCAAGAGTGCATTTTTAACTTCCATTGCTCATATTAGATCCTGCTTACAGACAGTTAATGTTTTTTTTTTCCCCTCTCCAGCTTTATACATTGAAAAATAGTCATAACAACAATAAGAAAGCTTCCTGAAATTTGTTTTCAGTAAGTTATGTTCACCTTTAAAAAACAAAAAAAAAAAGCTGTATAATTTGTTAATCTGTTTTCCCTGCCAAACTGGTTGTCTTACTCAACAATAAATTGAATACAAAGCTTCCCCCGGGCAGAGAGACAGAATACCAACCCCTGAAAGTCTGGCAGCTTAATTGACATGTGGTGGTAGCCTTAGGCGGAAGGTAATTTCTACCCTGTTTATGTACACACATACACTTTTCACAAAGCAGGCAGGCAGTGCTGCAGATAAATTAAGAGTAATCCGTGTTGTAGTTCCCAGGTACACACTTGTTGAAATGCGTGAAGCCATTTCATTTGAGGGGTGAAGGAGTTCCTCACAATGAAGCAGATCTGTCAGCCCGGGAGGAGCAGCACGTTTCCAGGCGGCGGTGCGAGGCGTTCAGAGCGTTATTTGTATGCCGTTGCCAGCCAGTGAATACAGCAATCTCGAGAAGTCAAACTAAGGGTTTCAGACCTTGTTCCCAGAAGATGTCCCACCTACCTGACTGCTGCTGTTCGTGACTAATAGTTACCAGGCAGGCTGTTAGTGCAGGTGTAAACTTTATGCATAAAAGCAGCGCTACGTGTGCCCAAATCACGGTCTCCAGTAAGTGCCAGGCAAGCCTCCGTAATAATCCAGAATCAGGTAAGAACAGAAATATCAGCCCATTAAAAGGTGAGCAGAGGATTTATTTGATTTAAATTACCTTTTTAAATGTGATCGATTTCCTTTGTCTGAGTAAATTGAAGGCAGTGAGTGAGGACCAAGCTCTGGTAGCAGAACTTCTGACACTGCAAAGGAAGTTTTTTGCTCAGCACCAGCTGTGGACTTGGTCCATTTCTCTTACTGTGCCAGTCCTTCATCTGTGTCGCGGTGAAAGTTCTGGCTTTGTAATCCATTAGAGCTATTTGATTATGCCGATCAGTGCTATAGGCAGAGAACATATTTGTGAAACTAATGATCTAAGGTTCAATATTTGAAATAGATGTATACGTTTATAAAAACAGTATCAGTCACCCTGGCAGGGAGAAGTCTGTAAATCAAAGCTCGGAGAGTTTTTCCTGTGGTCGGTGAGACTCTGTATGCTTCTGAGGATGGGAACAATGGGAGGGAAAAAAACCAAATCTGTTTTTTCAGTTGCTTTAATGTACATGCCATTGAATATCGTGTTCCGAGCTGACAAGCAAGGAACTGCTTTGAATTGCCCTAGTTCTTACAGTGAACTTGGTTTTTCTTTGATTTCACAACACAGAGTGACTTGTTTTGAAAAAACTCCACGCGAGAAAACTGTTTTGGTGATACAAATCATCAGCTACAATAAAAATCTGTAATAAAGTCGTGGTGGGGTTTGGGATTTTTTGAACTATTGGGGAGTTACAGAAGGCAGGCATTGCAGTAACTCAACAGCAGCAACTTGTACCCGAGTTACGGAGCTGAAAATCCGCTGGGTGATCGGAGACGCAAGAGCAGTAGCTGATTTCTAGCACCTCGCCCTAGGTAGTCACGGGCAATCGGCGTCTGCTTAAAGCGTGCTTGGCAACAGCCGGGCTTGGAGAGGCTCCCGCTGAAGGCAGTGGGACCAGGCGTCGTTCCACCTGCAGCGGCAGGGTCTCGGGTACGAACTGCGTCGTTACGATAGAGCACTTCAAGCTCTCCTTGAGCTCTTTGTATGAAACGTGTCCTCTGATTATCGTGGTATTTATCAGCGTTATCTTTGAGCAGTCGTGCTAAAAGATGGACGAGAAAGCTGTTCCCCAGAGGTGGCATAGGGTAAAAGGAGCAGTCGGGCAGTGACCTGCAGCTGGTGTGGTGTCGATGGCGCTACGAGGTCTCGCTGTCCTGAACCCTTTCTCTGCATACGAATCTGTGGAACAGGGCGGCACAAAGAGGTTACCCGCCTGAGGTCAGGGTGTCCGAGGGCTTCGGTGGCTTGCCAGTGATGCTGTGCACCGAGGAGGTGGGCCAGCCGTGCGTGTGCTACCCTGTCAGGTGTAGAGAGCTACCCAGAGCATGTCACCTGCAGGTGATCTGCAAAACCCTTCCCTGCTCTGTTGCTGAAATGAAGTTTATGGATAATTTATCCCCTGCTTGTCTCTTGAATAAATTACACATACAAATGAAGACAGAAAAACTACAACAAGTGTTGCTTTTGGCTCTGGCACATAGGCATGCGAGACTCTTCTCAAAGATCTCGCAGGCTGCTCTGTTTAGCAGTTTGTGATCGTGAGCAAGTGATTCATTCTTGTAGCTATTGTTTTTGCACTACAAACATTCAATATTCCTTCACTTCCGTGACAACTTGGAATTTATCTATTAGATTTGACATGTCAAAACAAACTCTGATTTAAAAAAAAAATAATCAGAATTTAGTTTCAGTGAAACTGTAGCTGTGGTTAAAAATTTCGCAGTTATTTTGCTTTTGGATACTGTCATTTCCGACTTCCTGATGTATCTTTAATATAAAGAAGTCACATTATGTTGTAAATATAACACTTGTTGTTTTCCAGTTTCCCCAGTTTCTCCTCAAAGAGGTATTTTCAGGTTATTTTTGTAGTCTTTTTGGTTTGGTTGGTTACTAATACTATTGTAGATTTCTTAAACATAAATGATGGCAAAGGGACCAAATGGAATGAACTTCGGAAATTGCCACGATAATAAATGCCCCATTGATTTTGTATTAAACTGCACGTGTACATTGTGTAGCACTGCATTAATCAGCAGATCTTTTTTTTTTATTTTCCCTTTTATAACATCTGACGTCTGGTAGATGTTCGTGTGCCGCTCCTGGGAGTTTGCTTTAACTCCTTGGCCCTGCGCTGGGTCTGTCCCCTGTGTTAAGAGGCTGCTCGGAGGCCCTGAGGCACGCCGAAATCCCCGCGTATTTTATTCTTCTGCGGCGTAAGGGTGAGAAACACAAAGGGAACGCCTGGGATTCTGGAGGCAGACAGAAGGTGGGATCCCTTGCTTTGCGGGAAACTTGAGATGTTTTTCTTCAATTTGATTTCCAAAAGATTTTTTTTTTATTTTTCCTTTAATTTTGATTGCCTTTGGCCAGTTCAGGTGCTTGAGCTCCTTCTTGCAGTCTGCTGGCCTGCTGCTGGTGTGCCCTGCGGCGCAGCCCCGCCGTCTCGCTCCCTGCCAGCCGCGTCGGCAGGGCGAGGAACGGTTATTTTCAAGCTCTCAGCAGAGTTCGTACAGCTGTTCACCTGCACATTACCCTCCCACTCGCTCATTTCATTCCCAAATGTCAAAAATCATGGGGAGCTTTGAAAAAAAACCTTAAAAATAATGGACTCGGGCTCTTGCTGTGACAAATACACAAAGTTAATGGTTGGTTTCCACAAATAATTGTACTGTTAATGGAGCAGAGGGAAAAAAAAAAAGCTTGTGCAACTGGAGCAAATGACCTGAGTTTGAAGAGTGTTGATGTTCCTGAAGTACCTCATGCTGTCAGGGTTTTAGGGGGGAAAAATGCCCACAAGACAAAACCCCACCAACTATTAACAAAGTTATTAACAAAGTAACCAGTTATTTGTGATTAATACTTAGATTTCTAAGCGATTAATATTCTTTTTCCCATACACGATTTTTGATTGCATTTTGCATTTCAGTCTCCTTGTGTTTTAAAAGAAGACCAATTTGGGTTTTATTTCTTATTTTTAATTTTCTTGAGCTAGCAGAATGATACAACATCTGGGTTTGCAGCATAGCAGGGGAGTCTCACCTAGGATGATTCTGTGTCTTGGGCAAGTCAACATCTTTTAGTAACCCCAAAGATTTCAGAGAGAGAGGTACTGCTAATTCCCTTCACTTCATTAAAAGGACTTGCCTTAGAGTAAGTCTTCCCTTTTCCAGAATGGTTCTTTTACACAAATTTTCAGCTCGGATGATTCTGTCTGCCCGATGCCGTAGTGTAAAAATGTGCTCCTAATGGTTATGACCAGCCGTAG
>Ga0181612_112689_pt1 | contig 11723 bp, 5 predicted proteins | sample HoacroProtozoa21_FD_119630 | JGI IMG/M metagenome (GOLD analysis project Ga0181612, IMG submission 119630) | Hoatzin crop microbial communities from Cojedes, Venezuel. Combined Assembly of Gp0051906, Gp0051904, Gp0051908 | reverse complement strand
ATATATATATATAAAAGGAAAGAGTGAGTGAAAGAGATCTCCTTAGCTTATTCTCTCATTTAAATACAGGATTTGTAGTTGAATATATTTGTTTCTTTCCTGGATTAACAATACATTTCCTAACCTTCTTTGGTAACCTTCAACATGTATCAAAGACTTTTGCCTCTACTTCCATTTTTTCTCAGGACTAATTATGATATATTATAGTGACGGCAAATTTTATGAACATATTGTATCTCAGAGCACTCTGACTACCTAAAACTTACATAAAGACTTTCAAATACTTATTTTCAGGAACATTTGAAGATATTCCCTATTTTGCTTTGTTGACTCATAGACGACAGATGAGCAATTATTTTACAATTTTAAAAAATAAAATTACATACAGATGATGAATTGTCCATCAACATTATATACATGTATGCATAAACATACACACAGATACATATATTTATATGCATACATGCACAAGGACACATACACATATTGCATGAGTTTATTTGCCTAACAATATAAGGACTTTAAACATAGTTATAACAAAACACTTATCTGTCACAATATATGCAACCTGTAAAATTTATAAATCAAAATGTACATAACATTCCAACATAGAAACATGCAGATCTCTGTTAAACAATTAAACGAAGAAAATTGCATGCATATGTCACTACAAGACCAACTACTTGGTTGACTTGTCCATTTCTGTAGGCACCAACCTGCAAGTTTTTTAGGGCATTTGATTTTTTTGGTCTCTCCAAGTGTAATCAGAAATCTTGATGAGTTATTTGTTTTACTCTTGTAAACAATGTGTCAAAACAAAAATTATTTTCTAGCCTCTATTGTTTCCCTCACAGTTGCTAAATATTTCTCTGGTACTTCATGGCACATTAGTAAGCAAATGAGTTGCTACTGACTCATTCATGACTTAAAATATTTTCTCCTGAGGTTCTGATTTGCAGACTGCTCCCCTTGCCTCTCGTCCTTCTTTCACTTACAAACTGTAACATAATGGGACCTGCGAAGAGCAAATAATAAGCAATAAAAAGCTCATTTCATTTGTCCGTGGACCACCTAGAAAATTAGCTTATACAAAAGGCACAAGGAACAAACCACACAACTTCCTTTCAGCATGGCAAGAAAGAGTTTGCAATCTCATTTAAAAAAAAAAAATAGTAAAAACAGGGAGTGTGATAACAAACCACAAAGAAACAGGAGAACAAGATTTGGTTCAGTTGTTGTTGCCTCTTGTTCCTAGCAGACATTGGCCAGCAGGCAAAAAGCAAGATTTCAAGGGTTCCTGTTCATTCACTTCAGTACTCCCCTTGTTTCTCCAAATGATTCTTTGCCTTACAAGAAGGTTCCTTGGAAACAGTTAACTGTGTTGTGGAGATTGACTTGTACACAAATGACCAAAATAGACATTTCATCACTGCAATTCATATACATCTGCAAATGTGATCTACTATCAATTCCATCAAAAAACTTAGGCTAATAAAATATTGACTGTAGCCAAAGCTGGTTTGTTTGTGGCAAGGAGTTATTATAGGGCAAGCAACAGTAAATATGTTTCAGTCCTCATTCAAATAAACACGCAGTCTTTATCGTGTTAATCTCTACTTTCAAATCTTTATATTTCCCTATGGGACATGTGATATGGGAATTTGAGATGATAGACAAAATAACAATAAAAAGAAAAAGATTATATAGCAGCAAACATTTCCAGAGAGGGAAACTGCAGAGTGAGATGACCAGAATGTGGTGAAATCTGTTTATGATGACATAAGAAATAAGCTGAGAAGTACTTGAAACCGTGAATAGGGATGAGACCCTGTCTTTATAGCTGGACAGGATCAGGCTCCTTTTTGGGCTCACTCAGTATGTGCTGTAAGTATTCAACGCCAATATTCAAGACACAACCCTGTAATGTCATTACAAGGTCCCATCACAGTCACTTGCACATTTCCTTTGACACAGCAGGTTTTTTTTTGATGGGGGACAAGGTCAACAGTCAAGAAATCCCTGCCCTCTAATAAGACAGCAGGAGAAGAAAAATACTTGCTAAGCACTTCAGCTGTTCTCAGATACATAAAAAATATCATGTTGTGGAGATTATAATGTTTCTTTTTTCCTGTTGGTCAGCTGCTAGAAAACCTTAGGGAATTTGCTAGGTAAAAGCTCCAGAAACTCTGCAGTGCTTTCTGCTCTCATCTCAGCAAAGAAGCTACGGAAGAACTTCTAGTGCCATGTATTCCATCACAGGCAATGTTTCCCATGATGTTGGAGGGCTCTAGAGGCAGGACGGGAGCAGCAGTCCTCTCCCAAACATTACAACTCATAAAAACAATAAAGGAAAGTCTTCAGATCTTAAGAATGCTGACGGAGAGCACGAAAAGCAAGATGAAGTAGAGCAGAGTGGCAAGACACTGATGCCTCCAAGAAGGGGAAGGAATTTGGGACCAGAGGAGAGCAGGCATCCGGATTATTTGCTCTGGAAGTTTGGGTTGGACTTAAACTCGTGCTCAAACCCGCAGCCCCTGGGAATAAGCACAGCACATTTCAGTCTGGGCATGATACTAACAAAATCTCACAGTTCGCCTTTTTCTCTAATTTTGTACTCTTCATAGTGTGGGAGAGTCTTTTTATCAATCTTAGTCTGTATCCCAACCTTCTTGCGCAAAGGTTAAAAAGTATGTATTGATTATACCGTGAAATGTGCCAATGACATTTCTAAGGTTGTGTAGTACAAATCTATATATAGGTAGGGAGTGTTCATGCTTGATCAAGTTCTTGTTATTACTGGGAGAAGCTCAAACCTTAACAGATGAAAGATGTTTCTCAAATTACCTAGCTCTGTAAAATATTTTTCCTGATTCAGAGCCTTTTAACTTCCCCTTGCTATTAACGCAGCACAAATCACAGAAAAGAACCAGGATGAAATCCTGGTTATGGGAGATCTGTCGCCAGCTTCAAAGTGGTCAGTATTTCACTTCAGGTTCTTGATATAAACAAGGAATATAAATCTAGGTTTGCAAGCAAACATTGATCAAGGTAGCTGTGTCAGATCTGCTCCTGGGCTTTTTTTCTGCCTGTTTTGCAGCTGACATGTCACCCCTCAGCTACTCTCCTCTGCTTCCACAACGGGACAAGAGACTCTGGAACTTAGCGCCCTACTGCTATCTTGCCGTGCATTGTAGGTCCAGGAAAAATGAACCAGTGAAGCTTGGTTTCTCACAGATTCACGTGCCATGGTCAGATCTCCCAGTGCCTCGCCATGGAGGAGCTGTGACTGACGCTTTTTGTGCCATTGGGGCATCACAGCGCTTCTCCTCCTGGGCCAGTTCTCTGGTTTGACCACGATTTCACTGCCTCTGAAATTTTTCCCTCAGGTTGACACAAGTAGGTCTGCCCTACCCTAGCAGTCTATTTTCATGAACTTTTTTGGAGTCTTATGAGTGCTAAAACTGCCAGCCAGCTGCAAACCTTCTTTAAAACTTGTCTGGTCGGATAGACACATGTACACAGACTGGCAGACACAAACACTTCAGACTTGCTTCTGTAGAAGGACAAGTTAAAAAGAATTAGACTTTAAGCACATTTCTGACAGGATTCCTCTCTAGGTATAGAGGCTGTAGTCACAAGAGCACAGAAACTTTCATCAGCCCTATCCACTTAGGAACTGCTCTGTTCCACACAGTTTTGTTGCTGCTACAAGTAGTTCTGAGCCTACTGACAACAGGCAATAAGCCTTCAAGGGAATAAACAAATCAGTCTTCGAGTCTCAAATGAGTGCTGAGACACAGGTCTCAGGGCTGACACTTGAGCTCCAGACTTTAAAATCTACGTTGCCTGTGTGTCAGCCGTGGCTGCGCATACCAAAAGGCTAAATGGCTCTCTTGCCGACGGGAATCGCAGTTCAATTCATGAGTCATCGGCTAAGCAGATGTCAGACAGCATGATATCTAAAGTTGATTTCTGATGGAAATATCAGAGGAGGTATCTCTAACGCTGAAGTCGCTTCTCAGTGATGGCTTGCTACTGGTTCATAGCTGCTTTTTACTTCACGTCCATCTACTTTGAAAGCTGCTGTGGTACCACCTTGCATCCGTGCTCAGACAGAACCAGCCTAGATCCTTTTAAATGAATTCTAGAAGGTACTCACCTAACCAAAACTGACCTTCAGGATTTGGGCAGAACTAGGGTGCTGAAACTACCCATATTACCATCCCTTTGTCATAGGCTAAATATAAGAGTTTGGAAATATAAAGTACACTTTATGTGCAGGAGAAGAACTCATGTTTTGAGATTTCTTCCTAGACGTGATTCTCTCCACAAGGTCCTGTGTGATTTCTAGCAAAAAATATTACTCCACAAACAAAAATTTGGCCTATTCTCAGACTCCCATCTCAAAACCTGATAGCACAGAGTCAAGTTCACGAGGGGCCTGCTATTCATGAGGAGTTCAAAACTTTGATCCAGGACAAAAAGATGCCTGCAAGAGTTGCATATGAAGGAAGTGTTTTTTCTTCCTGTCTGTTCAGAGGTGCATTCAATCTTTTGATCTTTTGTTCTCCATTTTTAATTTTTTTTTGTCAAATAACTAGATGTTATCTCTGAAATATCTCAATCAGTTCAAGTAATAATAATAATAATGCTGTGCTTTTATATTGTCCCTTTTATTTGGAGATCTCGAAACACTTCATACAAAAACATCCTTATTATTAGCTTCCTTTTATACATTTGGAGACCAAAGCATAGAAAATTAAGGTAACTTTTTTCAAAGTTACTCCGCAGAGCTAAGAACGGAACCAAATTTTCTTTTGTCCTGGTTCCCTGTGTCACCCTAATTGCATAAAATATTGATAAGTTATATGATAAAGCAAACATATATCATATGTTCAAATATAGAAGGCAGGAGTAAACAAGCTGAAACAATAGAGAAACACTCCTCAGTAAATTCTATGGCACATGCTAGGATCAGTGTCAGCTCTACTAGACTGTATTTTCTCTGCTGTCTACACAAACTTTGGCAGCTTAAGGTATTTCACACTTCACCATATTCAGATTTATTTTTAAAAATTGACATACTTTTATCTATTCTATCTGGAATTTAATATTGTGGTGTTTTTCCTCTTTCTGAACTTATCATTTCATCACCTCTCAAAAAAGCTGCCCTTGCGGTAGTTATCACTTCATCTTGCAGAACGTGCAAAACGTAGACTTTGTAGGTCCCTCATCAGCTTATTCCCTACGGTCCAGAATATTTTTTTTGCTAAAGTTGTTTCAGGTTTTTATTCAAATAAGTTTATATACTTACCGGTATTTTTCCCAAGCTTCATGACTCTCCCACAGAGACTAAACTTCATGCACTTGATGTTCTTAGAGCTGTGTCCTTTCATCTTTCTAGAACAAAGCCATTTTGAAAATCTCTCAGGCTTTTTGTAGCTTTCGGTAATAAATCCAGGGGGATTTTTTTTTCTTCCCAGGGACTCTCAAAGGGGTTTCAAGTTGTATGAGGGTCTCACACGCATCGAACAAAATGTCCCTCCCCTCTCAATTAGGGCTCATTTTACTGAGGCTCAGGCAACATCTGCAGCTTGTTTTAGGGGAATCCCTACTGCTGTGCTGTGCAGGGCAGTTACTTGGAGTTCAGTTCCTATGCTCACCAGACATTGCTTCAGGATAAGAACTTGTAGACGAGGTCTCCTGGAGGTGTTAATTAGACAAACATTTTATTGCCTGTCTACTTGTGAAGTAACTGGTAGTTGCCTACAGAGGAATCCAAGTGGACCACTGCTGGAGGAAAAGAGATTATCTTACGATAATTAAAGTTCTCTGAGATGCTTTTGGGTAGGTAGATCCCATGTTGCCTTTCCTTCCCCACTGGTGCAGAGTCCTTTAACCAAAGCTTGTACAGATAAATCGCAAGGAAACTGAGACTGCATCGCCTTTTATGCCCTGTGTTATGACATATAAGCATTTACAGCCCTGGTAGATATATCTGGCTGGAAAAGATAGGGGTATGTACTGCATTTGTAAGGTATACACAGAAGTATGTAGTAAGACCATGCAGCCAAACACATGACAAAGATGACTCTTAATATTCTTGTAGTGAAGTCATGTTACCGGCGCACCAGTTCCTGGTTACTTTCAGAAATACGGCTCCTATGTTCTATTTTACCAATTTTGTTGGTTCTGTTTCTTTTTCTACAAAATGGATTCATGGAGAGGACCAAAATACACAATCAGTATTCTAATGTGTACACAGATTTCAGGTCCACATTTCAGTTGTCTGAGCTGTTCATGGTATTGCGTGTCAAGTTGTTCACTTAACTGCTTGCTTTTGCCCCTTTAGTGTTCTTTAAACCTAGATTTATTTATGACTAGCTTAGTGCTCAGTATCATGCAGTACTTTACATGTTAAAGACTGAGCTTTAGAACAGGTATATCATTACAGCCAAAATGGCTGGATCCCTCAAGAGGATGTCAGGAACAATATTAAGACTTTTCTTTATACAGGAAATTACTGAATTTGACCAGCTCCACTATATTCAGCAAAAAACAAAGCTGGGTCTCAAGTCTCCCTGATCCCAAAATCTCCGTACTTTTTTGATAGTGAATGTATACATTTTTTTATCCTCTTATAACCTTTACGTGCTTTTTGCATGCATCCAGGTTCTGTATTTTCTAAGCCGAAAGTGTGACAGGATTAACGGTTAAGATAGTATTTTTAAGAAAAATTATATGTCACAGTTCTAGACCCTTTTGAGAGAGTCTAATTTCAGAAAATTTCCTTCTCGTTAAGCGACTGAGTGCTTTGAATAGTCATATGAATTCTATATACTTATCTGAGCTAAACTAGATATTAAATAAGAACATCTTAATGTCAGTTTGTGAGATTGGGCAGCAGATGATTTAGAGTTGAATATGAGACTTAAATGAGCATGAAAGGGATGAAATAGGGTGACATTCCTTACACTAGTGTGTGAGTACCTTCTTCATCAGGGAAACATACTTTTTTATAAGACCAACATACTTTTTTATAAGACCAGGTATCTAGTGTTGCTATTTACTCTTTGGTCAGCAAGGCACAGCTGGAAGGAAGCCCTGGTTCTCCAAAAGCCTCCTCTCTACCGCACCCCACCAAGTCCCAATCAATATAGCAGATTCAGTTCCAGAGAATAAATAAGCTCCCAAAAAGAACAGTGTAATTTACCGAGAGGACTAAGGAAGGAGAACAATTACTGTGACTATACGGCACTGATTATCAGGAGATCCCTCTAACAGAGCTGCGCTTTGTTCTTCACAAATGGTTAGGAAAAAAAAGCTGAGCCAGGTATTTGTGTTCCTAAACTATTTAGTGTACAAAATCACAAATTCAGAAAGAATATGATGGGATGGAGTATCTTTTACAGTGCAATGTATCTGACACACATCTAGGCCATTAATTAGAGTAAGACTCTTTCTACTGCAGTTGATTTACAGAATCTAAACATTAATAGAGTTTAGAAGTCAGAGGTGGAAAAGATCTGGTGAATTGTCATCTTCTTGTCAATGCAAGTTACTTCTGAGGTAAAGGATGTAACTGATAATGGATAACTTTTTCTAGGTTCTATTCTTACTTGCTAAATTACAGATGAGGAATAGGAAACACGACTTAAGATGACATTTGAGCCATTAGCCTTAAAAAAAAGATTACTAAAGACAACTGTGTTGTGTGGGAAAGATCATGATCTAATTGCAAGATGGTGAAATCAGGATACTAAGCACTGGAGTAACAGGTTCAAGAGACACATTCAGCTAAATGGCTCAATAGAATAGAGGACATTCCTTTTCATTTTCTGGATAAAATAACATTTCAAAATTCTTGATGAAAACAAACAAACCAGATTTATCCAAGTAAATCTGATGTCTTTTTTAAATGATAAATTATATCCGTAGGACCCTTCAGGAAAAAAATCCTTTTACTTAGAATAACTCTTACAATATCAAGCCTTCAAAATCTGATCCTGAAATATTTACTTTATCTCGTTTTTATCAGAATCAGTTGTAGAAAGAGTGATCATTGAAACCCAAGTAATCTTAGCAACAGCAGCTGAGGTGAAATAATTGAGTAGCATGTAGACAGCCATCCTTGACAAACATGCTATTAATCAAAAAGAAAACGTTGTACCTGTAATTATGAAAGAATATTATATACTGAAGAAGATAATATTTACACTATATCAAAATAAAGATAAAAGAAAAGTACTTCAGGCACCCTCTGCATTTAGATGACTTAGAAATGTAAATGATTTGCACAGTATTAACCAGGTCTTTTACTGTAACTTATAGCAATGAATTTTTGTCTTCTAAAATTGATTTCAGCCTTGTAAAAGGACCTGAATTGGCATCATATGGGACTGAACTCCTCAATTTATCCAAATTATAAATATGTTGCAAGCAGTGCAATTTTCCATGAGCTCTCTTCTCAACGTCTCTCAACCCTGACCTACTTATGGCACCTCCAAAGATGACTGCATTTTTTCAGTCTCCACGTTCATTCAGCCCTTGGTGTCTTTGCTGAGCTTGCCAATTAGTGTCCCTGAAGAAGAGGGAAGGGTGGCTGTTTGATGTGGACACCAAGTTCTGGACCATCACGCCACACCTCAGAGCTGTTTCCATTAACAAGCCAACACTTACTAACTGTTTCCCACCATGGTGTCTGATAAGAGTTTTGTCTCTTTACCTATGCTTGAAAACTGTTGGCAAGTGATGTATTTTTTCTTAATTTTGACTGCCATACACCTCCGATTAGCCATTACATAATACAATCTGTTCTGTATTTGATTTGAACTAACAGATTCTACTATTATGGACACATGTAAGCACCTAGAAAGATGGATAGGCCCATTGCCATGGAGGTGATAGACTACACACTCCAGCAACAATCCCTGTGTCATTCAGTCTCCTGTTGAGTGTGAATTTAAATCACTTAAATCCTGAACATTCCTGTCTTTTGAATATTATAAAATTCAAATCCTTTAAGAATACCTTGGAGGAAAAAATGAATCAAGAAAAAATGATAAGATTAAGAAAACAATTGTTCACTTGGATTTAAAAATCCATCATGAATTTTCTAAATCTCAAACTGTTTAGTTAGGTTTTAGTTTTCACATTTGATGTGCTTGATCTTAAATCGTTCAGTAATAAAATGGAAAAATTACAAATCAGCCTGGTTTAATCAGAATATTCATGAAGTGAGGTGCCATAAGAAAGTCATTTAGTATGTTAGAAAGTTCACTTACATAGTACAAATAGATGAAAAATACTCCTCAATAAAATACAGCACATATATCAGGATCAACACCAACTCTTTGCTATATCCATGGGATTTATCCCTTTCTGGGTATTGAGAATAAGACTTTACTAAAATTCCTGGGAAGTGTCCTAAACCTCTGGACATGGTAAGTGAAGGAATGGTTGTCCCTGGTCCAGTCTGAGCCAGAACAGAAGCTGAGCAGGCAATCTATCTGCAAGCCTAAAATTAGAGTGAGGCATGCCACCATCTGTCATTCCCACCTTACCTTATGTATGTTAGAATGATTGACTCTTAGAAGGTAAGTACTGGTCCTGAGCAGGACTAGACTTGGTAATATTTTAGATATTTTTACCTTTTAGTTTTCCAGCTTCACTTTTCATGGTTAGATGTAGGGCAGTATAAAATAATGTAAGAAAATGTCAGGAAATGGCAGAACCAATACTCTCTTACCTTCAGTAAAAGTGGGATGGAAGAAAGTAGTCGAAAGCTCAGAGAGTCAGAAGACCCATTAGATCTGTTTAATGAGAAAGCTGAGCCTCTGGGACTTGTCTACATCCTCCCTGCGAAAGGCCTTTCACAAGAGCCAGATATGTGGAGGATCTTGCTCACAGCTCTGGCCTTTTTACATGACCCTTATTCAGAAGGCAAGAAAGAAGCAAATTGTTTTTATAGTGTTTGGTGTTCTTTGGCAGTTCATTTGTTTTTCACAATGGCAGTGACTTGAAGCTTTTTTTAAATATAAAATACGCATGGGAAAATTTAATGCTTGGAAACCATGGAAGAAGTTAAAATAGCTCATATTAACAGTAAATCCTTAGGCCAAACAACAAACACAATTCTGTTCAATCTTATTCATCGCCCTCAAAGTGTTCACAGAGACACCTGGCTCGTCAGCCTCCTTCACCAGGAAAGCATCATCTGAAAAGTGGGCTGCAGGGGTGTAAGAGCAGACCTCATTTACCCTTCAGAATCATTGCTTCAAACAATAACACACAAACTGGTAGGACACAGACTGACCATAGTATGCCAAAGTGAATGTAGAGCCTTCTTTTCTTTTTTCTCTAACTTTCACAATTTATCTGAAAGGTAAGGTTCAATGAGAGTGGAGTCAGGAGGAGGGCAACTTTTACATCTGACATCAAAATAACTTGAACTACACTTTAAAGTGTTCACGCTAAAAAAGTTCAAGCTTCTAGTTGTTGGCAAAACAAACCTTAAAGTTCTCGACTGGCTAAACTGAAAGTTATTTTTGAGTTCAAACTGTTCATAAATCAACCTCTTTTTTCTCAGCTCTTTTTCCTATCACTTATGGTTTGGGAGAACAACCATCTACATCCGTATGTTTCAGATTTTGTGGCCAGATTTTTTTGGTAGTCCAATCTCTTCCATTTCTTCAGACTGCCCTGTGCCCAAATCACAAAACACACATTATAAGGACAATGCAGTTTCACAGAAAAACCATTTACCATGGTTTCATAGCTTCCTTTTTTGGACACCTTGGCAGCTTACTGAATATAGAGATTGTCTAAGCTTGTGTATTCATTTGAGCTTTGCCATTTTCAGAAGGGCTGTTAAGAAAATTGAAAGTACTGGAAGTAACTTTCCATCATTTTCAAGAATTTGTCCACATCCTGATATCAGACAGTCCCTCCTTTCTAAAGCATCCCATTCCCATCCCATCTACAAATGTGCATTTGATTTTCATATGTCATACCTTTTGGAAGACCTAAAAGCCTGATTTTGAAAAATTTTCTTGTTTCTAGTAATCCAACAGAAGTAGTAAGGAAGTCAACATATGTCCTAGGGCTGTTTAAGAGCTATTCACTGAGTATGCTCATCGGGGATATTTAATCACTGACTGTCTGAAGTGTCGCAAGGAACATGAAGCTGGTGCTTAATGAAGATGCTATTACCTTTTGGGTTATGGTTTTGTATTTGGAATTTAAAGCAGACACTCATAAAAAAATAACTAAGAGAGAGGATATAAACGTTTCAGAATAGTTCACTTCTCCAATATAACATTCAAACATAACTCCAAATCTTAGACTCTGTTTACAGTACAATAAGGGCCAGGGATGCCTCTGTGCATTGTATGAAGCTAGACAGCATGTTTTAATATGTCATGAATTTATTTCACTAGTTTTTAAATGATCCTTTTCATTATTAAGGGTATTTGCAGAAGCACATTTTAGGTCACTAGAATGTTCCCAGAAAGGACATGCAATTCTTTCTGAAAAGATATGTCTAATATTTTTGTTACATATCATCCACATGTAGTTAAACACTATGTACGTAAAGCTGCAATGGTAACGAAGGAATCTCTTTCGCTCGCTCTTTCTGCCTCTCACACACACACACTCACACACATAGACATACACAAAAGGAAGTTTTTGGCCCCCAGCTTCCTAAATTGTTCAAGTGTTTT
>Ga0181612_101145_pt1 | contig 11723 bp, 5 predicted proteins | sample HoacroProtozoa21_FD_119630 | JGI IMG/M metagenome (GOLD analysis project Ga0181612, IMG submission 119630) | Hoatzin crop microbial communities from Cojedes, Venezuel. Combined Assembly of Gp0051906, Gp0051904, Gp0051908 | reverse complement strand
CCCTGTAATTAGGTCTCTGCAGCACCTTCCTCCTACATACATGGGCAGATGGATTCCTGGTTGTTTTCCTGTGGTCACCAACACAACTGAGGGACTCGCCTAAGTGACAGGTACTTGCATTCACTTGGAATTTTTAATCACATCTTAACACTTGTCAGCTTCAAAGCATGCACTGTTGGGAAATCAGTGTCACATCATGTGATACAGCAGTTGTAAGTCTGCAAAGAAAACAGATTGTTTGATTATTTTTTTTTTTCTTCCATAGCTAAGGTTAACTGTCTGGACAGCTGTGAGTCGAGCCTTCAAGACACGCTGCTTTATCTGATTGGTCTCAGTCTTGATCTGGCACATGAAAGGAAATGTGAGGAAGTTTCAAGCAGAGATCGTTTTGCAAGTCCAAAGATGAGGGTAAGGTCAAGTTTGCTTGCATTTTCACAGTATCCCGTTACAAACATAAAACAAAGCCCTGTGTACACAGTTTAGTGTAGGAATGGTTTCACCTTCTGGAGAGTTACATTGGAGTATTTTTCATGTTCTATTCACTAGCATCAAAGAAAAACATCATAGTAAATAATTATCTTTTTTAAAAGTGACTGTTCCTTCTAGCAAAGCAGCATATGGTGAATTTAAGTTTTGACGTTTAACTTGCATAGGTGTTGCCAACATCTCGTGGGACTGCAGGGCAATGTTAGCATTTAGTTAAAGGAGTAAATTATTATTATTCATGTTATATTAATTCAGCCCATAATGTTACTGTAAATGCTTTCCTCCTGTAAGAAACTATCACTTCTTCCGTGCATTCAGAACTGTGGAGGTTACTGCAGGAATCTGCCGGGTGGGAAAATACAGGGTGTTTAACTTCCTTTTTTTTTTTTAAGTGTCCTTTATCGTTATTGTGAGCTGTGTGTGAAACTTAAGAATTTTGGACTGCAGGGTGGAAGATGCTGTCTCTGCCCTGTGAGGCTCACCAAAAACATTTCTTGAGCTACAGATGGGCATTACCTTACAAAACCAATCTTACCCACTGCCTTCGCACTGGAGAAACTCTGTTCCAACCACAGGGCTGGCTACTCAGTTTGTAAAAATTGTCTTAATTCCACCAAGGTCTTGGTGAGATTTTCCAATTACTCATTTTTCTTAAAATTTTTAGATCTTATATGTGTGCATTTATATAATCAGTTCTTCTTCAGGGAGAATTGTTGGTTAGCTACACATTTCAGGAAAACCACGTTTTAAAATATTGTTAGCTGTTATAACACACAGTAAATTCTGTGGTTAGAGGAAGAAGCGTATTGAGCAAGACTCTGCACTCTTCAGTTCAGTCACATAAAATGCTATTTTGTGTATGCTGTGCTTGAGGAATGGGTCTATACACTTGTGACTGTTGCAGTGTAAATGTTGTATTTCTCAATATCCACCTCAGAAGCAGAAGTTGGGAGGTTTTTTCTCACCAAAAATACAAATACAGAAGAGATAAGCACAGATGCTGCCACTGCTTTCTTCTGAGCAACTCCCATGGGGTCACCTGGGTATCAGCATTTTTGCACTTTGCATGTTCAGGTATGCACGGAGGCCTTGTGCATGCAGTCATGGTAGATGCTTGATAAAAAAAGCACTTAATTACGCACTGTCACATTTCAGGCTTCTACAGCTCCGTTAAAAGTTGGAATAGAGATGATGCAACTGTATGATGAAGAATCTTTTTTGAGGTCTTCAGATATCTTCATCTGAGATTTTAGAAAGTAATGTCATCATCTCCCAAACTAAAAATCCATGCGTTGAAATGTCAGCCTTCTTTTATGAAGATGCTTGTTATAAATGTCATGAAAATATAAGATTATAAATTAGTTGCAGAATATCTTATCAGCTGGCATGAAAATTAGTCCACTACTCTAATCACAGAAATGAGCAGTCGACACGTTATGTAAATGGCCACAATTATGTACACCTTTCTAAATACTTTTCGTGTCTCTGTTCAGGTAATTACAATGGTGCAAACTATAATGTAGAAGTGAAATCAATGAAGTGAATGATGTGTTGCTAGGCAAAACTTGAAAAGATAGAGCACTGATCTGTTAGAAATCAGCTATGTTTTTATTTTATTGCAAATTCTCCAAGGTTCTTGTCTGTTGGGGATTTGAGGGTGGGTGGTGGTGTCGGTTGTTTTGTCTTCAGAAAAGCATGTTTTATAATCAAAAGAGGACAGTCCTGGGATGCTCTGGTTGCTTGGATTATTGTTAGGGAGAGCTATGCACAAGCTGGAACTAAACTAAACCCTCAGTGCAAATCCCTACCGTGCTCTGAGAGGAGGATAATCCAGAAAGGAGCATGACGTGTCCTCATGTCTCCCTTGCTTGCCTTAATAAGAGCAGGGAGGATTTCATGGGGAATAATAACGAGTGCGCATATTCAACTACCCTACAGCAATCAGTACAGAAGTGCCCTCACTTTCGGTGGCGGAGTATGTTCTAACGGCTCGAGGGCTAAATGTGTTAGGGCAATTCCTGCATAATCTTTATCACTTTCTTTATAAGTCTCTTCATTTACAAAATCTGAGAGTCTTGAAGTATTCTGCTTTTCTGTGCTGTTTTCATCATTTTTTCATAACACCATGAAACCATGTTTAACTGCACATGGCATTTTCTTCCTGGGAGAGCTGATCTCTGTACAAATTTATCCTGATCAATCTGTGTCCGATCTGTTACTGGCTTGATCAGATAGGAATGGATGATATCAGTGAAGCTAGCATATTGCTCCTAACCCTTCCTGATGGTATATTCAATACTTGAAAATACTAAAGGTCTAAATTTAAAGGAAAATCTGTAAAAATCATTGTCCCCTTTTGAAAAGAAGGGACAATTCACGTTACATATATCTCATCTCTCTAAAAGTCTTAGTTTGAGATCACTTTTTGCTGCTGTTTGGTCTTTATTCCCATTTAACTTCTAGACCATGCTACATTCCCCCAAAATACACACCTAGCTTTCAACATTTCCTCACTACTTCGCAGGTTTTTACAAATAAAAGTAATGAGCGTTTGCTTTTAAGCGGACTTGTTTTTCCTTTCCAATGCAGTGTCTTTCGTTATTAACTTTCAAAGATCTAATCAATCCCACTAAGCTGCCACGCTTTTTATCCTAATTGTTTTTCCATTTGCTTCGAGTGTTTCTTATTCCACATCTGCATTAATATAACTTTGGTATTCTCCATTTGAAAAATAATATTAATACTCATTTAAGTCCCTTTACTTTCCAGCTTTATTAAGGCATTATTGACTCTCACCTTTGAATGTTTGTCCTCTAAGTTTTTAACATTTGTGATAAACATGCACTTTTGCTGTTATCATTAGCTCGCATTAGCCATAAATTAACTACTTCAGTGCAAATTCATCTTCCAGTTCTCCTAAGGTATAATCAAGAATCCTTCTCTCCTAGCCAGCCTTATGCCAGAGGAGCAGGGAGAGCAATTTCAACATTGTAAGAGCTGCACTTCATTATAATTTTGTTCATAGTCATGAATATCTCCTCCTTAAGTATTTTCTTACTCTTTCTTGGCTAATGGAAATTGCTTGGATATTTGTCATCGCGTATGCCCCCTGCACTGTCTGTGCTAAAATATCCAGACATTCCAAGGCAATGGTGGCATGATCCTGAATCATAACTCCAGTAAATTTTTGTGGGTGTCACTGCCTTTTTAGTTCTTTGTGGCAGATCATATCTTTAATCTACAAAATCAGACTCTCCTCTGCTGTCGTGTCTGTGACTGTGCATGAAAAGAATAGCTGCCCAGTAACATAATACATTTCAGTGATATATACTTGTGACTGCTAACTTTGAGGTGTGATTACTGACTACAAGAAGTATCTGGCAAGATGCAGGTTCTTATTTTGGTCCTTGGATAAAAATGGCATGCCTTCCATAAGCATGTGATGGACTGTGTGAAAGACAATATTGTTTGCGTTTGTCTGATAATCTGCATTTTTAGCTTATTCAGTCAACTGTGTGAGTTTGAAAAGCAAAGACAAAACCAAAAGGAGATAGTTTTGGAGAGGAGTGATAGCCAATCTGTGATACTAGTCAAGAAAACCTCAGTGGTGACATGAGTCAATTGTAAGGATTTAAAATAATACTGACAAGGTCTTCCCTGTTAACAAAGTTTGTATTTCAGGAATTCTGTATATTCTGTTATTGATTTGTAATTGATTTTACACACACAGGCTTTCCCCAGGTGAACAACACAAGTTGTTTAGGTCTACTGGCAAAGCCCGTTTGTATGGCATGTACAACAGCTTTACCTCACTGTAATTTCATTGCTTTCCTCTCGAGCTCACGTGGATTCCTTGTGTGCTGATATCTTTGCTAATGATGTGTATCTTTTTCTAACATTTTAGAAGACTGGTATTAGCACCTTCTCACTGGAACAGAGGAGATATCTGTCTGGATAACCACAGGTTGGGAAGATGATCTAAAAGCTGCAGAGTAAGATTTAAAAGTCTTGGCACAAGGGAGAGGATATAGCAGTATCAAGTCATCCTAGGAGATTTGACTTCTGCTAAAAGTAATGTACTAGATTCAAATACACTGGAAAGCTGTGTATTACTAAGCTTTTATAGGGTCAGCCTGTGGGGAGGCACCACACTGTGTAGGCTGGTAGAGTCTCTCTAAACACAGGCTGCTTCAGAAACCCAAATGGTTTGTTCCCTGATTTTTTAATTTTTTTTTTTTAATTCTACCCCATGTATTAATTCCTTTGCTAAAGTTACTCCCTAATTTACGCACAATTGTGCCAGTCTCCTTCTGTTCCTTTTTATTTGAGAAGCAGCATGAGAAATGCAGATTTTCCTTGCTTGCTTTTCAGCTGAACACAATAATAACTATTTCTGAAGTAGAAACTAAAGTCATGCTCAGGATCTTGCGTTTTGACAGGCAATATCTAAAAAAACAAAGACTGATGGCCTCTTATACTCAAAATTCCTTGTTATTATAATGCAATTGGAATTGCCCTCAGTTGGTTTGGATCATCATTTTTCTAGGCATAAGCCCAATATTTTTTTCCTCTCTAGCTTACAGAGAAATATACACTAGATAATATAATACTTGATGCATAATTTTTCGCTTACTGTGAGATGCCTCTTTAAATAAACACTTTGTATACATGTATACATATTGCAAGCTAACAGTAAGAAACCCTAATACAATCTATAGTAGACAGTCATGTAGATTATTCAGGTATTTTAGTGTATAGAATCAAATAACTCTCCTACAATTAAATATAGACAGAAAAAGTTCTTAGGATGCAACTTCCCTAGCAAACGCATCTTCCAATATTTCAGTATATGTTACAGTTAGTGCCATTAGGAAGGGTACAATGTAGTGATCGTATGCTGATTGTAGGCTAGTTGATGTCTGTGGTGTGAAGGCTGCTACACATACATCTCTATCTCACTGGTTTCACAAATAGTCTTTCCCAACACTGGTGCTGTACCTGACTTTTCCATTTTAATAATATGGAAATGTATTTTTAAACAGTGATTGCGTCTGAAGTGCTTCTTTAGAGGGTTTTCTCTTCAAGGGCTTTCCGACTTTTGGTTTCTCTAAGCCCTGGACACTTCAAGCGAAATGCTTCTGTTAGGCTGGTTTAGGTGAATGTGGACTTTCAGGAGGGACATTCACATGTATTTCACATTCAGTGGTAAGGAATGGACATAATGAGTAGGGAGGTATTCGAGACAAAATGCTTAGTTTATGCCTCTAAGCCAGTTGTAGCCTTGTGTAGGACTGACATTTTTGTGGGGTAAGGATGAAACTTGGGGCCGGTCTTTGGTGACAATATAAATGAATGTCAGGAAAATTAATACATTATGTTTTCTTCCAGGTCTTTGTTTCATCTCCGGAGGAAGATGGAGGAAATCCACCAAGGGATATTTAACAAAAAGACAACATTCAACCTGAAGTCCCTGAGCCAGAAAATGCTGAAAGGTGGGAGAGGACCCCTGGTAAAGTATTACCTACCTCACTGCTATGGTCTTCTGCATTATTTTCTATCACACAGGATAATTTGGCTTAACCTAGTACAGCTGTTCTTAAGTCTTTCATTCAGATTTATATGGATTTATTGATACATAGTGGATATTTACATGCCCATTTTAGCTAGTATGTGGTATAGTTCTTCCTAAATCCCCTGCAGAGCCAGAGAAGGTGTTTCAGAGAAAGAGCCTGGCTTACGTTCTCTTCCTCCAGGTAATCACCTATCCACTGATAGCGAAGGGAGATAAAACAGCTGAGCGGGCTGATACAAGCCACATAGTGTTGAGCAGCTTCTCTTGACCCCAGCCTGTCTGTAGTCCATCGAATGCACCCCCTTAACACAGAACATGCACAATCTGTGGCAAGTCCTGTGTAACAAAAATTTGTGTTGTGCTGTATCAAAATATCACAGCAGATTCAACAGAGGACAACAATCATAATGCAATTACTCTCTTTCATAGCTACAGTAAGAGCAAGACACAATGTGGCTTTTTGTTGAGTGCGTGTGTCTCTTTATCACTAATAAGCTGCAGTGTAAAATTCGCTGTATCTCTCAAAGCCCCCAAGGGACATCTCTTGACCCTTCTCAGCATAGTGGATTGGGCAGCTCAGCGTCTCCGTGGATAGCTGTCATTCAGGTGGTGTGCCCCTTTGCTGCCAGCACAGTCGCAAGCGGAGAGCCCAACAGAGAAACAACGTCCAAAGATTTGTCCGTGCAGGGTGGGACAGAGGGAAGGATGGTGGTAGGTGGGGTGAGGCTACGGCAGTTTGGAGGCACTGGTGTAGATGCTGGTGACTGAACATGCCCCTTGGGCTGTGCTGGAGCTGCTGCAGCAGCTTGTTTCATGGGCTCCCAGTCCCGCTTTTGTTTTCTCACTCTACATGAGAGAACCAGCAGAACAACAAAAGACTCTTTCTAACACACTTCACTGTTTTTTTCCCCTTTGTCTTGGATTATTCTGAACATAGCTTAAACCCTAGTGCCCTCTTCTGATCTTGCAATAGGTGTCAGCTCTCGGCACACCTGGCCCTGCAGCTCCAGCTCAGCACACAGTGGCAGCCAATTGTTTGAAGTTAGGCAAGCATTTGGGGATATAGATATTTTAATTTGTAATCAGCTTTAAAGCTTTAAAGCCTTCAACATTTGCTCTGATCAGAAACAGGAGCTTAGGCAGAAATTAGTCTTTCCTATTTATAAAATCCATTTTTTTCTCCCCTGGCAGGAGCCGTAGGCTTGATCTGAAGTCCACTGAAGTGAAAGGATAAACCCTTATCAGCTCTGGCCCAGCCCTTAACGCAGCAAGTTTTTTGGCCAGTAGAGTCACTTAGGCTGAAAGAGGCGTACTATTACAAGATCTTCAAGGGACAAATACTAATTAAGGATAATCTTGTAGAAAATGTTACTTTTTTGGACATATTGAACATGGGAAATATTGGTAAGTGATATTTCTACAATTCCTTAATTTTGGGAGGCCTTTCAATGCTACTAACCCAAATTTAGTTTATGTGTACATACATCTAGACAGATCTATGTAATGCATATTAGGTGTATCTTCCAGATAGCTGCAGACTGTATGAATGAGTTCATTCATGATTCATGGGCCAACAGCTCTGGGATAGAAGGCAGCAGCTGCCGAGGAGCACGGAGCAGCACTGCACAGCAACCTCGAGGCATAGTCAGAAACTCGGCAGCCAGTTTGCATTGTTGGGGGATTCCACATAAGGGGAAGTAGAAACATCTTCTTTAGAAAAACGTATGTTTGTTTTCTAAAATCATCTTAAAATCACATTTTTTTACTGAGCACTATTTAAAAAAAAGCCTAATAAAATATTTTCTCTTAAGGCACTTGATATGCCTAAAGAATGTTAGATGTTGCTAAATCTTGTAACACTAAATTTACTGCCACGTAAGGTTATGAATAAATTTTCACAGTACTGGCTTTTCTAGACTGTGACTGTTTGCTTATGTTTTAAGCAGCTAATCTTCTGCAAACTGAGAGTTGTGCAACTGCAAATAAATACTCTCTACTGACAAAACCATTTGTTGATAGTTTTAGATGGGAATTGTTGAGATACTGATGGGCAGATTAACACTAGAGGCCTCTCTAGCAAGAGGTTTATCAACACATTTAGCAACAAAAGGATATTTATAGTACTTTCCTGGAACATGCTTTTCCCAGCTCTCTATTGCCATCTTCAGTCTCTTGCCTTGTTCAACAGAAAATCCTAGTAGGGGCGTCACATGTATAGAGACAAAGGGAAAATAGATTTCCAGTCCTGATCACTGGAGCTCTCTCCAGTCATCAGGTGTAAGTCATCAAGTATAAGAGAAACAACATTATTGAGTTTAATTGAGATGATACACATCGTGATAAACTAGAGCAAGAGTTACAGCAGAATGCCGGAGCAGTGTGATGTTAGTGGTTATTTGTTGTAAGAGGTGGTAGAATAAGGTTCTTGGATAGCATCCGAGCTCAGGCCCAGTGTGAATTTCTTGGATATGTGCATCACACAGACACCACTGGCAGTGGCTGACACAGGAGCTAATGAGAGTTTGGGGTATGTTTGCATGGGGACAGAGAAATACAGCAAGCACTATCCTACCTGTTAGGCAGGTGTTTTGATAACATTCTCTTTGTCCTATAATTGCCCTTCACAAATTTTTCACCTTCCTTTGAAAATCAGTAATTTAAAACAGATCAGGTATCGTGGTTTCTATGATCCTAACTACATACTAAAGAAAATCTAAGAATTTCCAAGTCCCTTGCGATAGATGGTATATGACGTAGAAGCCTTGAGGCCTGGGCATTTCTTCAACACCTCCTGCTTTCTACTTTGTAATGTTCAGACTTCTTTTTACAGGTTTATAACTTTTAGAAGTCTTTTCTTACTATTCCCTAGTCTCTATCATTGCCTCATTTCTCACTTGGTGACAGTATTTTCAGTCGGTATTCAGAACTCAGTATTTTACAAGTAATCAGTGTCCCAGGCAGCAGGCATATGATTGTGAAATCATTGTTACTCGACAATGGGTACTTGACATATACGAAAAATAAATTGCTAAAATTTGATTCCCATAAGATAAACTACTGTCTGAAGCCCATTTTACGGCCTGAGCATATTTGGGCATAATATTAGCAATACCAAGTACTTTCCTTTTCCAAACAGAAGATATTCTTTTAAGGTGCCGTTTAGACTCCTTTCTAATAAATCTCATAGTAGTAGCTGACACTAACACAGTTTAAACTGTGCTAGCACAGGGCTAAATTAAACCCTGATGAAAGCAGCCTGAGCTGGATTTTGCACCCCTCTTTCTGCTGCTGCTCTGCTGTATGCAAATGTTGATCCTCACTCTTAGCATGTTGACCTGGGAGTTTCTGCAGTGTGTGCCAAGCTGGCCCAACCAGCTGCTAGACCCTCCTGCCCAGTGCAGGGGTATGCTGTGGTGCGATACAGAGGTGCCATTCATTAATGACCAAATGCAAGTAAAACTTTGAAGGTGTTAGACCTCAGGAACATTATTCTATAGAAAAACTGGCAAAAAGGAAAAATGTACATTTTGTGCCCACTTCAGCCGAACAAATAGGTGTCTCCCCAGTCCTCTGGAAACCCAAATTCACTACTGTTTCGTGGTTGTGTACTTATTTCGGTAATCGTGTTTCCTTCATAGGATTTGGGTGGTTATTCAGATACTGGTTATGTAGCAGCTTTAGCATTTCTTCAAAAGAATGGCCTAACTTACTGGATTCTGCCTTCTGTAATCTGACTGCTGGCAATGGTCTTCCAGAGAGGTACTTGGGTACGTGTTAGGCACGCCCATCTTTGGCTCTCAGAATTCATGGAACTGATTATTTTTAATATAATACTTGGGAATAGTCTTTGGATGGTGTGTATTTGCATTTGATGTCACCACAGTGCTGTAGTGCTGCCTTCATTGCTTCTTCTCTATGTATTTTCTGCAAGTGCCACTTTAAATGATCACAGGATTCTTGGAAAAACAACAGGAAATGATATAATGGTGCCCACAAGTTCTGTGTATTGACTTTTCCACAGACTTGCTAGTCTCTGAGTCTAAAAATTATTGGTAAAACAAAGATATTTGATCTTATCCTCTGTTTTTGATTCTTGGTTGTGTGCTAGAAGGCCTGGCCTTCTGCTGCTTTATTATGGAAAAAGAGAAGAAGAACTAATCATAGAGATTATTGTGGTTTTGATTACAGCGACAGTTGTTTAATTTAGTTGCTTTACATTCCTAAGTAACTATTAGCAGGAATTCATATGGACACACACTGTTATCTGCAAGTAGGTTACAGCTTGCACTAAGATGCAGCAGAAATGTCTGTATAATAGAATCATAACACTGTTGTAAAATTTGTAGGACATGGAATAAGTAATTGTCTTTTAAGTCTACCTCAGTACATTCAAACCTTACAGGATAACCTACAAAAATGGAGGAAAGCTACAGGGAAAACTGTTATCTGTGGCATTGTTCCTCGGTAGCCTTACAGGGGTCATGAGCTGTGGAGGGCAAGACAAAGATTTCAGTGGAAAATTATAGAAAAATCACCTGATGTCAACATCATTGAACCAGGATTAGCTTGGAAGGTCTGTGCTTTTGGCCATGTCTAAGGGGATATCAAAGTGCTTCTTACAAAATTTTGAATATTTATAGCTGAGAATTCAAAATCCTTATCTCTTCATTGGCCTGAAAATAGCTTTGCTTTTGAAGATATTATGACTCTTTCTGGTCTATTGTGGTGAATTTACCAAATAACTTGCCCCTCTTTAGTTTCCATCTGAGGGATAATTTATCCCCCAGATGCTAGCAAGAAACAAGACCTATATCATTGTTTAGAGCCTTCCAGCCTCATTTGGATAATTCCTCCAGTAAATTCCCTCCTCATCCAGGATGATTCCTCAATAAATTCCCGAGGCCAAGTTGGGTTTTCACCACATTCCTTTAAAGTCTCATCACTGGATGAGTCCCAATAGATGAATAGGTCTAGCAAAGTTTTGGGGTGGTGAAACTGTGCATCCTTGCCTGCCAGGCAAAGTGCTGTCTCTTCACTTGTGCCGTGCTTTTGACAGTGGCTCACTGGGACCCTTTGGTGCTGCTCCTACCTTGTGCAGTCCCCATATGTGCTACCGTAGAAGAAAGAACAAACAGTTTTAAACTGACAGTCACAAAACCAAGTAACTGAAAAGAGCAGTCTGCCCTCTCTGCGATGAAGTCCTTCACTGTGTTAAAATTACTCTGGCTACCAGGAACAGCCTAATCTTACCAGAATGAGGTCAAAAAGTGCTATTTTACCCTAAAGCAGGATATTTTACCCAAGCATAGATGAAATTAATCTTTCCTGATCTCCCTATTGTAACTGCTGGATGGCTTCCAAGACTCAAGCAGGCCTGTGCAGCATTAGCTCAAGTCCTTCAGGATTCCCGCGGTCTGAAAAAAGACATCCTATAAATGCTGATTTAATTCTTCATTCATGGTGCTGGCAGCTATGTAATGAGGCAGAGGACGGGACGCAGTGGCAGACCTCGGTGTTCGCATTTACTGAGCTTTTCAGAAGGCCTCAAACCAAGTGCAGTTGCCCTGGTTATAGTTCACCAGTCCCAGACTTTACCCTCTCTAGAGCCGAGGCACAGGCAGTTGTCCTAAATCATTAAGCACTTTCATGATGGTTTAAAAAAAAT
>Ga0181612_116908_pt1 | contig 11724 bp, 7 predicted proteins | sample HoacroProtozoa21_FD_119630 | JGI IMG/M metagenome (GOLD analysis project Ga0181612, IMG submission 119630) | Hoatzin crop microbial communities from Cojedes, Venezuel. Combined Assembly of Gp0051906, Gp0051904, Gp0051908 | reverse complement strand
AGTAGATGTGTGCCTAATGTGAATTAGTGGCAAGTACTTCTCGTGCAACGGTCAGTTTGTGTGGCAGGATAGCAATGGGCTGAGCAGCACTCATACAGTAGTATGCAGCCTGCCAATAATGAGTGTATCTTTAAAACAATAGTTGTTTCTATATTCCAAGCTACTCAATTTTAATGTATTTTCCTGCTACCACTGCAATTTCTGGCATTCCTATGGGCAGGTGGGACAGCTGGCATTTATCTTGATAAACTCCCTTTTTAAATGGTGTTTTTTTTCTTTTTTTTAAAAACCAACTTTAAAAAAACCTCCTCTTCTAAGGAACCTGTATTACCACTTCTTTCAGGAGCTCTGCTGCTCCCCTGCATCAGTCATAACTCATCTTTCTACAGTGTGGACAGTGAGGCTGTGTAAATTATGCCAGAGAAGCTTCCCTACTGCTTGGACACTCTGAAAACCTCACCACGTGAACTCCAGAACTGCGTTTGCATTAGTCACATCCCTGAAAGTGACTCATGTACTCAAACAATGGACATTTGGTCCCTTTTGATAGTCCGTTGGCTATGACACATTGCTTTTGAAATATTTTCCCTTTCCATGAACAAGGTCACGTAGCAAATTCTACTGGAACAAAATCAAAATTTCTGATGTTGGTGGTGATTGCCGCTTTTGATCAGTGGCAAGTACCAAGTGTACAAAAGGTATTGATGAAAAGAAATGAAATCTGCCATTCTCAGAAGAGTTGCTGGAGAATTTGGGTGTAAGGTCTGTCGATTTTTGGACAGAAAAAATGAGCTCAAATTTTGTAGAAACGGGTTGATGTGGCTTTCTTCACAGCCATAAAATGCATTCTTATCTATTAACTGTCCATAAATTGATCCTGTTACAGAAGGAGTAAAGTTCCCCCCCAGCCTAACACTCTTTAACTCTCAGGTAATAAGGCACTAGATCTGGAGAGTTTTAAAAAGTTGCGGAAGTGGTAGGTAAGAACATTATGCCATCTTCTGTCTTTTACAGGATCCCCTCAGCCATTAGAAGGGCATGAATATTGTCATCAGTAAAGAGTGTGTGTGCTCCGAAGAGTCAATTGTAAATGAATTACGTATTGCTGCTTCAGTAAACGGCGTGTTTAATGTGTGTAAGGTGAAGGAGAAACAAGACTGGAAAATGAATCATCATGAGAATAAACAATGAAAATGAGAGAGGAGATAAAGGCAGATTATCAAATCAGCAACAGGTGTAAAGCTATTGCCCACAAGCAGTTTGGTGGTGGGGTGAGAGAAGCTTCCTGAGAGGTTCATGAGATCTGTACATGTCAGCTAGTCAACAGTGAAACCCTAGGGTGTGACGGTTAGTTGAGGACACCAAGTTCGTTAGGCAGCGTGGTGCAGTAGAGTGCTGTGTTTGAAGTTGTAATGCTTGCTTGGTAACCTTTTCTTCTTTCTTCTGCAGTGAGGAAGTATGTAAACGAGGATTCACCGTCATTGTAGATATGCGTGGGTCAAAATGGGACTCCATAAAGCCTCTGCTGAAGATTTTACAGGAATCCTTTCCATGTTGTATTCATGTTGCACTGATAATCAAGCCAGACAATTTCTGGCAGAAACAGAGGACTAACTTTGGCAGCTCTAAGTTTGAGTTTGAGGTAATTTGCCCTATGGTACACAAATTTACATTTATTTCATGATTTTAAGTGTGCTCACTACTGATCAGCATTTTGAAAACTCTCAGATAAATTATGTCCCAGATGAGAGGAGGTGTACATTAGGCCAGTGGTGCAGAGGAAACGTGGTGTTCTTCATGTACTTAGGCTAGGTAGTTGTACGTGTTGTCATTTATGTTCTTTTTCTGAGCATGAGAAAGGTGGAATTAGGGTTTTATAACTAACGGTATAAAAGTTAGGTTTCATCTGTTTGTTGTCTTGTTCTGCATTGTGGTAATTCTGGTATCACCAGCATCCTGTGCAAAGGAGAGCAGCCAGCTGAGCCTTGCTGTTTTCCTGCTGCTGCCTTACAATACACAAAGTAAAAACTTCATGAAAACAGTAGTCGACAGAGTGGTTGCTATTTTCTCCTTAAGCATAGTGAGGTAAGAAAGAAATAAAATATTTCTCATTTGGGGAAATACCTGCAAGACAGGACGTTGATCAGACTTGATACCTGAAAAGAAGTGTATGAGAAAAGTAGTGTCACGTGGACTTCATGAGCAAAATGATCAACTCTTAAAAAGAGAAAAACAAAGACTTGAATGAAAATTTTCAAATTCATTTCAGTAACAGCATTTTTAAATTTTTATTTTTTAGACAAATATGGTGTCTCTGGAAGGCCTTACCAAAGTAGTTGATCCTTCTCAGCTAACCCCAGAATTTGATGGCTGTTTGGAGTACAACCATGAGGAGTGGATAGAAATCAGAGTTGCCTTTGAGGACTATATTAGCAATGCAACCCATATGCTGTCCAGATTGGAGGAGCTGCAAGATATACTGTCAAAAAAGGAGATGCCTCAGGACTTGGAAGGTGCTCGCAATATGATAGAGGAGCATTCACAATTAAAAAAGAAGGTCATTAAGGCCCCTATTGAGGACCTTGATGTGGAAGGACAAAAGCTGCTGCAGCGGATACAGAGCAGTGATAGCTTCCCTAAAAAGAACTCTGGGTCAGGGAATGCAGACTTACAGAACCTTTTACCCAAAGTATCCACCATGCTGGACAGGCTGCACTCAACACGGCAGCATCTGCATCAGATGTGGCATGTGCGGAAGTTGAAATTGGACCAATGTTTTCAGCTCAGGCTGTTTGAGCAGGATGCTGAAAAGGTAAGGTATTGGGGAGGGGAGCATAAATGGGCGCTGTCATTGAGAAGAACAGAGCTTGATAGACTTGAAAGATTTAACAAGGATAACTGCAAAAAGTAATTTTGGTCTTTAGATTCGATCACTAGCCTTTTAATGAGAAATAAAGGATTTCTTGATTGAGAGTGACTCTCTGTCTTCTGGAGTAAAGGGGATGGGATAGTAATTGTAAGCAGTAAAGAACACAGGTAGCTGTCACCAAAGAAAATTTTAAGTGGTAGTGACTTTAAAGTTTTTGTTTTGGTAATATTTTTGTTCCGAACAGATGCTTTTGCATGCATCAAGTGAAGATGAATGCTGTATACTTTAATAAATACAGATGACTACGGACTACAATGTTCTCCTTTTGAGTAACCCTTGGGATGTGAGTGACAGGCAGTTGACAAATTCTGAAGAGGCTGACATTGGGGAACTGCTTCACTGATGCAGGATTTAAAGTCCCAGGCTAAAAACTGATGTATCTCTTTTGACAGTGCATATGTCATTAACAAGGGACTGAGTGATCTCAGAATGTTTCGGGCTAACCAGTCTCTTCAAATGAGAAAGCCCTTGATTGTCATGGAATTTGAAGAGGAAATATGGCAGGCAGTGCACTTTTAGATGAGCTCAAACAAGATATATTTTCATATAGAATGGTTTTGCAATCACTTGTTGTTAACTTGTTACCATGGAACAAATAGCTTTAAGGAAGGGTGGGAAGTTTTTCTCCAGGAGAAGTAGTAACTAGACTATGCAATCAAGTAGTAAGTATTGTCTTTGTCAGATTTCTTAAAATAATTTATGTAAGAATGCCTGAACTGGGTGAGACCAAAGGTCCGTGTTAAAACAGTATCGAGCTCTCCAGCAGTGGTCATAAGCAGATGCATGGGGAAGAGTAAAAGCAGAGCAATCGTATATAATACTTCTCCTTCCTCTTTCTTCCTCTGTTTTCTTCCCCTGTACTTTCCCTTACGCTGATCATTTGAGCTCGCGGATTTTCTTTACTCTTAATCTGAATGTTTTCTGCTGTGTTCAAAAAAGAAAACATTTTTTACAAGTACCATTTAAAGTACTGTTTGAAGTAATTGTTTACTGAATGGGTATAGCTGTAAATGGTAGGGGTATGTTAAGAATTGAAAAAAACCTGGTCAAGTGAATTTACAGTTATAAAATTATTGAGAAAATAACAAGCTGTTGGTCTAATATTGCTCTTTGAGGCCTGAAATGCTAGTTGGCAACCTTTCAGACATGTTATTACCTCATTAATTACTGTTTATTACAGCATGAACAAAATACGTTTTGACAATGCTCACGTGTTATGGCAAGATATGTTGTTCATTTATTAATCTAAAAGTCGCCTAACTTTGGCTTTAAGAAACTCCTTGTGAAATACTGGAGCCTGTGGGATTGATCTCTGTCCTGCTTTATGGTAGCATAAGCTCTTATCTGTGTTTTCTACATTCCCAATTCCAAGAAGTCATCTATGTTAAATTAATGCATCTTTCTTTCGAAATGGAGGGAAATGTTAAGCACCTCAAAACGGGGTTGACAGCAGCTAACGTACTGGGGACTTCTCATCAAGCAGAAGATGATTGAAAAGTAGGTTTGTGTAGTATCCCAACTCACTTCTGGATTAAGGCCCTTGCCTTAATCTACTTGCATCTCTTGTTTCACTGCTGGTGTCAGATTGGATTTCATAGCTCAGGGCTTCTTTATAAGTGTTATGTCTATGTGGTTTAGTTAAGTGCTGGAAAGGGTTGGATCTTTGTTGGAAAAAATAGTGTATTGGATGGAGAGGAATAGTCATTCATTATGGAGGACTTGCACAAGTCTCTGCACAAGAAATCCGGGCTGGTTTGGGAGAAGGGGAGACTAAGAAGGGGCGAGGTGGGAGGGAATCTGATTGGAATTGCCCTATAGGTGTCTGAGGGCAGCAAAGTCAGACTGCCTAAGGAAAGGTGGTCACAAGCGGGACCACTGTCTAGTTTGAATAATGTTCTAACACATCTTCACTGTAGTCTAGACAAGAAACTGAAAACTTTAGGAGTATGTCATCAGCTGTCTCAGTTGTATAAGCTCTTAAAACTTTTTTTGGTTTACAGTCCTCACTGTGTTGTGGTCTATTTATAATTTGATTTGTCGTGTATATGGGTGAAATAATGGATTTGATAAAATTGCTCTGATAGCCAGACTATTTTACAAGATCTTTAAATAAGTACTTACTGCTCATTGCTACCATTTTTTTTCTGAAGAATCTGTTTCAGCTTATCCAGCATGTAGATGGGTCTTTTGAGCTGAGATATAGCAAAGATTTCAAGACCATTGGTGGGGAACATGTTAAACTTAACCTTTTCCAGTGTTGCTTGGTCTTTGAAAACTTTGTCTTCCAGTGCCACTGTTAACATACTGTGTACCTCTATTGAGGGTCGTCGGATAAAGTCTTTCCTAAATTTGTTTGAATAATAAAATGCATTTTTTTTTTTTTAAAACAAACATACATATTTAAAAATTATCCTTAAACTTGTCTGGAAGAAGGTAATCTGTAACTCTGTGCTCAAGTATAGCTTTTTATTTTTTTAGCAATAGAAAAGTTGTTTTCTTTACTATAAGTTGTTTGTTTACTGTAACTTCTTTGTTGCAATGAAGTTTATGATTATGACTTTACTGTAGCTTGTTGAGATTAATGCCTGTAGTAAAGATTTAACGTCCTTCGCTGTTTGGTCCAGAAAGTCAGATTTCAGCAATGATTTGGTTAAGATGTACGATAACTTCTAATGGAAAGAGCCTCAGTGTTAATTTTCATGGCCTTGAATTCTTTGTGTCTTCTGTGTTCATGGATTTCTCACATTACTTGTCTATGATTTCTGCCATAACAAATTAGTGATTTTTTTTTTTCCTTAAATTTTTTTTTGTAGATGTTTGACTGGATCACACACAACAAAGGTCTGTTTCTGAACAGCTACACAGAGATTGGAACCAGTCACCCCCACGCAATGGAGCTTCAGACACAGCACAATCACTTTGCCATGAACTGTATGGTAAGAACAGACCTCACTTCACAGCACTGACAGGTTGTCTATTTGTTCTGTGTTAAGGTAGAATTCATAAATCATACACAAAAATCATTTCTTCTGTTACAAGTAGTGCAAATTTGTATTGGAGCAGTGAAGTTGTAAAACACAAAGGAGGAAAATAAAGCGTAGCCAAGTACAGAAGTACTGTGATCGAGCAACAAAATTATTTTGACCAGTTGCATTATTCAACACAACCTCAGCACTTCTCAAATATAAGCATCCACGCTTCTAGAACCTGGGATGGATGTTTGAGTACTGCTTTGAGTCTCGTAGGAAGTTTCAGAGAATCATGTGTAATATGGAATTTAGCACTCTATATGGAAAGAAATAGCTCTCAGGATCCCCTGAATAGATTGCAACTCAGAGAAAAAGTTCTGAGAAGTGGTGAGCAACAGCTGAGCCTGGTGCAGTGGTTTTCCATATTTCGAAGACGACACACTTCTCATTTCTGGCACAGTAGAATGGAACTAAAACAATTTTTTTGTTAAATATGATCTTAGGATGAACTGTCAGTAAGCTGCAATTAAAAATTTGAAGTTTAACTAGCAGTCAGTGGAAGCTCCTTATTTTCAGTTTCATGAGTTCCTGTTTGGACATGGTGACTAAATTCTCGAGTACATTTTAGGTCCTTTTCACGAGGAGGATTGGAGGTGTTTAAATAACTTTAGGAGTCTGGGCCTAAATCCAGTCCTTGTCTGTCATCTCAATGAAGGAAGAACACTACCAGTCTTGTTAGAAATTAGCATCGTTGGCAGCCCAAGGATGGGAATTGAATTAAAGTATGGTCAAAACAATGAACTCTTCCAAGAGGGTGTTTTTGTAGGACAGGACTACTAATTGTGGAAGGAGAATGTGGCAAAGTAAACTTACCTAGGTTATGCATCTTGCTGAAATAATGGAAGGACTAGTAAAGCAGCTCTTCCGTATGGTAAAGCTAGAGTTAAGGGATTAGAACACGTGAGTAAAGAAGGTGTGTTTCCTTCTTTTGCAACTCGGGTATGTTTGCAAGAGTTTAAAAAAAAAAATCAGTATGAACTTTTTGAATTCAGTAAAGCAAATGCTGCAGAACATTGTAATGAAGTCATGTAACATGATATATGGATGTAACTTTGACCATTAGGTTTGGAAGGTATAGATTCACTCCATAGGCACGAGGAATTGCTCATTTATGGAGTACCTTGTTGTTGCTCACTGCTCTGTGTGTGATGTAGAGCAGAAAGAAACTTACAGAAGGAAGGACAGTGGGTATCATTAACTTCAGATGATTTTTGGAACTTAGTAATTTTGGATGGCCTTTCAGGCAGTTCTTGGGCTTGTACTCTAAAGGTTAATTTCTTCTTTTTACAGTCTGTCCTGGTGTTAGTCACTGTTCAGATGCTATCAACAGTAGGAAGCACTTGTGTGATGTAGCATAATCCCTCCTGCTCTGTTTTGGCTGTTACTCGTTTGCTGTTAATCTCTGTTTGCCTGTAGGAGTCAAATGCATTAATTACCCAGGACTTTTTCTCAGCCTGTACAATTTCTTGAAGCACGCAAGGAGCACCTTAAATTTGGGGCAAATTAAACAGTCCAGATATTCAAGAGGGGGAAAAACAAGCTCCAGTTTTTCAGTGTGTTTCTGTAGTATAGCCCCCCCAAAAATGTTTTTTTGGCACAGAATAGGAAAGTTCAAAACGGTCAGTCCCTGGTTTTGATTTAAGCAGCATTCAGATTTTCTGGATTTTATTTGGTTAAATGGCAAAAGCCTGAGATGTAGATTAAGGGGAAAGATTAAACTGAATGTGACATAAAAAAAAAGATGTGAGCTGATTGAATTTTGGCAGGCCTTATTTTTCATTAGCTTTTAAGTGGAAAAATGTCAGGCAATTTTAACTCCTGCAAGCATGTTCAGCTGTTCCCTGACCAGTCTTCATATACACTCTGTGCTTCACAAGTTACTGTTTGTTCACTGTTCCTGTCAGTGTAAGTCTTCAGTAATCACAGCTGATTGAAGATCTCTTAGGTGAATGCTCTAACACTAGAGGTGAAATTTAACTTTCAGCCCATCTACAACCATGTAAATGTATTCAATGGGATGGGCTAGAGGAAGGAAGAGTGGCAACTATGTATTAGGTTTATTATATGCAGGATGTTTTGAAGGCTTTTAATTGTGGCCCTAATTGAGCGTTAATAGATCTTTCTTTCCAGGTAGTTTCCTTAGGCTCACTTTAGGCGGGGAAGGGCTGTTCAAAGGATAAATGCTGCCTAAGCAGCTAAATGCAACCTCTTGCACTTGCTCACAGCTTAACCCTGATAACTGATGTTGCAGCTGCTCTTCCCAGCGCATTGTGGTTGCCACAGGACACGTGCTCTCTTCACAGCAGGTGCTGCCCTCTGTCAATAGCTGGCTCTCCCATCTCCCCTTCCTTCCCAAGTAACAGCTTGGCTTTCCGAGAGGTGCAGGAGGGCAAATTCTGCAGCTGCTTATGCCAAACTTGGGTGACAAAGAGTGACGGCCTGTGGGTGACATGCCAAAACTTTAATCTGGTTTTCCAGTCTGAAATGAGCCACCTGGATGTAAACCATTCTGAAAGCTTCTTAGTTCCTGTCATGAACAGGAGTTGGTTACATCAAACACAAAGAGGATTTGCTGATTTTTTTTTTTTTTTTCCTTGTGATGGCTTTCTGCCATTTTTAGAATCTGATTTTCAGTATTACAGCACATAGTAGTTGGAAGTGCAAATCAAATGTTATAAAACAAAAAGGTGAAGAATACTCTAGGGGAGGAGTTTTTACTGTACTTTAAGCAGTTTCATTACTAAGCGATATGTCTAGGAATCTTGTGTATTCAGTATGTGATAGACTCATGTGGTTACACTTCAAGGTAACAGGAATAAATTTGTGAAAATCTTAAGCTTAATATACAGACTTGTTCTCATTGCAATGAAACTGCCCTAGAGAAAAGCTGGGTAGGTGCAGTGATGTGCATTGAAGATGGACATACATGTGGTTACCATTGCTTAACACACAGGTTGATGTGGCTGGAAAGGCTGCTCTCTGGAAGATGGTTCACGTGTGCAGCTGTAGGTATGTGACCTACTATTACTGAATTCCAGAGGCTGTGCACTGATAAATGTCAAGGATGTGTCTTTATAGGGCAACTAGATACCATGTTCCCTAACTGTGGGGAAAAATAAAATCCCAATGATTCTCCTCTCTAAAGATGAGGATGGTTTTTCAGTACCATTTAAAAGGCCTGCTTTCAGGAACAGTAGATTGCTGTTGTCAAGTCCTGAGATGTATTTGTGTTAAGCAATACTCAGTTTCAGATTGAAGTTCCTCTGGGTAACTAAATCAGTGCTTCACTTCTCACGGCTTAACTGTGCCCCTCACTGCACAGGTGAGGGTCAAAATGATTGGGAAGTGATGCAGACAAAACGAAACTTTCCTTGGAGAAAGCTGGCCCTGGCTACTAGTAAAGGGCCTGCTATGACTGCTTCTTGTCTCGGGGTTGATAGTGTCATCAGTAGAAGCTATGTTTATTGGCCATTATCTGGAAAGTCCTGTGTCAGTTGTAAGCATATTGCTAAGTTGATGAATAATGTTCTTGGAACAGGCTGTTTGCATGTACTAGACCACTTTATCAAGGTAGTAATCAAATAATTTATGTCAGAGATGACCACTAGTGAGAGTTTTGGGAGCTTAAAGTAAAAGTGTGAACACAACGCTTGAATCTCACTGGCTTTACAGAGTTAAAAGTTACAGAGACGACTTGCTTGGCATGCTCAAATCCGGCCGCAGGGACCTGGTACAAATGAAAACATTAAGAAGGTCAGGTGAGGTAAAATCAGTTTAGCTGACAGCTAGTGTGACTTTTTTGCTTCCTTTGTACTACTGATGTATTTCACTCTGGAGATTATTTTTATTTTAAGTATATATTTTTGTAACCATACAGAGTGGTCACTTGAGAGAGATTTAAGCACAATTCTAGACTGCCCTGGGTCCTCTGAGACTTCAGCAAGTCAGAGCAAAACTACAAGCTGTGAATTGTGCATTCTTTCTCAGATTGGTTTGAAATGCAGATTTTTCACATAAGATTTTATGCAGAATGGTGAATGGTAGTAAGTTAGCTCTTCTGTCTTGGGGGAGACATGTCTGTTTTGTGGTTTTCGGAGTTTTGTTTTTGTTTGGTTTGATTTTTAAACAAATATGTTGTTCAGGCAGGGCTTTCAGTAAAAATAAATAAATAAAGGTTAAATGGTAAAATCTTTCAACTGTCCACCCAATCTAGTGTCCCTGACCGACAAGACAAAGACTCAAAATAGGCATGGGGCAGTAGAATGCGTAAAACTTACTCAAGTTCTTAGTAGTTCTGAATAACCATAGTTTAAGCAAACCATGGATTTCTCATGTTCTTGAAGTTCAAGGAACGTACAGCTGTGGATCCTGGTCAGACTGGGAGGATGTCTTTTGAGTGCACAGCCGTAAGGGATTCTTTCTGGTGCCAGAGCAATTAATGCTTAAACACAGTGTCTGGATGCCACCAACCTGAGAAGAGACTGAAAAGGCAAAATGAGTTCAGGCTCTTTCCAGCTTCCGAGGAGGAGTACTCTGAAGTCAACAAGATGAAATAGAATAGGCTAGATGTGCAACTCTTAAGAAGTAAGAAGCGAATAAACAGATTTTAAAAAGTAATCAGCTGTTTAGGTGTTAATACAGCAACAAGTGTGTTCAAGTCAGTGGATCACAAATTAAAGGAATATACAGTGGTGTTACTACAAAGAAGGAAATCTTATTTCACTCTTGATACTTATTGATGGTGCTGAACTTAAGATTTGTAAAGAAATTGCTCTAATTTGGTTGGTCCTACTAGAGAACTAGGTCCAGCTTAGAGCCCTGTACTTGATGCAGTAATGGGTAACATCCAGATGAAAAAGACGTGGCTGTAGGGAGAAGTTGAAGCCATGGGCATTTACTATGAGAAAGTGAAGGTAAATGAACAGTAAGAGAGGAAAGAGGAAAGAAGATGGTGTTGGTGTTGGACTATATAGCCTTGCAGTAAGATTCCCCAGGTCCACCATGAAAAATGTAGGCGAGAGAGATGATAAATTTGAAGAAAGTTAGAGTGAAGTTACATTTCGCTCATTTCAGTGCTGACAGCAATGGTTACATACTTACTGAGAGTATTTTGAAGATCCTTGTAGTCCAAGAACAGATTAAACACTTTCCTGAATTGTAGTCTGGATGTCACTGAGTTTATTTTTTTTTTTTCCAGGGAAGAGATCAGGTGATACCTTTTAGTTGTTCTGCAGCCCTCACCTTTTAAGTTTGGATTCCCAAACTCAGGGTTTTACCGTTGCTGCAAGAGCAAGAATAGAAGAGATAGAAAACATTTAAATCCTTAAAGCAGATATTATTTCATACATTAATGCTACACCTTGTCTTGGTGGCTGTTTGTGGGTGAAGTGGCAGGTAATTTGGAAATTCCATTGCTGAAATATTGTTATCACAGACAAATAATTGAAACTCACTACAGTCTGTATAGAGGTGCCAGTTGTGATGCTTATGGACCATGTTACTGGGTTGATTGTTTTTAACACTGAATGCTTAATAGTCTCTGTGTCTGAGAACTACTGTTTGAAATCTTAGAGCTAAACAAACGTTTTCTAAATGGATCTGGGATAATCAGGAAATAAAATAGAACCTTCAGGGCGTCTGCCAGTTCTGTTTTGTATAGAGTGTGACAGAAGTTCAGTTAAGCTGGCAGGCTGTCACCTATGTTTTCCCCTGTGTACTTGCCTTTCAGGCACACACCAAAGAATGACACAGTGCACTACAGCTTGT